>Ga0265299_10006381_pt1 | contig 10741 bp, 12 predicted proteins | sample AusTroGonzalo_MG_4_FD_193485 | JGI IMG/M metagenome (GOLD analysis project Ga0265299, IMG submission 193485) | Bovine rumen microbial communities from tropical cattle in Woodstock, Queensland, Australia - Gonzalo_02 | ecosystem: Host-associated > Mammals > Digestive system > Stomach > Rumen ...
AGGCGGCGAGTCTTCGTGCTGGGCCACTTTGAGTACGACCGGGATACCCTGGCCAATGAGTATATCCGGGACAAGAAGAAGGGGATGGACCCGGATCTGCCGGAATACTACTATCCGGACAACGACAGCACCGAGCAGCCGGTCTTCAAGTGGTGCAGCTACGCGCACCTGTTCTACGGTAACTGGCTGAACACGGTGTATCAGGAAACGCCCTATGATTTAACCACGCTGAAGCGGCGAGAATGAAAGGAAACCAAAGCGGGTGGAGTAAAAGGCAAACAGGCCTGCCTGTGAAAAATAATGGTTATCCGCAAAAGCAACAAAGATAGTTCTAAAATTTAAATAAAAAATAAGCAAAAAAGGAGAGATTATCATGACAAATTACAGATTTGAAACATTGCAGTTACACGTTGGACAGGAACAGGCAGATCCGGCCACCGATTCCCGGGCTGTGCCGATTTACCAGACCACTTCCTATGTTTTCCACAACAGCCAGCACGCGGCAGACCGTTTCGGTCTGAAAGACGCCGGCAACATTTACGGGCGCCTCACCAACTCTACCCAGGACGTGCTGGAAAAACGGCTGGCGGCGCTGGAAGGCGGCAGTGCGGCGCTGGCTCTGGCCTCCGGCGCGGCGGCAGTGACATACGCGATCCAGGCTCTGGCAGCTAACGGTGGCCATATCGTAGCCCAGAAGACCATCTACGGCGGTAGCTTCAACCTGCTGGAACATACGCTGCCCGCTTACGGCATCAGGACAACCTTTGTGGATGCCCATAATCTGGAAGAAGTGGAAAACGCCATTCAGGAAAACACCCGTGCTATCTATCTGGAAACCCTGGGCAATCCCAACAGCGATATTCCGGATATTGATGCCGTTGCGACCATCGCCCACAAACACGGTCTGCCGCTGGTCATCGACAACACCTTCGGCACCCCGTACCTGATCCGACCCATCGAGCACGGGGCAGACGTGGTGATCCATTCCGCCACCAAGTTTATCGGCGGCCACGGCACCACGTTAGGCGGCATCATTGTTGACGGCGGCAAATTTGACTGGAAGAAGAGCGGCAAGTTCCCCAACATTGCGGATCCGAACCCCAGCTATCACGGCGTGTCCTTCTATGACGCGGTGGGTCCTGCTGCGTTCGTAACCTATATCCGCGCCATCCTGTTGCGGGACACCGGCGCCTGCATTTCTCCCTTCAACGCTTTCCTGCTGCTGCAGGGTGTGGAGACCTTGTCCCTGCGGCTGGACCGTCATGCGGAAAACACGAAGAAGGTTGTGGAATACCTGAGCAAGCATCCGCTGGTAAAAAGCATAAGCCATCCGTCGCTGCCGGATCACCCGGATCACGCCCTGTACGAGAAGTATTTCCCCAACGGCGGCGCGTCCATCTTTACCTTTGAAATCAAAGGCGGGCAGGAAGCGGCGTGGAAGTTTATCGACAACCTGAAGATTTTCTCCCTGCTGGCCAATGTGGCCGACGTGAAGAGCCTGGTGATCCATCCGGCGTCCACCACCCATTCCCAGCTGACGGAAGAAGAACTGAAAGACCAGGGCATCTCCTCCAGCACCATCCGCCTGTCTATCGGCACGGAGCACATAGACGACATCATCGAAGACCTGGAGAACGGGTTCGCGGCTGTAGGAAAATAAATTTCCTAAATTCCTATTGACATAGTATGATTAAAGTGCTATAACTAGGATTAAGAATTTGAGACAATACATTCTGTGCAAATTCAAAATCAATTGGGAGGCATGTATCATGGCTAATATTTACAAAGGAACGTTGGGCTTAATTGGCAACACGCCGCTGGTGGAAATCGTCAATATTGAAAAAGAACTGGGACTGGAAGCGACGATTCTGGTTAAGCTGGAGTATTTCAATCCCGCAGGCAGCGTAAAGGACCGCATCGCCAAAGCGATGATTGAAGACGCGGAAGAGAAGGGCCTGCTGAAAGAGGGTTCCGTCATCATCGAGCCCACCTCCGGTAATACGGGTATCGGTCTGGCGTCCATCGCTGCCGCAAAAGGCTACCGCATCATCCTTACCATGCCGGAGACCATGAGCGTGGAGCGCCGCAACATTCTGAAGAGTTACGGCGCGGAAATCGTGCTGACAGAAGGTGCCAAGGGCATGAAGGGCGCCATTGCCAAAGCGGATGAGCTGGCGAAGGAAATTCCCAACAGCTTTATTCCCGGACAGTTTGTGAACCCGGCAAACCCGGCTGTCCATAAAGCGACCACGGGCCCCGAAATCTGGAAGGATACAGACGGCAAGGTTGACATCTTTATTGCAGGCGTCGGCACCGGCGGTACGGTAACCGGCACGGGCGAATACCTGAAAGAACAGAACCCTAACGTGAAGGTCGTGGCGCTGGAACCGGCGGATTCCCCGGTACTGTCCGAAGGCAGGGCAGGCGCCCATAAGATCCAGGGCATCGGTGCCGGTTTCGTTCCGGAAGTCCTGAACACGAAACTGTATGATGAAGTGTTCAAGGCAGAGAACGCGGACGCTTTCGCGGCGGCGAAGCTGCTGGCCAGGAAAGAAGGCATCTCCGTAGGTATCTCCTCCGGTGCTGCGCTGCATGGAGCCATCGTGCTGGCGAAACGCCCGGAGAACAAGGGCAAGGTTATCGTAGCCCTTCTGCCTGATAGCGGCGACCGGTATTATTCCACTCCGTTGTTTACGGAATAAAAGATAGGCGTATTTGATAGAATGTGTTTTGGAGGCTTTCGTTAAAGTAGTAACCGCAATATAGCATTATAAAAGGCTTTCTGCCACCGAGGGGTGTGCAGGAAGCCTTATTTTTTGTGCCATTTTGCCGGGCGCCGGTTTTGCAGATTTAAAGTGGCGCTCCGGTATTAAATTTTGTCTGCTCTTTAACGAAAAGGCTATTCTGTAAGGGCGAACTCCCTTGGCGTCTTTCCGTAATAATCGCGGAATGCCTTATAAAAGTTGCTGGTGTTGCTGTAACCGAGCATGGCTGAAATTTCTTCGATGGACAGCGTGGTGCCGTTAAGCAGGATGGCCGCTCTCTCCATTCTTTTTTCCAGGACGATTTCGGAAAACGTTTTCCCTGTTTCCCTGTGCAGCAGGGAAGAAATATAATTGGGATGATATGAAAAATGTGCGGCGATGTCTTTCAGTGTCACCGACTCAGGACGTGAGTTGATGAACTGGAGGATTAACTCGGAAAGAGTGGCCGGCACATTTTTTTCTTTCATTAACCGGTAACGTCTGGCGATATGCATGAAAAGCGCCAGTACCATTGGCTTTAAGATAAGCTGCGTATCCTGTTTCTTATTGGCATATTCAATCACCATCATCTCAAGCAGCGTGCGTACAGGCGATGATTTTTCAAAGGAAAGGTGGATGAATTCATCAGAGAATTTGTCCGTCTGTGGGTCAAGGAAAAAACGGAACATGTCAGGATCCATGGACAGTGCCGGAAGATATTCCCGGAAAAAGGCTTCTTTTTTGATATGCACACCGATCATAATGATATCATCCGCATCATTATCTCCCCGCAGGGCATAGCCGCTGAAAGGCTGCCCGATATAGCAGTCTCCTTCCTGCACGGTGATCAGGTTGTCAAACTTGGAGCTTAAGGCGTTGTAATCCGAATGATAAGCATAGTCGATAAAGAAGAAATCCTGCCGGTGGAAGGGCTCGCTGATGTGCTTCCCTTTAAAGACGACTATCATAATATCTTCCGCAGGGTCTCCCTGCCATTGGGACATCTTGTCCGGGGTCCCTTCGATGATGACATCCCGGAAATTCCAGTTCAGGTTTGGCCAGTCATAACTGAGCTTGCTAATGGCAAGTTGCAACTGTTTTTTCACGGCAATCCACTCCTTTTTGTGGATTTATTATAATACAAAATATTAGAATTTACCATTAAATATATTAAGATTTAGCGTTGCCTGCAATTCGGCTTTTGAGTAAGATTATACCAGCCATAGGTTTTGTTGAGGCAAACATTCCGTTACATTGTTCTGTAATAGATAATGCGGATCAAGCGGGTAGTAAAGGGGGATTTAAAATGGAAACGAGAAAAATTGGTCTGGAAGAAATTACAAAAATGATTGACCCGATTGTGGGAATGAGAACCAGCGACTGGTATCTTGTCACAGCGGAACACGAGGGCGTGGCAAATACGCTGACCGCTGCCTGGGGCGGGTTTGGCAACGTCTGCGAGAAAAAGGTTGCGACCGTATATATCCGCCCGCAACGGCACACGAAGAAATTCATGGATGCCAGCGGACGGTTTACCATGACCTATTTTGACTATGAAAAATACGCAAAAGCGTTAGTCTATCTTGGCAGCCACTCCGGAGCGGACGAACCGGACAAGATTCAAAACGCAGGCCTTACCCTCACACATATTAACGGGCAGCCGACCTTTGAAGAGGGCAAGCTGGTCCTGCTTTGCAGAACTATTTTCCGTCAGCAACTGGCCCCGGAGAATTTTATAGATCCGGAAGTTGCGGAGAAAGCATTCCCGGATAAAGATTATTCGGTGATGTATATTGCCGAAATTGAAGAGGCATATGCAATCGGATGACAGGGATAAACCGGATTTGGTGTTAAAGGGGGTTGCTCATGAGGATCAGAAGCAGTTTTTTACAATATATGTTGTTGGTATCCTTACTGATGATTACTGTAACTTTTGCCGGTTGCAGTTCAGCTGCAGGTAATAAAACGACTGCGTTGCCAAAGGCGGAAACGCAAAAAGAAATTTCGGATTTGGCGGCGGATAATACGAAGAATTGGCCTGGCGGGCTCGCGCCGGAAAAAGCGCTGGCGTATATGAAAGAGCACTACAAAGAAGGTCTTGTGATTGTAGAAGTCAACACGGATTACTGGAAATTGAAAACCGGTTTCAAAAACGCAATGCACATTCCGCATACAGAAATGGCTGTGCGTTATAAAGAAATCCCGCCGGGCAAACCTGTGATTCTGCATTGCGGCGCAGGCGTTGTTTCCGTAGACGCGTACAAGATTTTGCAGGAAAAACGCAAAGATATACCCATGCTTTCCTACATTGCCGGAACTCCGCCTGTAGCAGAATTCAACAAGTGGCTGAAAGAGCATGAAAAGAAAGTGGGGCAATGAATGTGGCTATGGAGGAAAAGGCGATGAAACATAAGGTAAGATTAACTGTCATTGACAAAAAACTGTATCCGGAATTACAGCAGCAATATTGCGCTGATCCAAAATCGGGCGCATGTCCCTGTTATAATGTGGGAGATGTATTTGAGTTCTACAGAGATGAGAATCGTGATGACTTCTGGCATTGCGGATTGAATACACTCGTACATACAGATGCTGATCCCGATACTGTGGCAGGCGGTCCTAAGATGCCGCATTGTTCGGAACTGTGGGATGCCATCAGCCGGTACATCTATACGGGGTTGCAGGGCGGCTCTATCATGAAAGGCTGGATGGAACGGGAGAACGAGATGGTCGCCTGCTGTTCAGACGGAACCAGGCCGGTCATTTTCAAAATCGAGCGGATTGACTACGAGTGATATAAATTCCAGTTTTGCTTAGTAAAGCGTTTGGTGATATAATTACAAAAAGTGCAGCAATTATATAGATTGCTATCTCATAGGCAACAACTATATAAACTATATAGAGTTGGTTAGTTGTTGAGGAGACACTGATTAATTCGTTTGTACGCTAACCGGTGCTTTTGTGATATAATAAATTTAAACATAAAAAATGCAAAAGGCGGAATAAAAATGAACAGAAATAAAATGAAAAAATTATTCACTTTCCTGTTACTGGCTGCGACGATGATGCTTTTTCCATCTGTTTCACAAGCTTTTGGTTCAGAAAATCCATCCGATAAAATTACGTCTTTTGAGATTGTCACGCTCCGCCTGAGCGGTATGCGGTTTACCACCGAGTATGAAATTGTGATGAAAAGCAAAAAGGCCGAAGTCACTGAATACGAGATAAGATATGAAAAAAATGGCGATAAACGAGTGCCTGAAAGCAAAACGGTGTGCAGCCCTGACAGGGTGCTGAAACTGCTGAACGACTGCGAGCTTCTGACCTGGGACGGCTTTGTCGGCAATCACCCGAAAGACGTCAGGGACGGAATCATGTTTTCCCTCAAAGCCACCGTCAACGGCAGCCGGAAAATTTACGCGCACGGATCGGAGAATTTCCCGGAACATTTCAGGGAATTCAGGGACGGGCTGGAAGCCATACTCAGTCAAAAATAACTATATGGATCCGGCAACCATACAAGGTTTATTTGAGCGGTGCAGCCTGTTTCTCAAAAGGAAAGCAGGCTGCGCTTTTTTTGGTGCGGGAGATACGGTTCTGCCACCTTTAACACCGCGGGTTTGCATCGAGATTCCGATTTGGCATCCCGATATTTCATCATTAGCCTAACAAAAAATCACAGCGCCTGCCAAAACGCAAGCGCTGCAACTTACCTTTTATTCTACCCAGTAATACGATACGGCGAAAATGGAGTATCGTATAGCCGACAAACCTCAATTTATCTCGCTAAATTAATAATCGAAATCGCTAAAACGCGTTTTGGCAATCAGTTTTGTCAGGACGTGTTTTTTGTCTCCATTATTGCAAACCGTGATATAATGATATGTAGTCAGATAAATAAAAAAGAATCCGCTTGTGGTGCGGATTTGAGCGACATAGACTGACATAAAGTTATTAATGAAAAACGGTCATTGTATACGAATCGTACTACGAACGGAGTGCGTTGCAGGTAGTGGAGGATGATATGTCTTCGGCGCTCTAAATATGCAGGCCTAAAAGACAGATAAGTTATAAAACAGAGACTGAAGAATAAATAGTATGAGGTGGCTGGCATGGCCACCTCTTTTTTTGGTATAATATTGGTGTAGAAACGGGAGGAACCTATCATGATCCTGACAGTGAATCTGTACTACAAAGGCGAAAACGGGAGCGCCCGTAGATTTGCCGAAGAAATGGAACGGACGGGCATCGCTGATGCCATACGTAAAGAGTCGGGGAATCTGAAATACGAGTATTTCTTCCCACTGCATGACCCGGAAACAGTGCTGCTGATAGACAGCTGGGCTGACCAGGAATCCCTGGACAGGCACCATGCATCACCGATGATGGCGCAGCTGGCTGCTCTTCGGGAAAAATATGATTTACATATGACGGTTGAACGGTATACAAAGACGGAAGATATTCCAGCGGATGAAAAGTTCATCAGAAAGTAGCAACATCATGTTTCGCAAATTACGGTATTGCAAAAGCGGCCTGTACGCCGGTCTGATCGGTATGATGGCGGGCATGGCCGGACAAATTTACATATATGAGTTTTCAGACAGAAGTGATGTCCTGATGCAGGCTGCCATCGTGTTCAGGGAACTGGATGAGCTGGCCTTCCTGGTGGCGATGGTGTCCATCATTGCGTTTTTGTATTTCTGCGTAATGTTGGAATACCGGCGGTGGAGCCGGCGGAAGAAGCGGGATGAAGCAGTAAAGAAAATTTAGTTTACACTGCAAAATTGGGATTAGTGGAGGTAATACAAATGGTCGATTATGGATTAAAAAACAGAGTAGTCCTGATCACGGGTGTGAACAATCCACAAGGAATCGGTGCAACGACAGCGCAGGCATTTGCACGTGAAGGGGCAAAACTGGTTCTGGTTTATAAGAAAATTAATCGGCCGTATGATAAGAATAAGACTGGAAAAAACGGGGTAGATAGGTATTATGCAGCAAATGCCGGAGATTCGGATTTTGTGGAAAGCAGGCTTCGGGAAATGCATGCGGATTACCTGATTCTCGAAAACGACATTTCCGACGAGAATGCAGTTAAGAAGATTTATGAGGCAGCACTTGAGCGCTTCGGAAGAGTTGACATCCTGGTCAATAATGCTGCAACCGATGACGAAAACGGGCTGGATACCATAGAGAATATCACCCAAAAGGTAATCGACGATACCTTTGCAGTCAATGTCCGGGGCAGTATCCTGATGATCAGGGAATTCGTCAATCACCGCGGGGATTATGGACGTGTCATTAATCTTTCTACCGATGCATCACAAATCTTTGCAGGACAGATTACCTATGGTGCGAGCAAGGCGACGCTCGAAGCGCTTACGCGTAGTATTGCGCTGGAAGTGGCACAATACGGGATCACAGTGAATAGCGTAGCACCCGGTCCGACACAAACGGGATGGATTGATGAAGAATTGGAGAAGACGGTCATTCCTGTCATTCCGATGGGGAAATTGATTGAGCCGGAAGATATTGCCGATACGATTCTGTTTCTGGCAAGTGAGAAGGCACGAATGCTTACGGGGCAAGTCATAAAGGTATCCGGAGGACATGCCCTCTAAATTCTAATTTAGCGGAGGAAAAAACCAATGGAATTCAAAGAAGTACTGTAATACGATACGACGAAAATGGAGTATCATAGTACCGACAAATCTTTCTCAGCAGCCGTTAGCTTTTTAGCGGCTGTTTTGTTATAATTAACTAACAAAATTGTTGTTTTGGGGGAAAGAAATGAAACACGAATGCAAGATTACAGTCATTGATAAAAAATGTTTTACGGATTTTCAGAAACAGTATCTGGCTGACCCTAAGTCTGGTCCTTGTCCTTTCTTCAATGTGGGAGATACCTTTGTGCTGAAGCGTACTCCGGCACAGGATGACTTCTATCATCTGATGAATGGAAAATTTTGCGGAGAAGCCTGGGACGCAATCAGCAGGTATGTTTACACAGCCCTGCAGGGAGGATCCATCATGAAAGGCTGGACGAACGATGACCGCATGATGATTGCCTGCTGCAATGACGGAACCAGACCGGTTATCTTCAAGATTGAGCGTGTTGATATTCCAGAGAATGAGGATGAAGCGGAGTGGCTGGCGAAGCAGAACTTCAGGAATACAGCCGAGGACGCCTATACAGGCTGATAAGAATTAAAATACGAATGGCTATGAAAGGCATCTAAAAATAGCTTTCGTTGGTTGTGGATACAACGCCAATTATTGCGTTGGCAGATATCGAGCAGATGGATTTGTTGCAAAAAATATATGGCGAGATTGTTGTTTTGGAAGGAATTTGCGGATGTATGAATTGATAAGCGACATATGTTCAATGTTTCAGGATTTGGCAGACTTGGTGTGGGGATTTCCCACCAACGTTGCGTGGTATGCTGGTCTTCCCATCATAGGTGAACTGCCGATGGTGATTATCCTGTTGGTGGGAACGGGTTTATACTTCACCTGCAAGCTTCGCTTTGTCCAAATCAAGTATTTCAAGCGTGGGCTCAATGTTCTCATAAAAAGCCGCAAGGGGCAGCAAGGGATCAGCCCCATGGCTTCTTTCCTGTTATCCACGGCTATGAGGGTGGGGCCGGGAAACATTTTGGGTGTGACAGGCGCAGTTTCCACTGGCGGCCCCGGTGCCTTGTTCTGGATGTGGGTGTCCGCGTTTTTTGGCATGGCGACGGCTTTCGTAGAATCGACACTATCCCAAATCTATAAGGAAAAGCAGGGCGACGAATATGTTGGTGGCCTTCCCTGCTATGGCAGAAAGCTTCTGGGAGGAGCAGCCATAATAGGCGGCGCCTTGAGCTTTCTTTATATCATCTATGCACTGCTCTGCATTCCGGCTCAGGGCTTCAATACCATCTCCGCCATGGTGTCAGTCACTCAAAATTTGACTGGGGCAGAGATTGCCGCAGGTAGTGCTTTGATATGGGGATTCTTCCTGTTGCTGATGGGACTGACAGCCTTTTCCGTCTTTGGCGGACTCCGGCGAATCACCCGAATTACCGATGTGCTGGTGCCAATCATGGCGGTGGTTTATGTAGCTGCTGTTCTGGTAATGGTTGCCATGAATCTTACGCTTTTGCCATGGTTTTTCTATGTGGTGGTAACTGAGGCCTTCCGTCCGGAACCAGTCTTCGGCGGTGCTCTGGGTATAGCTCTTTCCCAGGGAATCAAGCGCGGCCTGATGAGCAATGAGGCGGGACAGGGGACACTTTCCATGCCTGCCGCTGTATCCTATGCTAAGCATCCGTGTGACCAGGGTATTGTACAGGCTATTGGCGTATTCCTTGATACCATGGTTATCTGTACCTTGACAGGCTTTGTCCTTATCATGGGACAGGCCTGGTTGAAAGATGGATCCGCTGCCTGGTTTGAAATGGGCCGTCTGGAGAAATTCCTGGCTTCCTGCGCACAAATGCTTGGGAGTGGAGCTGGCTATGGACTTGCTACATTGGTCATCAGTATCTGTTTTGGTATCTTTGCTTTTACCTGCCTGTTGGGCTTCCTGTCTTTCTCGGAGATATGTGCCAGACAGATTTCCAACAATAAGCTCTTTATTTCGACAGTCAGGCTGGTGAGTCTGGCAGTGCTGGCTTTCGGTATGATTACGAACATTGCTGGTTTTGACCTCAGCGCCCTCTGGAACCTCAGCGATTTTGCCAATATCGTGATGGTATGTTGCAACCTGCCTCTTCTTTACCTCGGGTTTGGCAACGTTCAGAAGGCCTTTGATCATTTTGAATGCCAGGAAGGTAAATTTGGCACGGAAACGTTGGGTGAGCCGTTGCCGGTTTGGGATGAATGCCATTCAAGTGGTTCCTTAGAAAAAGAAAGGGAGCCGAAAGCAATGTCATTAAGTTAAGCTAAATACCAGCTTTGCTTAACAGCCGTATATTTTTCTGCGGCTGTTTTGTTATAATTGCCTGATAAAAATG
>Ga0265299_10006382_pt1 | contig 10740 bp, 14 predicted proteins | sample AusTroGonzalo_MG_4_FD_193485 | JGI IMG/M metagenome (GOLD analysis project Ga0265299, IMG submission 193485) | Bovine rumen microbial communities from tropical cattle in Woodstock, Queensland, Australia - Gonzalo_02 | ecosystem: Host-associated > Mammals > Digestive system > Stomach > Rumen ...
GGTATCTTAAATATATTTATACTAAGTGCATATACCTCTTTATCACCTTTTGTCAATTCAGAAAGCATCCTAGGTAAATTTAATTGTATATAATCCTCTGCAGCAGTATATACCAACATATCTAAATCCTTTTTATTTATATTTATTATTATAATATATTACGAATCAAACGTAAAACAAAAAAAGCCTAGATATTTTACTATTTAGGCTTCTTTTGTACTTTCCTTTACTTATATTATATTAAAGTAAATATTTTTAAAATTTAAAAGGATAATTTCTTTCTACAAATGCAAATTCTTCTGTATATTCATCTGCTTTATTCCAACCAAATGAATTTTCTATATCAGCACACGCTTTATTTGCTTCTTCTTTTGTTTTAAATACGTAAGCTTTTTCAGAATCATCAATAAAAGTCTTTTTATTTGGATTAGCTAAATATATAGTAGTACTATTATGTTCATCATAAATACCTACTCTCCAACCATAACTCCATTTATTTTCTGGAATACTATCCCATTTAAATTTATAATAGCTCCAATCTTCACCTTCACCAGGATAAAAATCTTCAACTAATCTTTTCATTTGATTATGAATTTCTTGCAAAGTTTTGGTCATTTCTTTATACCTTTGTTCCATTATATACTATAATATTATATAGAACTTACTTAATTTTTTATAAAAAGCCATACAATACTTTATACAATTAATTCATTTATACTAACTTTATATAAACTATCATATACATCTTGCATTTGCTTTTTTATGTATTCATTTTCCTCTCTATCAATACCAGATCTCAAAGCATTTAAAGATATATCTATAAGTAAAGATTTTGACTCATTAGTATCTTCTTCTGTCAAGGCAGCTTTTAATTTATTTATAAAATCTATACATTTATTTTCTATAAATTTTACAGCTTCTTCTTCTTTATAAATATCTTTAATTATTTCTATGCTACTATTTTTTAGCATTTTATACCTCTTTTATATAATTTAAATAATCAATTGAGTTTTTCTACCAAATTTACTATCCCTTCATCTTTTGCTAATCGAAAACATATAATTTTTACTAATACTGATTCCAACTTTGTATTTTTAATTTTTACTTTGTACTCATTAGCTATACAATCTTCTATAGCTATTATACTTTCATATATAGCTTCTTTTATATTATCTTTAGTTAATTTCGCTTTTATCTGCTTGTACTCAAAACTTTCTTTAATAACATCTATAAAGAATTTAATTAATTCTTCACCGTTTCTACCAGTCAAAGTATAAAAATCTTTTTCTGTTTTTTCAATAAGCTTTAAATCTTTTTCATTTAACATAAATTATTCCTTTATTTACTATATAAATTAAATAGTTAATACTTCTTTCCAATGATAACCACGCCAAACTTGATCTGGATTAGGTTTATATTTACCACTACTAACTGTTAATTTTTGTAAGGCTTTAGTCAATCCAACATGATTACTTTTACATTTCTTTAAACCAATTGCTTCAGCGGCTTCTTGTAAACTGTTATATATAATACCAGTTTCTACACATAAAACTTTCTTCTTAGCAGCTCCTAATTGCTTACCTAATGTATATCTTTCATGATCTCTATGACTTTCTACGCTACTCCATTCTAAATTTTCTACATGATTATTAGTAATATCACCATCTTTATGCAATACTATCTCTAAATTATCAAGATTAGGTATAAATGCTTCTGCTACCAATCTATTAACATTAAACTTTCTACTTGCCGCACTTTCTTTATTCCTCATATATCCTAACTGTAAATTAACTCTACAATTAGTCAAATATGTTCTTTTACTATTTTCTTTCTGTATTTTCAATATCTGACCTGGATAAAATACTATTGCTCCATTACTTTTTGTAAAATATCTATCCAAAGATTTAACTCGACCTTTATTGCTTACTTGATATTTACCTTCAAAACCAACTATGTCTTTCCATACTTCCCCAGGCAAATCTCGTATATCTAAACTATACACACCAAACTCCTTGTTTATATATCTATTATATACTATAATATTCTAATAGTAAAACAAAAAAAACCTAGATATTTTACTATCTAGGCTTAATTATTAAATCTTTTAGAATCAAATTAATAAGTTATCGTAACTTCTTTTATTTTATTTTTAAATTTTATATTTATTTAAATAAATGAATTCATAGCATATTCTTTTGTTTCTATTAGACCATAATAACCAGTCCAATCTCCTGCTTTAATACCATCCTCAGGTATATCTTCTGGCATATGTTCTATAAGATTTACAACTTCTTTTGCTTCTTTTTCATCAAATTCCATAACTTTTTCAAAATCCTTAATATTATTAATGTAAACTATACTAAAATTATTTATTTTACCGTTTTTATCACGAAAAACCTTATCTACATACATAAAAGGATTATATTCTATTCCACCAAAGTGATCTTCTATATATCTAACAACGTATTTTTGTGAATTTATATCTTCAACCAATCTTTTCATTTGTTGACGAATATCTTTTAAAGATTTGCTTTCTGTTATAATATCAATTGCATCCCCAGGAACTTCATCTACATCATCTACATCACCATTTATATCTGATTCCCAGGTATAATAGCCATAATCAACAACTAATTCAGCAACATCTGAATCATCAATTTCATCATAAGCTTCATCTTCAGTTGCATATTTTTTGGCTTGATTAATATCTGCAACTAAAGCTCTTCTCATGTCTCTAGGTTCTGCATAATATAAATCTGGTTTACCTTCACCGGTTAAATCTTTAATTTTAATTACATATGTCATTTTATTTCCCTTTATTATATACTAATATATAATAGAACTTTATATATAAAAGTAAAATAAATTATAGGAAGTTCTATAAACCATGAGTAAATATAGAGAAATAGTTTTAAAAATTTTACAAGAAGCTAAGCAAGTTGGTACTCTTTATCATACAACAGATTTAGATGGCTTTGAAGAAATCATTAAAACAAACAAGCTAATCAGTGACCGCCCAAATGGTATATCTTTTTCAAGAGATAAGCATAATTGGTATGGTGATGGTGAAGTTACATTGATATTTGATGGTGATAAGCTATCTGAAAACAATAAATTATATCCATTTAGTTATACAACACATGAATATTTAGGGGGTTGGTTTGAACATCCAAAAGACGGTAATAGCGAAACATCTTTATTACCACGAGGACAAACACAAGGAAAATGGCCAAATAAAGACCAAGTAGATGGAAATGGTATGCCTATTTTAGGTGGAGATAAGCTATTTATTTTACCTAATATAAACAAATATTTATTGGGAGCTCTTATTAATATGGCTCATGTACAAAGTAGTGAAGATGTTGAAAGAATATTTAAATTAACGCAGCAATTTGACGAAAAATATAATTTACCTATTAAATATATTGATGACTATATTCCTAAAATAAGAGATAATAAAGGAATAAGATTCAAATAATCCAATAATTAAACTAATAATTCATTTTTTACTACATTATTTAATACTTTAAAAATCTTAAACAAACGCTCTTTAGTATCACATTCTTTCATATCTATAATTTCTTTTCTTAACTTATGTAAAGACAAATCAATAAGTATCTCTACTTCAGGATCACCTTTTGTATCTCCTAATACTACATCTTTAATCCTATCACGAAATTCAATACACTTTTGTTCCATAAATTTACTTTCTTCAGGATTAAATTCTGACGCTATAATATCTAGACTTGATTTTTTTAACATTTTATACCTTTTCTTATATAATTTAATTTTAATATATAAATCTTTTAAAGTAAAACAAAAAAATTTTAAGATAATAATGGAAAAATTTAATATCTTTAATTTAAGATAAAAGTGTTCTATTTAATATGTATATACTAATTAATCAAGATTCTTTAACCAAATTAGATACTTTTGCTGATAATAGTATTGATGCTATTATTACAGATCCTCCTTATGGAATTACTCATTTAGATAAAGAATTCGATAAGCAAACTCTTGATAGTACTGCAAAATCAGGTGGTATATTTGCAGGTATGACAATGGGTGGTATGAAATTTGATAATAATCAAAATAAATCTACTCACGAATTTCTATTACCTTTCTTTCAAAAAAGCCTAAGAGTATTAAAACCCGGAGCTTTTTGTATAGTTTTTAGTCAAGGAAGATTAGTAGCTGGAGTCATGAATGCTTTAATTGAAGCCGGATTTGAAATACGCGAACAAATGTTTTGGCGTAAACCTTCTGCTAAACCAAATCAACAAACTCCTTGGAAAAAAACCAGTAAGAATAAAGATTTTACAGATAGAGTAGTATTTGGACCAGGTAAAGTAATTGAGCCTTTTATAATAGCACAAAAGCCAATAGAAGGATCTTATTCAGAAAATTATTTAAAATACCACACAGGATTAGTAAACAAAGAACTGGCTACAACTACTGTATTTGAAGAAGCTGCTCCAAGTAAAGATGAAAAACAAGGATTACAGCATCCTACTATTAAACCTATTAAACTTATGGAAAGAATAATAGAAACCTTTACAGAAGAAAATCAAACAGTTCTTGACATATTTAATGGATCAGGTAGTACAGGTATTGCTGCATTAAATAAAAACAGAAACTATATTGGTATTGAATTAAATAAACAATATTATGAAGAATCTTTAGCTCGCTTTCAAAGACTTTTTCCAAATCAATAATTCGTTTAATAAGTCTTCTCTAAATCTATCGTTTTTATTTCTCATAACTGCTTCAACTGTATTAGGAGCGTATATTTCACCGGCTTTATTAAATATCCAATGATTTTCAGCTCCTTGATTACAACATTGACATTGAGGTATACAATTAGAAACAGTCAATGGCTTATTAGGATTCATATGTCCTTTTTGTAACTTAACTATTTTATCTGGATATAAATGACTAGGAGTACCTTCCAAATCTTTACATACAGCACATCTATATCCATACTTTTTCTTTAATTCCATAAATTCTTTGGCAGTAATAGGATCTTTACTTCTTCTTTCTGGATTATAACCTTTTTTACAATGATTTATATCCCATAAACAAAATTCACCATTTTTTAATTTATATCCATTAGGTAATACTTCCCCTACAATAAAATGATTCCACCCAAATTGTGTACCATAATGTCTAGGCTGTCTCCAAGTAGTTTTTCCAGTAATACTAGTATAATAAGCCCGCATCTCTTCTTCACGATAAATTTGACCTAATTTACTATAACAATATACTAAATCTACAGCTTTATCTGTATTTATATCCGGTAAACTTACTTTTTCTTCTTTTAAATATGAATTACTATAAGCTTCTTTAAAAGACTCATATAACTTTTTATAATCCAAATCTTGTTCGTAATTCTTTTTCATCGTTTCTTTTTTTGTAATTTCTTATAAATTATACCTAATGTAAATAATTCTCAGCTTCTACATGTATTCCCATATTAAATCTCTTTTACTATATAAATTAAATAGTTATTAATTATTAAATCCATGCTCATTCAAATAATTATTTAAGAATATATTAAATGCTTTATCATTATTTTTAAATTTTTCATAAACAATATAAAACTTTTCTCCATAATACATTTTTATAAATGCTTTATACATTGCAATATTATATGGATATACCCGACATAATAATGCATGTAATAACAAATGCTCTTCAAACTTAATTACTACCAAATTACTTTCTTCATCTAATCCCCCTAATGTTCTAGGTAATATATGATGAACCTCTCTATATCTTTCATCTGTCTTTTGTAATCCTTTTATCTTTATATCTCCTCTAGCTTTAAAATCATTAACCACTTTTATATAAGTATCATACCATTTTTTATCTATTTCATCTATATCACGAAATTTTACGCTTCTATTCCATTGATTTATCTGATTATAATCTTTTACATTAAATCTTGTATATACATCATTATAATCACTCTTACATTTAATAGTACGATTACTATCTAAATTTATCCCGGCTTTCCAAGCTTGCTTATATTTTTTACTCAATTCCCTAACCCGAGCTTCCTCTTCTTTTAATTTAGCCCGCATCTCTTTAAAGCTTAATTTCATTCTATATACTCCTATATATTACTATATAAGATAAAATAATCAAAATAAAACTAAAAAAATTAAAAAATTATTCCAAACACATATTCACTATTACAAATATATAGTTCTATAAAATATATAAGAATATCTAATCTGGAATGTGTAGATAAATACCTATAACCAACAATACAAAGTCTTGTCGCCTAAGATAAGTCCTTTAGTATCATAAAAATAAGATAGGTATTTTTTTATTACTATACAATAAAAATAGTATATGGAATTAATATTTTATACGCTAACAATAAACAAAATATATAAACCATAAGTATAAAATAAACCATATATACATATATTAATATAAAGAGAAATATAAAATGTCCATTTTAAAACAAATTGAAAAAACTAACTTGACAGAAGCAAAACGCCAAGTCAAACTAAATCGTGGAATTGCTCACGCAGCTCAAGTCTTAGCAGAATCTAACTTAGGTACTCGCTGCCCAAACTTAGTTAAAGGCTTGGAATCAGAATCCCGCGACGCTAAATACGCAGCAGCTACATTAGTCCAATTGTTGGAAAATACAGCTGAATACGTAATGAAAGAACAAGGCCGCGACATCCTTCACGAAGATGCAGTCAACGCTACAGCTAACACAATGTTATCCCCAGGCGTTGCAACTTTAACTCCTCAAGTTGTCGATATCGTGAACGTATTTTATCCTTTAATGGTAGCAAATTACATCGCAGATATTCAAGCTTTGGATCGCCAATCTGGTCAAATCTTCACTATCAAAACACGTTACAGCCAAGACGCTGCAGGTGTAGAAGCTGGTGATATTGTATTCGAAAAAGCAACTGACGGTACGTATTCTACTGAAGGTGTTATTTCTTACGAAGCAGCTGAATTGACAGGTGGCAAAGTAGAATTGACAACAACATTAGAAAGTGGTGTTGAAGTAAAAGTTCGTGCAGGTTCTTTCATTGTAACAGTTGCAGGTAAAGAAGTTGCTCGTGATTATGGTTTAGACACTAAGATTGATGGTGTTGGTGGAACATACGTAGTTATCGGTAAAGGTATTTCTGGTACTGTAGATGCTCAAACAGGTGCAGCTGAATTGACAGTTGATACAGATATGTATGAAGAAGGTACATTGTTTGCAGCTACAGCTTCTTATGATACTGAAATCGATGAAGATTTGATCCGTAAAGTTCAATTCGATATTCCAAATCAACCAATCTTAGCTAAAGAACACCCATTGATGTCATCTTACTCTGTTGCAGCAGGTTTGGTAATGAATGCTCACTTAGCAATTGACACTGATGAATTGATTTCTAACCAATTAGCTGGTACAATTCGTTGGGAACGTGATTTGGCATTAGTTAAGACAGTAGCAGAAGCAGCAAAAATGGATGCATCTTTGACATTTGATTGTTCTGCAAATGGTACTAACTTGACATTGGCACAACGTTACAGCTCATACACAACTACAATTTCTTCAGCTCGTGGCTTGATCCAAGAAATTGCTGGTCGTGGTACTGTAGATTTCATCATCGTTTCTGCTTCTAAAGGTTTGGTCATTGTTGAACAAATCGAAGGCTTTAAAGCAGCTCCAGAAGCAAAGAAACCAATTGGTCCATATTTAGCAGGTACATTACGTGATGGTACAATCAACGTAATTGCAGTTCCTTATACAAAGACATTGGCAGATGACCAAGTTGTATTTGGTTTCAAGGGCTTCCAATTAGGTGATTCTTCAGTTATCTTAGCTGAATGGGTACCTCTATATATGACCCCAACGTTTCAGGCCCCGAATTTAAGAAATCATAAAGGATGCTTGTCTTTCTATGACTTGTTCGTGAATAAACCTGAATATTTGGTTAAAGGTGCTATTTCTAACTTCAATGTTGCTTAATTAGTAGTGAATTAGTTAGAAAACCAATAAAAACCCTTGTCTTCGGATGAGGGTTTTTTAATAGTCTCTTTTTTATTTTGGAAATTTTTTTGTTTACTTTTTGTTAAGTTCTATGTATTATATATGAATAAACATATAAAGGTTTAGCGTATGGAATACACAAAAGAGCAAGTTAAATTAGTAATAGATAGTTGTAATTTAAAAGAATTAGAAGAGCATTCTAGAACATATTATAAAGAGTTTAGTAAAAAATATCCCGGCTTAGTAAATAGTTGTAGCGAATTAAAACATTTATTAATAAATGGAATAGAAAGTAGATTCTGTCCAATATGTGGTAAGGCTTGTAATTTTAATAATCATCAGAATTGTTATTATACTTATTGTAGTATAAAATGTAGAAGTGAAAGTAAAGATACTCAAGATAAGCGTGAAAAAACATGCTTAGAAAAGTACGGCGCTAAGAATGTTAATCAGAATAAAGAAATAAAAATAAAAGCTGTTGAAACATGTAGAAAGAAATATGGAGATGATTATAATAACAGAAGTAAAGCAAAAGAAACAGAGCGTAGTCATTATAATGGGCAAGTGTACTTTCAATCAGATGAATATAAACAATTTATGAAAGATAATCGTGAAAATATTAATAATAAAATTAGAGAAACCGTATATAAGAAAACTGGTAAGGTATGGATTACTCAAACTAATGAATTCAAAGATAAGCGAATTAAAACAATAAATAAGAATGGAACGGCTTTTACTTCTAAAGGTGAAAAAGAAATAAAGGAATATATTGAGTCTTTAGGATATAAACCAGTTAAATATATAGTGGGTACACATGAAAATAGGTTTGAAATAGATTGTTATATACCAGAATTAAAGATAGGAATTGAATATAATGGAATATATTATCATTCTAAAAATGGTAGAAATCAAAAATCATATAATTACCACTATAAAAAACAATTAGAAGCCTTTAATAGCGGCATAGATTTAATTCAGATATGGGAAGACCAATGGATACACAAACAAGAACTAGTTAAAAGTATATTAAAAGCACGCTTAAGAAAAAATTCTATTGTTATATATGCTAGAAAATGTATTATAAAAGAATTAGATAATACTACCTATAATACTTTTTGTAATAAAAATCATATACAAGGTACTAGAAAAGCCAGTATTAAATTAGGTTTATATTACAATGATAAACTTATACAAATAGCATCTTTTAATAAACCCCAAAATACAGGTAAAGCAAATACTCAAAATACTCTATATGATTACGAATTTGTAAGAGGATGTACTTTGCCCGATATAAATGTTATTGGCGGCGTATCAAAGTTATTTAAATATTTTATTAAACTATATAATCCAAATAGTATATTAAGTTATGTAGATTGGAATTTATTTAATGGAAAGAGTTACAAAGAATGTGGATTTGAATTAATAGGGTATACAGGACCAGATTTATTTTTTATTACAGCAAATACTTTAAATAGAATTGCAAGAAATCCATATAAATACAAAGAGCATATGACATTAGTTAGTAAAAATCAATTATGGGAATGCCACGGTGCAGGAAATCTTAAAATGGTATGGCATAAATAAGAAAAGGTATATAGCCGGAGAGAGAGATGAAGGGAAAGCTATATACCTTGTTCAAGTAGGACATATGCTGAAAGGAAGGAAAGGAGGAGAAGCATATATCCACAGGAGAAAAAATGTTGAACAAACACAATGATGCACTTAATCAACAGTATATATTATACGGATATCTATATAAAAAGTAAAGCAAAAAATTTCCAAACTCTATAAATGTTTACTACGCTCGATTTCTTTCTTTTCACATTCATCTAATAAATTATCTAAAATGTGCTTTAATTCGGCCTGTAATGCATCTTTTTGGTCTGGATTAGATTCGATTAAGACTTTATATTCTTGTTTAATCTGGGCTGATTTCTGCAAGTATTCATCAAAAGGTGACATACTTCTTTCCTTTCTTATACTATTTAAATCATATAGTTTATTAATTTTTTAAGGGGCTTGGTCTAAACTCCTTCGGGAAAGAAATATTTATTTGATTGTCTTTGCTACGTTATATTTCTATTTCAGCTAAGATAATCTCATTATAGACTACTTTATTTCCAATCTACAATGCTATTTCTTCATAGGTTACTCTTCACTATGATCAGCCAGAACTACTTACTGGGTTAACCTTTACTATAGATATGTATATGTAAAGATAAAATTATTTCTATATATAAATTGTCATATCCTTTATATATAGTTGAAAGATAGTTATTATACTTCTTTCCCCCGGATATTTGGTTTATCGCAAGCCCCCAGAAGGATCAATCCGCACAGTTGCCGGGTGTTTTGAAATCATGGTTCGGTGTATCATATAAAATGAGGTCTATGCCATGTTCACTTATTTAGAACATATAATTTTTAAATGACGCTGCTAAAAAAATTAATAAATTGGAAAAAAAATAACCCTTACTCTTTCTCGAATCGATTCGGTTAAAAGGAATAACAAGGAGTTGTAAGGGTTATCAAGAGTTCATATATAGCGAAAATTAAATCTATATACTTAATTTTTATTATATACTATTTAAAATGAAAAGTAAATAAAAAAATACTCTTATTTCCTAATTAGGTCGTAAGAGTATCTTTGGATATATTTGTAAAATGAAAAAAACAAAATTAAACATAATTATCTAATTAAGTTTTTTTGTTTAGTTATATTATGG
>Ga0265299_10006383_pt1 | contig 10737 bp, 6 predicted proteins | sample AusTroGonzalo_MG_4_FD_193485 | JGI IMG/M metagenome (GOLD analysis project Ga0265299, IMG submission 193485) | Bovine rumen microbial communities from tropical cattle in Woodstock, Queensland, Australia - Gonzalo_02 | ecosystem: Host-associated > Mammals > Digestive system > Stomach > Rumen ...
ACACGTGGTTTGTCAATAACGGCAGTCTTGACAAAGTGCTGAAAGGTCAGGACAACTACCGACTTCCGCATGAATATGACATGATTATCGTGGATGAGGCGCATAACTTCCGAAACGATGTCACGAAAAGCTACACCCAGTTAGAAATCATCTGCAAGTCACCTCGTGGCAACCGTGGGCGCGTGGAAGGCGACCGCAAGAAGGTGATGCTCCTTTCCGCCACTCCGCTCAATAACACCCCGTCCGACATCCGCAACCAACTGCTTCTGTTCCAAGACGATGACAATTCCACCATTGAAGGACTAAACGACATTTGGGGAACATTCTCTATCTGGATTCAGCAGTACAAGCACATCATGCATGACCGCGACATTCTCCCCCGCGAGCAGTTCCTTCATCAAATTAACCACATATACGACCATATCCGGCATCAGGTGTTGCAGCCGGTGATGGTGCGCCGCACCCGCAACAATATCCTCAACGAACCTCGATACTGCCAAGATCTTGCAAAGCAGAATGTTACCTTTCCAAAAATTGCCCCGCTGCGTGACCATCGCTACTATATGACCCCTGCGTTGACGGACCTCTTCGCCCGCACCATAGACTTGCTCACCGACACGCGGACGGAAGACAATCCGACGGGCAAAGGGCTGCATTATGCCCGCTATCGCGCTGTAGAATTTTTCCGTTCCGGCATTCTTTACAAAGGGCGAAGCGGCTCCCACATTGCCAAGCTGCTCACGGGTATTTTCCGTACCCATTTAGTCAAACGGCTCGAAAGCAGTTTCTCCGCCTTTAAGAAATCTCTGCATACTTTTTTGACCATCACAGAGGGCATGATTGAGATGTTCAACAACGGCAAGGTACTGATTGCGCCCGACTACAACGTCAAAGAGCTGCAACAGGACAAATCGTTGGACGAAATCATTCAATACATTGAAGAAAAGGGAGAAAACCAGGAAGATTTCGTCTATGCCACAGATGATTTTCGCGACGAATTCCTGCCGATGCTGCTTCATGACAAAAAGCTGTTGGTAAAATTGTGCAAAGAGTGGGATGACGTGGTGGACGACCCGAAATTGGACACTTTCATCGCCCTTCTACAGACGGAAATCTTCAATCCCGCCATTAACGAAGAGGGCAAACTGGTGATTTTCTCCGAAAGCGTTGATACGGTGGAATACCTTAAGGCCGAGCTGACGAAACGGTTGCACCGTCAAGACATTCTGGCTGTGAGTGCCAAGAACCGTAACCGGCTGCGGCTGACCATCGAGCAGAATTTTGATGCCAACAGCAAAAACGGATTTCTGGATAACTACAATATTATTATCACCTCCGATGCGTTGGCCGAGGGCGTGAACCTGCACCGTGCCAACATTATCGTCAGTTACGACTCGCCGTGGAACGCCTCGCGGCTAATGCAGCGCAACGGGCGCGTGAACCGTATCGGCACCAAAGCCGACACCATCTATAACTACATGTTCTATCCCTCCGTGGAGGGCGACACGCAAATCAATCTTTACAATAACGCCCTCATCAAGCTGCAGAGCTTCCATTCCGCACTGGGCGAGGATTCGCAGATATTCTCGCATGAGGAGATTGTGCGGGATTTCAAACTCTACGATGCCAACGTGCGCGACGAAACCGATCGATCGCTCGAATATTTCCGCGAAGTGCAACAAGTGTATGACCAACAACGGGCTTTGTACGACCGAATCAAGAATCTGCCGCCGAAAAGCCGTGTGGTGCGTAGTGCCGACGGGAAAGTCCCTCCGCCGACCTCCATCGCCTTCCTCTCATCGCCCGTCAAGACCGACTACATCCTGGTTGATCCTCTTGACCGTCCGCAGGCGATGACCTTCCTTGAAGCCGCCGATCTGCTCCGTGCTGATCCCAAAGAACGGCCTTTGCCGTTTGATTCCGTGCGTGAAACCCATTTCCGGCAACTCCAGCGCGCCCTTGCCCTCTACCACGAGCGCATCCTCCAGCAGAGCGATGCTGCCTCGCTGAAACTTACCCATCGTGACAAGGCCACCATTGATGCCCATTCCTTTATCCGAAAACTCCACGCGACCGCCCCCGATGACGACTGGAAAGAACTGTGTGCCAGAATATTGAAGAATCTGGAGGTGGTACGTCTCCGCGCCATGCTCAAAGCCATCAACGACCTGGCCAAAATTCAGAAGGGCAAGAATCCGATGACCCTCGAACAGCTTTACGACCAGCTCTTTGACATCGCCGACACCTATTGTCCCGACACCCTCACAGCCACCTCCAACCCCACCAATGTCCAGCCCGACATTATCGTCTCCGAGACCTTTATTTAGTTAGCAGTTAGTAATTAGTAATTAGCAGTTATGAAAAACCAACTCAAATCCCTGTTCCAATCCCAGTTCAATCTGGAACAATACTCAAAACTCATCCTCAGCGGGCTGTTGCACGCGCAGCAGATCAAGGTGCGGCCCGAGCTGTTAGAGGAAACCTCCGACGGCGACGTGGTCTATGGCTTGGGCATTATGGAAGATGCCAACCGTCTGAGAATCGGACTGTTCTATACGGACGTCCGCTATGGCGACGTCACCCGCAAGCGCGTGGGACTGCGACGCATCGTGGAACCCTACGTCAAGGCCAACGTCGATGCTGCATTAGCCGTGTTCGACGATGGAAAACATTGGCGGCTCTCATTCGTCACCGATTTGCAGGGACAGAGTACCAGTCCGAAACGATTCTCCTACGTCATGGGCGACCCGCAGGGGCAGTATCGCACGCCTGTGGAGCGGCTGATGCAATTGGGTGGCAGCACACGTCAACAAATCCTAACCCTCTCCGCAATCCGCGATGCCTTTTCTGTTGAGGCCCTTAGCGATGCCTTTTTCGACGAATACCATATTCATTACGACCGGATTGTGGCAAATCTTACGCAATCCTATCGTAGAGACGTGCCATGGCGCGTCTCTACCGACGGAATGCCTCCAACCATTCTCCACGACTATGTCAAAAAAATGATGGGCCGCATTGTGTTTCTGCACTTCCTGCAAAAGAAAGGATGGTTAAATGGCAATCCGTCGTTCTTGCGCGACCTGTTTCTTTCCAGCCCTCATCAGGCCGATTTCCTCGAACAGGTCTTGGAACCGCTCTTCTTCGGAATCTTCAACACCGAATCAGAACAACGTGAGAAACTGTTTGCTAACGAACATTGGGACAAAGGGTTGTTGAAACAATGGGAGCATTTGCCTTATCTAAACGGAGGTTTGTTTGAGCGCGACGAGGTGGACAAGATGAACCTAAGGCTGCCGGCTTTGTTATTCAACAATCTTTTCACCTTTTTGGCCTCCTACAACTTCACTGTGGATGAAAACGACCCCGACGATGCCGAAATTGGTGTTGATCCCGAGATGTTGGGCAAAATCTTCGAGAGCCTTCTGGAGGACAACAAGGCCAAGGGTGCGTTCTACACCCCGAAGGAGATTGTGCGGTATATGTGCAAGGAATCACTAATCGCATATCTCAATGAACAATGTACAATGAACAATGTACAATTATCGGGTGCGATTCGGTCGTTTGTTGAGAATCACGAATTTCCCAGTGAATTAGAGCCCTGTCGTGACGTTCTTGACCGAGCCTTGCGCGAGGTGAAAATCTGCGACCCAGCCATCGGCAGCGGTGCGTTCCCGATGGGCTTGTTGAACGAGCTGTGGCGTTGTAGGGAGGCTATATCGTTGTCCCCCGTCGTAGAGACTCAAAATTTTGCGTCTCCATCGATGGGTGCATCGTCGTCAACACAATCTCGTGCCGCCCTCAAACGCGAAATCATCGAGAACAACGTCTATGGCGTGGACATCGAAAAGGGTGCGATTGACATTGCGCGGTTGCGGTTCTGGTTGAGCATTGTGGTCGATAGCGACGAACCCGAGCCGCTGCCCAACTTCGACTACAAGTTCATGCAAGGTAACAGTCTGATAGAGAGTTTCGAAGGGGTTGATTTGAGCAGCATGATGAGCAATGACGGTCAGCACAGCAGTTTGGGGAAGGGCAAACAGAAGGCCGGTGCGAACCAGTTGGGCATCGAGTTCGCCAGCACCGACACCAAGCGCAACCTCCAGCTAATGTTGCGCGAATACTTCAGCATCACCGACCACGAGCAGAAGTCGCGTCAGCGGAGCGAAATCAACGACAGCGTGAAGAGCTACATCCGCCAGCAGCATCTCCGTCCCGAGGCTGCCGCCCGCCTCACCTCCCTCGATCCTTCCGCCAACCAAGAGTTCTTCCTCTGGCACACGTGGTTCAAGGACATTTTCGATAAGGGTGGGTTTGACATTGTGATTGGGAATCCGCCGTATATCAATGTTGAAAATCTTGACAAAAGGACAAAAGAATTCCTTTTTTCACAATTTTCAACATGCCAAGGACGTACAGACATATACATAGGTTTTATAGAAGAAGCACTTGCTTTGATGAATTGTAGAGGGCTAACATCATTTATAATACCGTATTCATATACGAATCAAAATTATGGGGAACTATCTCGGAGGTTACTAGCTGAGAGTCATTCTATTTTTGAAATTGTTGACACATCTAATTACTATGTGTTTGACAATGCTGTAGTAAAAAATATTATAATTCGGTTTGGAAAAGCAAAAGGAGACTCAACATTGATCCGTGTTGCTGATAATAAGATTTGTTTTGAGCAATCCAACTTTATAGAAAGAATTTTACCAACGGAATCGTTTCTTCAATTGAAAAACTGTAGGATAGAGACAAAACCATTTGAGGATATATTGGAAATTAAAGAACATCTTGAAAAGGTTTCTATTCGACTGGGTAAAATATTTCTCGTGGCATACGGAGTTCGTGTAAATAACAAATATGACAAGGAGAAAACCAAAAGCTATTACATTTACGATTTTCCTATGGATTATTTTAAGAAATTCACAGAAGGAAAATGCATTGGTCGATATTCATTCACTCAATATGGCTGGTTAAATTACGAACCTGATGAGCATTATAATCCAATGTTTCCAGAATTGTTTGAAAATGAGAAGTTGATGTTTATCAATGTTGTCTCCAAACAACTTCGATTTGCTTACGATAATGAAGGATATTATAACAGCCATACAGTTGTGAATTGTGTGAATATCTCAAAACTAACGAGATCAACACATACAACAGCAAAGAAAGCTATTCGGGAAGGCGATGTTGTTTTGGCAAGAAACTATTCTACAAAATATGTGCTTGGAATCATCAACTCTAAATTGATGAACTGGTATTTTATGCAATTCCAAAGTGAGGGATTGCACTGCTATCCAGACGATGCAAAGCAATTTCCTATAGCTAAAGCATCCATAGAACAACAGAAACCTATTATTAACTTGATTGACAAGATTCTCAACATTAAACGCGTTAATCCAAATGCTGACACATCTGCTTTAGAGCGAGAAATTGATGGGTTGGTATATGAGTTGTATGGGTTGACGGAGGAGGAAATTGCGGTAATTGAAAAAGGGGCGTGATGCCCCTTTTTTCTTTTGGTTCATGGAAGTTTGGATTTTTTATATTTTTGCAGAAAAAATATTATGGCGAATTTGAATTTCACTCAAAAACAATTAATGGAGGAAGTGTTCGGAATGGGAGGTGGTTATTTTTTGGACTTTACGAATCGGGAATTTGATGAGTTTATGAAAGATGTTGTCAATTACAGCGTATACGACAAATATCCGGGATTGTCAAAAGCAAAAATATTTCGAGCATTTTGTCAAGACAATGAAGAACGTTTTGTCGGGAAGGCAATAATACTTGCTATAAATTATATGAAAGAGAAAGGACTGGACAAAGGAGATATTAAAGTTGATAAACTATACGAATTGGGGAAAGAACTATTAGGGAAACAAATCACAAAAAGAATAGTCAAAGAAAATAGTGTCTCGACAAAAATAATACCAAAGACCTTTAATATTGATTACAACCAGATTGCAACAAGATTACTAGATATTGAGAACGAATCAACACAGCAACTAAAAGGTTATGCTTTTGAACGTTTTATTTTTTGGATGTTTGAGTTGTTTGGTTTAGATCCAAAAGCACCATACAAAACAGAAACTGATCAAATTGACGGTAGTTTTAAACTTGGTGATTCAACTGTGTTAATCGAAACTAAATACCATCAAAATATTATTGACAAAACCGATTTGGTGTTGTTTCAAGACAAACTTGAGCATAAATCTAATCACACAAGAGGATTGTTCATATCTTATTCAGAGGTTTCAAATAATGCAATTTCGTATTTTTCCAATCAAAGCCCTCGCATCACAATAATGTATGCGTCTGAAATTTTCCAGTTATGTCAATATCATGTAAATTTAGTAAAGATATTAACGATGAAATTTCGTTATTTGGATGAGACAGGGTGTATTTGGTGCCCTGTTGATATTTCATCAATATAGTTCTTTAATCTTTAATTCAGTTGTTATGTATGATTCTGTCCACGAAGAACCTTTCAATGAGGCTTTTAAGAAAATCAAAAATTATCATTATACAAATAACTTAACAAAAAAGATTGCCAACCCTCCAAATTTGAGACGTTACAACTGTTTTTGTTTGTGGTCGGATTTATTAGGATTCGGTAGAATGTGGACAGCTTGCAACTGGAAACCTAATATATTTCAAAGTAGAAAGATATATAGGAGACTTCAACGAGCACATAGTGCCGTATTGTATTATAGTTCTCCTTTTGAACACAATTTGATTTTAAATGATGGAGTTGCAAAGGTTTTGTCTAATCCGAATATTTTAGATAAAAGCAAGCTGACAACTATTTCGATTTTTTTGAGATCCTGTATTCAACTCCATATTCACATCAATGCGGAAGAACATAACCATGGTTATCCTGGAACTCGTTCCGTACTAGCCTATGGAATGGGGATAGAATACTTGTATGAACAAGTCACTTTCGACGATTATGTGTTAAACTACACTAAGCCCAAAGGTTCAGATACTAGCAACATGGTTAAAGAACATGGAGACACCATCACCATATATAATCCAAGAGAATTGCAAATGAACACAGCCTTTTCAAAGGCTTATTTATTAGAGCGGTTAGGGAGCGAGAAGAATATTACAGGTAACAATCTCTTTATAGACCAATCAGTACTGGAGGCTTTATTTGCTCTTGCTAAGAAAGGAAATATAGAACCTATTAAACAAATTGAAGATGGTAAAGCTGTAATATTATTCCCCTATAACAAAAACTGTACAAATTTTGTTTACATGGGTTTCGAATTTGACAAAATCATCCCTGTGGAAAACGAAGGATGGAAAACAACCGTTTATCGTCTAAAAAAATTTTTTCCTCATGATGAGAAAATAGATGATTTTTGTTTTGAATTATAGGTAGTAACATATTTAACACAACAAAAGGTGCTATGAACCCAAAAGGCCAACGAATTAAAGAATACCAAGACGATTTGAACAGATACCGCCAATGGGGAGAATTATTCTATGTTGACTCCCTCGGTCGCTACTTTTACCCAAACATACCGTGTGATGCGCTAATGTTGCACAACGGTTTGGAGTTCTGTAAAGCCCAGATGAAGCTGAACGCCCTCACCAATGCCCGTCACTCTGACGAGGAAATCGAGCGTCGTCTTGCCGAAATCGACGACGACATCCGCAAAGCCGAGGACGTCCTCGTCCACGACCTCTCCTTCCGGGGACTGCTCCGCCCGTAACCGCCGTCACGCGCCTCCCTGTCCCACACCGGCGTCAACCGTCACACCGCCTCTATGCTTCCAAACATTATCTGTGTAATGTCAAATACAAATAGAAGAAAGCCTCTGGATTTGACTTCTTTATCTTGTTGAGTTTCGTGTATTCATAGTCTGTCAACAACCAATCCCTCATTCGCTCCAGTTGGCGGCCGCTGTATTTCTCAATTGTGATGCCATCGGTTTCAATCAGTGATACAAGGTAATACGCTTTAGCGGCAGATAAAATGGCTTCCTCAATATGGAATGTTTGAGAGAATATGTGGCTGGATACTTGTTTGATGCCTCGTTCCAGAACTTGATACTCTACATCGTTTTGGCTTTTTCGGAAGCAGATGGATAGAGCATGATCCTTTGTGTCGTGAAGAATATCTTCAACGGAAAAGTGCTCGTCACGATATTTTGCTTCCTGTTCGGCAATCGTTCGGTACACTGCAGAGATGGACATCATGTCATCTGCTTTGTCGTACAGAACACCTATGTCATACAACTGCTTCATAATCTCCATTCCACATTCAGAATTGCCTTTCCGATAGGGCACTCCAATCGTTCGCGGAGCAAAAGCCGTCAGTTTGTCTGCGAGAAGGTTGTTGGCGTCGGGAACACGAACCGTCCTGTCCTCACCTTCGGTCGCAAGAAAGATGTTGGTGATAGGCAATTCAATAATTCGATTGTATGGAATCTGCTCGAACAGAATATCCAACAAGATATATGATTCTTTTCTTTCAACAGCAGACGTGTAGAAAAACTTATAATGGGCTTTGGGAACTATACCAGATATCCGGTGCTGTTCCTCGATGCGAGAAAAGCCCTTGCTTGTGGCAATTTGTTGAAGAGTCTTATTAAGATCCAGGCTGTCTGTCGGAAGGATGATGTCTATGTCGATGGACAATCTGTGCGGCTCCTTGAATATCAGCATCAGTGCCGTCCCTCCTTTGAAAACGAAAGGAAGCGATGATTCGGAGAGGCCTTCCAACAACGATAATGCCCTGATAGATTTCTCTACCAGGATTTTGTCGGCTTTATATCTCTTTGATACTTGGTCTATCCAATCTGTGGTGAATGAATGTTGCGTAATCATAGTTTAATTGTTTATTTCGTCCAAGATTTCTTCGATAAAATCACGGCGGCCCCGGCGACCAGCATAACGGAGCATCCGACTGGTGTTGACAGAATAGTCGGCCGTTGCATTTGCGTAGATATCAACAATTTCAGTATCTGAAAAAGGAAATATCCTGTCAAGAGCAAAGTCCACCAAAATTTTCTCCAACGATGCCATGGGCATATCTTCAACCTCAATAGTGGGTGCTTCAAGTGCCATGTTGCGAACTACGATATACCCGTCATAATAGGGCAATTCCTCACTAAGGTTACGATACAAGACTGTGCGACGATATGTTTTCAGTATCTCGTGGTAAGCCGCATTGACAACATCGCGTTCGACATCGACAAAATATAGCTGTGTATTCAGCAGGTATGTTGAAAATGCATTTGCCACATGCAAATCCCATTGACAATATTTCGCGAATGGCAATCTGCGACGCATAATGTCCGCAATAATCTTTGTTTTGGTGTAGATGTTAGGTTTGAAGAAAGGCTTTCTCCCAAATCGGTAGAGTCCACGACCAATGGCGTATATCACCCCTCTGTCAACAAGAGAGTGAATTTTCCATCGAATTGTTGAAATTGGAATGTCTGAAGAATAGCTCCGATAGAAATTCGCAATCTCTTTAGATGTTATTTGTATCCTGTCACCCAAGGTGTTATACAACTCGTCTGTATGTAATGTATCGTACATCTTTATCCAGTTTTTGACGGTGCAAAGATATACAAATTTTCGTCAATAAATCAAAATAATTGCCGATAATTTGATTTTTTACAATCAGATGAACGACACCATCATGAAGTTCCTTCGCCACTACCTCTCATTCCCGGGCCTGCTCCGCCCGCAATCTCCGTCACGCACCTTCCTATCCTACTCCAGCGTCAACCGCCACGCCGCCGAATCCCGAATCGGACTAATGGACAGCACCTTGCCGGTGGAGGCGATGGTTAGACTGTATAGCTGTCGCATCTCTCCGAGATGCTGAGGAGGGACACGGCGATGGCCGGTATGCGTGGACCTTATCTCAGTGTCCCGTCGCTCGTCCTGTCACCACACTGCGCGGCTTCGCCGCTGGTATGGTGTTAATTGCGCCTGACGGCGCGTTGCATCTCTCCGAGATGCTCTTCCTCCGCCACGGACAGTCCTCTCCCTCATCGCTTCGGAGAAGCGAGACGCACGCAGTGCAATTAACACCATACAAGCGGAGCGCAGTGTGGTGGAGAACGACGACATCCGCAAAGCCAAGGACGTCCTCGTCCACGACCTCTCCTTCCGGGGACTGCTCCGTCCGTAACCATCGTCATGCATCTCCTTGGCCCACACCGGCATCAACCGCCACACCGCCTCCACCAGCATCAGGCTGGTGGACAGCACCGTGTAGGTGGAGGCGATGGTGGGGATGTAGAGATGTCGCATCTCTCCGAGATGCTGAGGAGGAACACGGGATAGTTGGTATGCGTGGACCTCACCTTTGTATCCCATCGCTCGTCCTGTCACCACACTGCGCGGCTTCGCCGCTGGTATGGTGTTAATTGCGCCTGACGGCGCGTTGCATGTCTACGACATGCTCACCCTGCCGCCACGGACGGAGCTCTCCCTCATCGCCTCGGAGGGGCGAGACGCACGCAGTGCAATTAACAGCCCTTCCCCGCCAAATCCTTCCAAAAAACCACCTGTCCAATCCGATTCGCAGCTCGAATTTCGGACTGAAACACATTGTAGAAAAACACGGTGCCAGCATAAAAGAGCTGGGATTTGAAGTGGAAGATTTCATCCCAATTGTGGTACAGTTCGGGAATTTGTCTGTAAAAAAATCAGACAACAAGAAGTTGATTTTAGAGAGTGAAACCTTCAGAATAGTTATTCAAACCA
>Ga0265299_10006385_pt1 | contig 10736 bp, 6 predicted proteins | sample AusTroGonzalo_MG_4_FD_193485 | JGI IMG/M metagenome (GOLD analysis project Ga0265299, IMG submission 193485) | Bovine rumen microbial communities from tropical cattle in Woodstock, Queensland, Australia - Gonzalo_02 | ecosystem: Host-associated > Mammals > Digestive system > Stomach > Rumen ...
CGAGGGCGAGGCGGAAACCCACGTCTTCGTAACCGTAATCCGGAACATTCATGCCGTAATATGCCGAACAACAAGCTCTGCGGTATTCCTCATACTGTTTCTGCGAAATCTTGGCCATCCTAATCCCTTTGGAGAGACTTTCTTTCCTATCCGGCTTCTTGGCCGGTGGAATGTAAAAATAAAGTAGCAGATATTTTCACCATGCGTAAGGGAGAATATCCGCTCATTAAAAATGAAAAAAGACGACCAATCGGTCGTCTCTGGAAAAGTTTTAATATCTTTTACATCATCAGTTTGCCCAGAAGTTCATCATTGGTCTTGTACTTCTTCAGGGCGCCGATCAATGTTTCCATGGCTTCCACCGAGTTCAGGTCGATCATCATGCGGCGCAGTTTGCGCACGGCTTCGATCTGGGTGCCAGGATAGAGTTTTTCTTCCTTACGGGTACCGCTGCGGGGAATATCAATGGCCGGGAACAAGCGACGGTCCGCCAGTTTGCGGTCCAAGATCAATTCCATATTGCCGGTGCCTTTGAATTCCTGGAAGATCAGTTCGTCCATTCGGCTGCCGGTCTCCACCAGTGCGGTCGCGATGATGGTCAGGGAACCGCCGTCCTCGATCTTACGAGCCGCGGCGAACATCTTGCGGGGAACTTCCAGCGCGCGCGCATCCACACCACCGGTCATGGTTCGGCCGGAACCGCCATGGGCACTGTTATAGGCGCGGGCGATACGGGTCAGAGAGTCCATCAGCACCATCACGTCTTTGCCGCTTTCCACCAGACGGCGGCAACGTTCGATGGTGAAACGGCTCAGGCGAACGTGTGTTTCCAGATCCTGGTCATTGGAGCTGGCGATCACCTCCGCATCCACGGAGCGCTCGAAATCGGTCACTTCCTCCGGACGTTCATCGATCAGCAGCACCATGACTTTCACATCGGGATGATTGGTGCGCACGGCATTGGCTATCTGCTTGAGGATGGTCGTTTTGCCGGTACGGGGCGGCGCCACGATCAAACCGCGAGTTCCCTTGCCGATCGGCGTGACCAGATCAATGATGCGGGTCTCCACCAGGTCGGGGTCTGTTTCCAGATTGTATTTCTCGATCGGGTCGATCGTGATCAGGTTCTCGAAACGGGAGGACTTGATGAATTCCTCATAAGGCATTTCATTGATCTCAAGAACTTCTTTCAGCTGCGGGCTGGTTCCGCGGTGAGGCGGCTGCAGGGTGCCCTTGATAAACGAACCTTCCCGGAGAAAACGTTTCTTAATGGTGTCGGGAGTTACGAAAATGTCTGTCGGCTTCGGCTGGAAACGATGTTCCTCCGAACGTAAAAAACCGAATCCCTTTTCTGAAATCTCTAAATAGCCTTCTCCGAATTCTGGTACTTCAGCAACAGTCTTTGCCATACTAATGTGTAATTACTCGCGCGAAAAACGCTCCGTATATAAAAAATAAGAATAAATAAGCAGTTCTCCCCAAACGGTCTTACTCGACCAAAAGAAGTTAGAATAGAAAAACACCGAACGGAAGATTCAAAAGAAACTTACTGCTTTTCCTTTGCCGGGGCTGTCTGGCTTTGAAACATGAGAATGTGCCATGCACAGCCAAGCGCCGTCAATGTTTACACTCCTTTTTCTGCCTTTGCAAGGATTATTTTAGATTTTTTTGCGGATGTCAGCTGTTCCAGCCGTTGCTCCGCTGATCCAGCCAGTCATTGCGCAGTTCCCGCGCATGGCTGAAAACATCAAGGATATCTTCGGGAGTCTCACCGCTGAGAGCCGTTTTCAGCCGCTGGAGTGTTTCGATATAGGCTTCGATCTCCCGGATAATCGGCCCGCGGTTGTTCAGGACGATATCCCGCCACATTTCCGGCGAACCGGAAGCGACCCTCGTCGTATCCCGGAAACCGGAAGCGCAAACCTTTGCTTGGATCTTCGATCCCTCTTCTCCCAGAACATGATGCACCAGCGCCGTGGCCAGGATATGCGGCAGATGACTGGCCCGACAAACCAGTTGATCATGCTCCGCCGGAGTGACTTGAATCGTTTTACACCCCACTTTCTCCCAAAGCTCCTTCACCCGGTGCAAAGCGTCGGGATCAGTTCGCTCCGTAGGTGTCAGCAGACAGATCGCATTGCGGAATAAATCACCGTAAGCATGGATAGGCCCTGTTTTTTCGGAACCGGCCATGGGATGCGCCCCCACATAATGGACACCGGCCGGAAGGTAAACAGCTTCCAGCTCCTTCACCAGCTCCAGTTTCGTGCTGCCTACATCCGTTACCAGTGTACCCGGTTTCAGGAACGGCAGCATCGCGCGCGCCAGCACGGGCATCTGCGCCACAGGAGTGCATAAGATCACCAGATCCGCGTCTTGGAAGGCTTCTTCCACCGACAGTGTCACACGCGTCACCGCTCCCACGCGGAGACACTCCTCCACACTGCACTGACGGCGTACATACCCCGTCACTTCATCGGCCAGATTCAGCGATTGAAAGCAGTGCCCCAGGGAACCTCCCAGAAGTCCCACTCCGGCTAAAGCGATCTTATGATATAAGCGGCTCATTTTCAAAAAGTCAGTTCTTTTTTGCCCGAACGATACTGATCACGCAGCACTCCGGCTTCAGGATATCCGCCGCCGCGCTCCGCACCTGTTCCAGTGTGACCGCCTGCAGCAGAGCGTCCTCTTTCTCCGAATAGTCATATCCCAGACCGCAGATCTCATTCACGGCTGTCACACGGGCCACATCACCCAGATCCTGACGTGCAATGCTGCGCTGTCCCTTGATCTTGGCCTTGGCGCGATCCAGTTCCGCCTGGGTGACACCTTCCTTGACCAGACTCTCAGCCTGTTTAAAGAGTTCCTGAACGACTTGATCCGCGCTGGACGGCTCGGTTCCGGCATAGAAGCAGAAATATCCCGGCTGCACACCGCACTGCTGGAAAGCACCCACATAGTAAGCCAAAGCCAGCTCATCACGGATCCTCATGAACAGCCGCGACCCCAAGTCACTGCAGATCTCCTGCAGCAGCACCAACGGATAAATCCGCGGATCTTTCAGATCGACTCCGGGATAGCCCATCACGACAACGGCCTGTTTCTTGTCCGGCTGTTCCTCCACGATCTGACGCTGACCGGTCTTCAGCTCGCCGGGCACTGTCAGCCGAACCGGTTCCGCAGCCGTCCATTGGGCGAACTTGGCCTGTACCGCACGAATGACCTCATCAGCTTTGACATTGCCAAACACACTCAGCACACAGTTATCGGGATGGATCAGCCGCTTCCATTGCGCCACGACATCGTCACGGGTAACAGCGGTCATGCTCTGTTCGCTTCCCTGTGTGTTCAAGCCGAACGACCACGGACCAAACAGTTCGCGGCGCATCCGCTTGAGCGCGTAAGGCAGCATCTGATCTTTCTCGGAACGAATATCGGTCAGAAGCATCCCCCGCTCCAGCTCCAGAGCGTCCGCCGGAAAGACCGGATTCAAAACCACATCGCTCAGGATATCCAGTCCCAGATCGAAATCTTCTTTCATCACCTCAGCCGAAAAGCTCACTGTCCCGTGGCTGACACCGTTTTCGATCTTGCCGCCAACATTCTCGATCTCTTCTGAAATCTTTTCCGCGGAACGGGTTTTTGTTCCTTTCAGCATCAATCTGCTCATCAGCAGTGTCTGTCCGGCGGTGGATTCCTCCTCGGTCACGAGTCCACCTTGGAACACGATGCGGAACTCCACAAAAGGCAGCTGCTCATCCTCTCGCACCAGCAGGCGCAATCCGTTGGACAGGATGGTCTTTTGCACAGGATTCCGCTCGATTTTCACGATCTGACTCCCGGAAGCACGCTTGCCCCCCTCCGGCAACAGGCTGTAAAGCACTTTGTTCTTGTCGATGAACCACTTACACGCCACACGCTGAACATCTTCGGCGGTGACCTGCTGGATCCGCTCCAAATTCCTGTCCGAGAAGCTTAGATCGCTCGCCGTCAGCCAGCTGCTGCCCAGCTCCATTGCCTGACCGGACATGGTCTTTCTAGTCGTATAAAGTCCCGCGATACATTGTTTTTTGACCTTCTCCAATTCCGCCGCCGGGATCAGCTCCCGTTTCAAAAGTTCGATCTCCTCCTGCACGGCTTTCAGCGCCGCCTCATACTTGGAGGACTCGATCTCCGCGCTGATGCCGATCAGCCCCTGCTCGCCCGGCGAATAGACCCAGGAATCAATGGTCTGCACCAGTCCCAGCTCCTCACGAAGCCGCCGGTACAAGCGCGAACTGCGGCCGTTGCCCAGAACCGCTGTAGCCACACCCAGCACCGGGATATCCGGATGCAGGATACCGGGAATGTGCCAGGCGATATGCGAATGGCAAAGCTCCACCGCACCATTCTCCTCCACGATGCGGGCAGCCGTCTGCGGCGGTTCCAGCGGCAGCACCATCGGCGGCAGGGCCCCGCGTTTGGCTCCGGCAAAGGCTTCCCTCACCTGCGCTTCCACAGCGGCAGGATCGATATCCCCGGCCACCACAATGAACAGGTTATTGGGCGCGTACATCTTCTTATAGTACGCCATCAGATCTTCGCGCGTAAATGCCTCGAACACATCCTTGTAGCCGATCACCGGATGCCGGTAGGGCGCAACATGGTAAGCGGTCTCGAACAGACGGCGGCTGGAACGGCGATCGGGGTCATCTTGCCCCATATCCATCTCGCGCAAAATCACTTGTTTTTCCTTTTCCAGCTCTTCCGCAGGCAGTGTCGCGTTCTGCATGATATCGCAGAGGATATCCACCGCCGTTTTCACTCCGCTGGCCGGAACGTCTATGTAGTAAAGCGTATAATTGAACGATGTGCAGGCATTCATCTGACCGCCGGCCTCCTGCACTTCCTGATCGATCCGCCAGCCTTCCCGGTGAGTCGTTCCCTTAAAGAGCATGTGTTCCAGCACATGACTCATCCCGGCTCCCGTCCAGTCTCCCTCGGTGATGCTGCCCGTCCGCGACCAGGCATGAGCGGTCGCCACCGGCGAGCTGTGATCTTCCTTCAAGATCAGCGTCAATCCGTTTTCAAAATCGATTCTTTTGACCCCTGCCGGCAGACCGGCTCCTGCGTTCTCTGTATCCATATCGTTTCTTAACTTCAAAAAACAACCGGCTGAGTATAAATGAAAAGCCCCCTGATAGGAACCTAAAAACACAAAATGACCCGTTACGGATAACGGGTCATCGCAAAACAAAAATCTTGCCTTAAATATCGTGACGATGCGCCTTGGGTGAGATCTCCAAATTGATCTCGTCCAGCACCGGCGCGCCGAAAGTGGATTTCTTGGAGCCTTTCTTCTGGGCAGATTTCTCCGGCTCGGTCTGAGGATTTTCCTCCTGAAGCTCTTCCTCCGCATCCAGCTTGCGCTGATCCTCCAGCTCAGCCTCTTCCAGCTGCTGCAGGTTGACCTCGCCCTTCGGGTTCTTGGCGCGTCTGCTCCGGGGCAAGGGATTCAGCATGACGGTGATGCCTTTGCCCACGATCTTGGGCTCGGAATCGGCCGTGGCGAACGGAGTCACTTTCTCGATGAACTTGTTCACCGTTTCAAATCCAAACTCCTTGTGCTGCATCTCGCGGCCTTTGAAGCGCAGCACCAGCTTGACCTTCATATCGTTGCAGAAAAACACGATCGCGCGATCCAGCTTGACCTGCATATCACGGTCTGAGATCGCGGGACGGATCTGGATTTCCTTGACCTTGTTGGTGTGCTGTTTCTTCTTGGCTTCTTTTTCACGCTTGGCCGCGTCATAAAGATACTTGCCAAGGTTCACCAACTTACAGACGGGCGGCACCGCATTGGGAGAGATCTCCACCAAATCGACACCGTGTTCCTTAGCCAGAACCAGAGCGTTCTGGACACTCATAACCCCCAGCATTTTGCCCTCACCGCTGATGACCCGCACCTCGCGTGCGCGGATCTTTGCGTTCACTCGGATCTGGTTTTGCTGGTTATTACTGCGGCGTTGCGGAAAATTATTCACGCAACCCTCCGGGGTTTTCTATTTAGCATTTCTTCTATTCTTACTTCTTTATCCATATTTGCGCCGCAGCCGTTTACTCATCTCTGGCTACTGTGCCGCAACCGGATGCGGCTACTTTTATCCTTTTTTGGAAAAACCACAAGCACAAAATGAAATCTTTCTGCGTATTCAGCGAAAATTTAATAAAAAAAGCCGCGTGTCTCTTCGACTCACGGCTTTGTAAAAATCAATTCAACCTATTCTCAATTAGTATTTTCTGATGAAATAGAGACGAACTTTGCCCGTAGAGAGCGTCAAAACATCGCCCTCGATGATGGCATCCAGCTCCACACCGGCCAGATTCACCTTGTAGAGCTCGCCGTCACCGGTCCACGTGCCTTTGACAGAAACCTTTTCGATCTTCGGAGGTTCCGGAACTTTCACCGATCCGTCGTCATTATATTCCACCGGGACATCGTTCATCATCGCCTGAGTGCGGGCATTGTGATCTAAGGCCTCACGATAACGAGAGGCGGAAAGGATACCGCCGCGGTTGGCATTTCTGCCCTGCTGTGCCGGAGCGGCCGCCTGAGGCTGCTGCGGCTGACCGTCCTGCTGCTGAGGCGCGAACACCGGAGCCGGAGGCAGGATCTGCGGGCTGGAAGGATTGGACAGCGTGGAGACCAGTTTCGGCACATCGCTCACAATATCACGCAGAACGATCCGTTTATCCACCGTGGCACGCAAGGTCGTATCGCTGAAATAAGTGCGCAGCAGCGTGGCTATGAATTTCATCTCACGGTAACTGATATCAGGCTCATTCTTCTTGGCCATCAATGTGACCTGATCCACATCCAGTTCCCACTCGCCTAACAGTTTGAAATTGTCATACTTCTCGGACTTGCCGGTCTTGAGGTACGTTGTGAAATCCACCATATCCAGCTGATCTTTCAGGTCGTTATAAGCACCGGAGCCCAAAAAGCTCAGCACAGAACCGGTATTGAACAGCGCCCAGCCGCCTGCCTTGTTCTTCAGATTATCATTAAAGCTCTGATCCTTCAGCAGTTCCGAGACTTCCGAGCGATCCTGCATGGCATAGATCAGCGGATAATTCTTCACACGGTAAATCACCGATGGATTATTTGCGATCAATCCCACTAAATCACACACTTCAAAGTACTTCTTGGGAGTACGGTCCCAGCGGGCGGCGATTTTGTCCAGACCGGTGGACTGCATCCCCTTGCCAAAATTATTCAGATAAGTGATCCCCCAGGGTTGACCTTCCTCATTGGGAGTGGTTTGCGTACTCAGATAAGCCGGCGCGTAAGCTCCCGTGGCCACGATCATCACAAAGAGGACCGCTGTCAGCACACCAAAGAACAGACCCACACCGTGGTTCAGATAAGACCAGGTCATGCGCTGAAGCTCTGTTCCCACATACTTCAGCCAATACTCGATCTTGGAGCGGACCCAGAATCCTACACCCCAGAAAATCAAATAAAACACCAGCAGCACGATCACCAGTTCCATGTAGTACATGGATTCCGGGAACCAGGATGCCAGAGCATGTCCCGTAAACTCCTTAGGCAGAGCCATCGCCACCAACTTGGTCAGCGGACCGCCCAGGAAGAACGCGACAACGAACATGATAAAACCACAGATAGCAGGAGCCAATCCTGCGGCAACACCCATACCTCCGAACAGGAGGAGGGACACGATAGCGAGTAACCAAACCAACATACGCGCCTGTATGGTAGCGGATGGAAGCGGCTGAATCAATAAAATTCAACTCGACTGTAAGTTTTTCAGCTAAAATTTCTTTATCCGGGACGTTTTTTAATTTATTCGTGACGGATACGGCGCTTGCGGCTACACTGAGCCGTGTTATTCAGTGATGCGCACCGCATCCAGTGAAGCGGCGCGCGTGGAAAAATCTCAGTAAAAAACAGTATGAAGCCAAAATCATTTTCAGTTCAATTACTTGCGCTGGCCGTTTATGCCGCGGGTATCTTTGCTTTCACCTCTTCTGCCGACGCGGCGCAGGTCGGAAGCCGTCAGGAACAGTACCGTCCGCAGATCCATTTTACTCCCAAAAAGTTCTGGATGAACGACCCCAACGGCATGGTCTGGGACAATGGAGAGTATCACCTCTTCTACCAGCACAATCCCAATGACAGCCACTGGGGGCCCATGCACTGGGGACACGCGGTCAGCCCCGATCTGATCCACTGGTACGATCGCCCCATCGCGCTCTATCCCGACTCGCTGGGAACGATCTTCTCCGGCAGCGCGGTCATTGACCATAACAACACCGCCGGGTTCGGCAAAGGTACGATGATCGCCATCTTTACCCAGCACGGCGAGAAAGAAGTCCAAAGCATTGCCTACAGCACCGACCACGGACTCACTTTTACCAAGTACGAAGGCAATCCCGTGATCCAGAATCCCGGCAAACCCGACTTCCGGGATCCCAAAGTCTCCTGGCATGCCAAGTCCGGCAAATGGGTCATGGTGCTGGCCGCCGGTGACGTGATCCAGTTCTACAACTCCTCCAATCTCATAACATGGGAACTGACCAGCGAATTCGGCAAAGGGATCGGCTCTCACACCGGTGTCTGGGAATGTCCCGATCTGTTCTCACTGCCTCTGGGCAAAAAAGAAAAATGGGTACTGCTCGTCAGCAACGGCGGCAATCCCGGTATGGGCTGCGCCGTGCAGTATTTTGTGGGCGACTTTGACGGCAAGACCTTTAAGGCAGATCCGGCTCCCTATCCGATGTGGATAGATTACGGCCGCGATGTCTATGCTGGTGTCACCTGGAGCAACCTGCCCCAGGAAAAACGCCGCCTCTTCCTGGCCTGGATGTGCAATCCGGCTTACGCGGGCAATGTGCCGACCGAAGTCTGGCGCAGCGCGGATACCCTGCCGCGCGACCTGAAACTCATCCCACACAAGGATGGCTACGCGGTACTGTCCTCTTCACCGGCCAAAGAATTTTTCAAATACGCCGGCAGAGAGATCGGAAAATTCAGCGGCAAGATCACTGACACACAAAAAATCGCTTTGATCAATCAACAATATAGTCTCCAAAGCGATCCCTGGATGGCTGAACTCGCGCTCAAGCTCCCTGCCAATGGTCTCTGCGATCTGATCCTGAGCAATGCCAAGGGTGAACAATGCGTCTTCACTATCGATAAAGCCGCCGGCAAGATCCGGATGGACCGCTCCAAATCCGGCAAGATCGACATGCCGGGCGACTATGCCAAGGTGAATGAAAGCCCGCTTTACACCGAAAAGGACGAAATCCTGCTTTCTTTGTGGGTGGACCGAAGCTCGGTGGAACTCTTTGTTGAAAACGGGATCGCACCCCAGACGACCGTCGTATTCCCGGAGAACATCTTCAACACCATCACGATCCGAACACAAAACGGCCCTTGCCAAGCCAAACTGAAGGCCAAGCCCCTTGACTCCATCTGGAAGAAATAAGGTTGGAATTCACATAGAAAAAATCCCCGGTGGTAAACATCGGGGATTTTTTTGCACAATTACACAAAAGGCCAACAAGTAACTTACTGAAAATGGGATTCTTTGAGGAAAATGGTACCCCGGCTGGGACTCGAACCCGGGACCAATTGATTAAGAGGTACTATTCTCAACGCATATCTTTTTATATATAAAGATAATACAAACTAAATAAAATTCACCCCCATTTTTACCCCCGTTTTTCATTGCAAAAACAGTTTTTATACCATATAATACCAAGGAGTATAAATGTATTTTATTATAAATTTTTATCGACTGTAATGAAAAAATATAAAGGAAAATTAAGAATTAGATTCAACAAAACAACAGGAAATTTAATTTCTCCAAATTGGTTTGGCCGATATTCAATTGGAGGAGTACGAAAAGAAATCGCTCTCAATGAAGTTAAAGGGATATTACCCCCTAATGGAGATATATCACAACTAGGTGATTGGGAGTTTGAACAGTCCAGAGCAAAAGCATTAGAAAAATTAGAAACACATCTGACAACTCTCGCGACAGAAAAAACGATGGCTGAAAGACAAAGAATAGAAAGGGAATCAGCAAAGCAAGTTGGTAAGATTAAATATGGCATCCGACCTCTATCAATCCCATTATCAATGCTCTGGGAGAGATTTTCAAAAAGAGGGAATTTCAAGTGTAAAGAACAGCATAAAAAACACATACAACAGATCATCAAACGTTTTATAGATTATCTTAAAGAGAATTTTCCTGCCTGCCAAAAATTTGAGGATACTACACTTGAAATGGTACAAGGCTTTTGTCAAAAATATAAAGGAACAATCTCTGCAAGAACATATAATGAATATCTTCTCTATGTTAAATTAGCATATTTAACATTAACAGAATATCAAAGAGACATTATTGAATACCTGAAAAATGAAAAGCAAAAAACCAAAACAGAAAGCAGGGATTTGTTCTCGACAATAGAAATTACTGAAATTATAGATATTGCATCCAGAGTAGATAATGAGGTCAAATCAATGGTAATTGTGGCAAGCTGCACAGGATTAAGACTAAAAGATATATGCCTACTAAAATGGGAAAGCATTAATTTTGCAGACAATTTAATTACTCTACAAACTCATAAAACTGACGGGAATGCTATTATTGGAATGTGGAGCTTGTTAAGAGAAGAATTATTACAATTGAATAAAACTGCTAATGGAAATGAATATGTTTTTCCTGACA
>Ga0265299_10006390_pt1 | contig 10731 bp, 10 predicted proteins | sample AusTroGonzalo_MG_4_FD_193485 | JGI IMG/M metagenome (GOLD analysis project Ga0265299, IMG submission 193485) | Bovine rumen microbial communities from tropical cattle in Woodstock, Queensland, Australia - Gonzalo_02 | ecosystem: Host-associated > Mammals > Digestive system > Stomach > Rumen ...
ATTCCTGATGACAGAGGCGGCAACGCATGCCATACAGACGCCTTCGATCAACGAATATACTGAGGAAACCGCCAACATGAATACGTCCGATCTTATCGAGAAGCTCGTCGCTGATCAGGGTCTTACAAAGGTTCAGTCCAAGGCGATTGTTGATAGCGTTCTTAAGGGCATCACCGATGCCGTCGTCGCAGGCGACGAAGTTTCGCTGCCAGGCTTCGGCAAGTTCAAGGTACAGTCGCGCGCTGCTCGCGAAGGCCGTAACCCTGCAACTGGCGCAACGATCAAGATCGCAGCCTCCAAGAAGGTTGCCTTCCAGCCTGCAAAGGCTCTGAAGGATGCCCTCAACGGCTAATCACCGTTTGTGCTGATTTCATGAAAGGCGGTGCTCAGGCGCCGCCTTTTTTATTGTCGTTGCTGCTGCGTTCGAACCTGAAAAGAATAACGCTGTCGCCATCCTCTTCAAATTCGTCAACGGGCCGAAAGCCTGCCGCTTCCGATGCCCTGATCGCATCGAGATCGCCCGCCTCGTGCGTGATATAGGCAAACCGCTCATCGGTGAAATGCGGGAAGGCGATTTGCGCAAGATATTCCCGCAGCATCAGCGAACCGATGCCGCGCCCGATATAGTCCGGCTCGCCAATGAACAGATCGACGCTGATGCCGTAGTCAAGCGCGGGCAGCTCATCCTCATAGTCCGCGTTGCGGTAACATTGCAGATAACCGAAAGGCTGCTCGCCATAATAGGCGATGTGACAGATATCCGGCGTCTCGCCGGTGAACAATGGCCCATATTCCTCCGCAACCTCGCGCGGGGTTATCGGGTCCGGCTGATAGGAGTCACGCATATGCGGCATCATCAGCCATTTCGCCATCAATGGCAGATAGGACAGTGAGGCCGGGCGAAATGTGATTGCAGAATGTTCAGTCACGATGATCCACCGCCTGTTGATTGATAAAAGTCTCAAGACTGTCGAGCGCGCCGCTCCAGCCCTGCCTGTGACGATCCCGCGCCGCCTCGTCGTAGAACTTCTCATGGATGAGTGTCAGCAATGTGCCGTCATCCACCCGTTCCAGCACCAGCGTTACCAGCGACTCCCGGTCCGGCAGGGTAATCCACATCCAGGTAAAGGCCAGGCGCTGCTCGACCAGCACCTCGCAATAGACACCGCTGACATCGTGCTGCTCGCCGTCGAGGGTGACGAAGACGATGTGATAGCGGCCGCCAAGGCGCGGATCGGCTTCCGCCTTCAGGGTTCTGGCTCCCGTGGGGCCCCACCAGCGCACGATCATCGTGGGATCGGTCCAGGCGGCCCACACCAGCCGTGGCGGCGCTTTCAGATGGCGTTTGAGCGTCAAAAAGGGTGCAATTGCCATTCTGTTCCTCCCTGCACGGCTGATGAAACGGGCACGCAACGCGGCCGCTCACGGGCCGGACACCAACAATTGATGAGGGCGAATGCTTCCTGTCAATGGCGTATTACAGGGCAAGTACGTGTTGCAACGGATGGATCATCTTGGAAAAACAGTGTATTTCGCCATAAATCCGCCCTGTCTTCATTGCAGGTGACAATTGCATGATTGAGCAATTTGACTCATTGCAGTAAGGCTTTATCAACTATACCGGATGCAAATAGGGGGTTGTGGATTTCAATCCACACAATTTCGGCGAAGCGAACTGGTAACAGCTGCGAAGATGAAAATACCGACACATATCCTTGCTCCGTTATTGCTGACCCTGTTTCTGGCGGGTTGCCAGGGCGCGTCGGTGTCCGACCTTGCACCAAAATCCGAAAAGCAATTGTCCGAAAAGCTGGTCAAGCTGATGAAGACCAAGGGCATGACCATGACCGCGCCGATCATGGTCCGCATCTTCAAGGAAGAGAGCGTTCTTGAAGTCTGGAAACGCAAGGACAACGGCCGCTACGATATCGTCACGAGCTACCAGATCTGCAAATGGTCGGGCAAGCTCGGCCCGAAGTTCATCGAGGGCGACCGTCAGGCACCGGAAGGCTTCTATGCCGTGCGCCCCGGGCAGATGAATCCGAAATCCAGCTATTACCTGTCCTTCAATACGGGCTTTCCCAATGCGCTTGACCAGGCGCTCGGCCGCACCGGCGCCAATCTGATGGTGCACGGCGCCTGCTCGTCGTCAGGCTGTTATTCGATGACCGATGCGCAGGTTCAGGAAATCTACGCCTTTGCCCGCGACGCGTTCAAGGGCGGGCAGGATTCGATCCAGCTCCAGGCCTTTCCGTTCCGCATGACCGCAGCCAACATGGCGCGCTACAAGGATGATCCGAACTATCCCTTCTGGAAAAACCTGAAGGAAGGCTACGATCACTTCGAGATCACCAAGGTGCCGCCGAAGGTCGACGTGTGCGAGAAGAAATATGTCTTCAACAACACTACCGACCCGAATGCGCCGATTGCCGCAACGGCCACATGCCCGCCCATGCAGCAGCCTGAAACGCTGAAGATGGCCTATCAGAGCTATCAGACCAATTATGAGGCCGCATTCTCCTCCATGGCCGGCAAGAGCAGCATCCAGGCGCCGAGCCGTTCCATCCAGGGCTTGAACGAAGCCAAGATCATCGCCGAATGGAGCGCCCGCCGCGCCCGCGGCGAACGCGTCACCCAGGAGCCGCCATCCCTGTCGCCGCAGGACAAGGACGCCGCGCTGAAGCCGCAGGTCATGGTCCGCCTTGCGTCCGCTGTCGCCGCCGACAAGGCCCGCGACGAGCGCGAGGCCGGCAAACGGCACCGCATGACGGTTGCCGCCATCCCGGCCGCAACCACGGCACCGGCTTCCACCGCCAATCAGGTCGCCGCCAATGTCGTTGCCCCGGTACGCCAGACAATTGCACGCGTACCGGCACCGGCGGCAGCGCCCGCGCTGGCACCGGACGTGACAGCCACAGTGGCGGAACAGCCGGCAAAAAAGGCCTGGTGGAAAATCATCGGCAATTGAGCCACGTCTATTTGCCTGCCCGGAGGACCTGCCATGTCGGCTGACATCTATGATCTGCGTGGTCTGAACTGCCCGCTGCCGGTGCTGAAAACCCGCAAACGTCTGGAAACCATGCCCGGAGGCAGCCGTCTCTGGGTTGAGACCAGCGATCCTCTTGCCGTCATCGACATGCCGAATTTCTGCCTGAACGACGGCCACCGGCTGATCGAGACGGTGACCATCGAGGGCGGCCACCGCTTTCACATCGAGCGCGGCTAACGCACCATTCGCAGATTTGCAGCAAGACCAGTGCGTGGTTCGACAAGCTCACCATGAGGGAGGTGGAGGATCGCAGGGAGCTATATTCTGCAACTTTTGCGATTAGCATTGCAGCCAAACCACTTCCCTCATGGTGAGCTCGTCGAACCACGCACAACGTCCACTGCAGCTTGCTGAAGCCTAGACTTTCAGTCCCGGGATCGCCAGCGGATTGTCGAACAGCGCTGCACGGTCCGGCGTATCAATCTTCGGCTCGTTGAGGAAGGCGCTGAACAGCTGCGTCACGTAGCTTTCCGGCAAATCCTTGACGATCAGAACGAGCCGCGTCTCGCGCCGCCCTTCCGGCCATGCGGCAAGCCGCGCCGGCGGATGGAAAATCTGCTGCACGCCGTGAATGACCAGCGGGCGTTCAGGATCATCGGCCAGCTGCACGATGCCTTTCATGCGCAGGAGTTTCTCGCCATGGGCCGAGCGCAGGAGATCGAGGAACATCTCGAAACCGGCGCGCGATACCGGCGCATCGTGTGTCAGCGAGAAGGAGCGTATCGCCGCATCGTGGCGGTTCACATCGTGATGATGGTGGTGGTGGTCGTGATCATGGCGATGATGCTCCCCATGATCGTGGTGGTGATGATCCGCGTGATGCTCAACCGCTTCACGCTCATGCTCACGATCGCGATAGGCTTCCGCCTTCAGCCAGCGCTGCACATCGATGGTTTTCGTCTCGGGATTGTAGACACCGCATTCGAACAGGGCGGCATAGCCGGTGCGCGCATCGCCGACATCGATGATATCGGCACCGGGATTGAGTGCGGCGAGCCGGGCACGCAGTGCCGGCAGCCCCTGCGCGGCTTGCGGCATATCGGTCTTGGTCACGACAATGCGGTCGGCAACCGCCGCCTGTTTCACCGCTTCCTCATGCGCATTGAGCGTCGCCATGCCGTTGACGGCATCAACGGTTGTGATCACCCCGTCCACCCGGAATGCCTGCAGCAGCACCGGATGCCCCATGATCGCATGCAGGACGGGCGCAGGATCGGCCAGCCCGGTCGTTTCGATGATGACCCGCTTGAGCCGCTTCAACTGGCCCGTCTGGAGACGGTCGATCAGGTCGGCCAGCGTATCGACGAGTTCGCCCCGCACGGTGCAGCACAGGCAGCCGTCGGAAAGCTCGATGACGCCTTCGCTCGCCGTCTCCACCAGGAGATGGTCGATGCCGACATCGCCGAATTCGTTGATGATGACGGCCGTGTCGGCCAATGCCGGATCTTTCAGCAGGCGGTTCAGCAAGGTGGTCTTGCCCGACCCCAGGAATCCCGTGAGTACAGAAACCGGAATGGGGGCATTGAGGCCACTCATGATGACATCCTATCTTGCTGCGTTAATTCACTGTTTTTGCCGTGTTGGCCGCATCGGTGATCGATGCACGGTCGGGCCGCGGAACCGGGATCGGGATGCGGCTCATGTCCTTGCCCTTCGCATTGGTCTTGGAGGGAAGCAAGGCAACGAGTTCCGCCTGCGGTTCATGATCCATCCGGTACATGTAGGGCGAACCCTCGATGATATGCCCTTCGACGTCCTTGCCATCCCAGCTGTCGGAGGCGGCGGCCTCCTTGGAACAGACGGTCGGGCGCATGTTGACGGCGACATCGCGCGTGGCCGGGCCGTAGGGCTGCAGGGCCTCCAGCGTCTTGCCGGTTCCGCGGGTCTCAAACCCCTTTGCCAGCAGCTCGGCCGCCTTCGTCGCGCGCCCCTGCTGTTTCAACTCACCCAGAACCACGGTGATGATGTTGCGGCCATCACGGGTGGCCGAGCCGACCAGATTGAAACCGGACGGGCAGACAAAACCAGTCTTCATGCCGTTCGCGCCCTGGAACCGGCCGATCAGCGCATTGAAATTGGCCTGGATCTTGTTGCCGGAATCAATCGCCTCAATATCGAAATAGTGCATGTATTGCGGGAATTCGCGCCGCATCTGCACCGTCAGGATCGCCAGGTCGCGCGCGGTCGTATAATGATCGTCCGAATGCAGGCCGTTGGGATTGACGAAATGCGAGCCGTACATGCCCAGACGCTTGGCTTCGGCATTCATCAGCACGGCGAATTTTTCCGATGAGCCGCCGAGGGTCTCGCCGACAGCCATCGCCACGTCATTGGCCGATTTGACCATGAGAATCTTCAGCGCGTTATCCAGCGTGAGCTGCGCGCCGGGCTTGTAGCCCATTTTGCTCGGCGGCTCCTTTGCCGCACGTGCCGTCATCTTGATCGGCGTGTCCAGGGTGATCTGCCCCGATTCGATCATGCGGAAGGCCACATAGGCGGTCACCAGCTTGGTGAGGGACGCCGGATACCAGCGCTGGAACGCATCTTCCTGCGACAAAACCTCGCCGGTGCCGACATCGACGGTGATGTTCGGGCCCGCAAGTGCCGCTGTTGCCAGGCCCGCGGTGGTTGACACCACGCAGCCCGAGAGAAAGAGTGCTACAGTTTTCCGCATTCCAGATATCCAGCCTGTCTGTATAAAGAACCAGGGAAATGGCCTTGTGATTTCATTGCCGGGCTTCCCGCCGGGTCGCAATGGCCTTATCTATCCTATGTGGCAGGCAAAAGGCAAAACACCTTTGAACTGTTCACTGAATTGTCAGATGTAGTCCGCACGTTTGGAGTTTCAACACCATGCCCTTGCTTAATCGCGCCATCGAAATGCAGGAAGAAGTCTCCCGGTGGCGCCGCCATCTGCATGAGAATCCGGAACTGATGTTCGATGTCCACGAGACCGCGAAATTTGTCGCGGACAAGCTGCGGAGCTTCGGCGTCGATGAGGTTGCCACCGGCATCGGCCGGACCGGCGTCGTCGGCATCATTCACGGACGCCACGGCGAAGGGCAGACGGTTGGCCTGCGCTCCGACATGGATGCGCTCCCCCTCAATGAAATCACCGGCAAGCCCTACGCATCGAAAAACCCCGGCAAGATGCATGCCTGCGGCCATGACGGCCATACGGCCATGCTGCTCGGAGCGGCGCAGTATCTCGCCGAAACCCGCAACTTCAAGGGCTCGGTCGCGGTGATCTTCCAGCCGGCGGAGGAAGGCGGCGGCGGCGGCCGCGAGATGGTCAAGGAGGGCATGATGGAGCGCTTCGCCATCTCCGAAGTCTACGGCATGCACAATACGCCCGGCCTGCCCGTCGGCCAGTTCGCCATCCGCAAGGGGCCGATCATGGCGGCAACGGACGAATTCAACATCACCATTGAGGGCCGCGGCGGCCATGCGGCCCAGCCGCACCGCACGATCGATCCGGTGGTGATCGGCGCCCAGCTCGTCAACGCGCTGCAGACCATCGTTTCACGCGGCACCGATCCGCTGGATTCGGTCGTTCTATCCGTGACAAAATTCCATGCGGGCGATGCACACAATATCATCCCGCAGAAGGCGGAGCTCGCCGGCACGGTGCGCACCTTGCGCTCCGAAATGCGCGACTTTGCCGAGAAGCGCCTGCGCGAAGTGGCCGAGGGCGTGGCGACGGCTCTCGGCGCTGTCGCCAGGGTGGACTACGACCGCAACTACCCCGTCACCTTCAATCACGACCAGGAGACGGAATTTGCCGCGCGCACGGCGCAGAGCGTCGCCGGCAGCAAAGCGGTCGATCTGGAGGTCGCCCCGATGATGGCCGGGGAAGATTTCTCCTATATGCTGGAAGCGCGCCCCGGCGCCTTCATGTTCATCGGCAATGGCGAGAGCGCCTCGCTGCACAATCCGGCCTATGATTTCAATGACGATGTCATTCCGCACGGCATCAGCTACTGGGTGCAGCTGGCCGAAAGCGCCCTTCCCGCCGCATCCTGACATTTTGAGACGTGGCCGCTGAAGATGCGTGCATTTCGCGCATCTTCAGACTTGGCGTCGCGGCGGAAAAACAGTATGTCTGGCCGCATGGTCCCGTAGCTCAGTAGGATAGAGCGACAGATTCCTAATCTGTAGGCCACTGGTTCGAATCCAGTCGGGATCACCATAAAATCAATGACTTAAGTAGTCTCACGTTCCAGTGTTCCTCACGCGTTCCTATTCGGGGGTTCCCGAGCCGTTCTTTGGCTGGCGATGCGCAACGCGCAAATCAGCTAAAAAACGAGGTTTTTCAACATTTTTCCAGTCGGACTACATGGCCGTTGTGACGCTGGGGTGGCTCACATGATGTTGCGGGTGTTCAAAAGCCGAAAAAACTTACCCGCATGCTTTAAGGAACCGCACACGCATGGTACCTACGGCAAAGATAATGTGAAATGGAACAGTCGCAACAATGCGGATATTGATAGTCACGGGAATAGTATTCCTCCAGATCGGTTTCGTATATTTTACGTTATGGGGCATCGCATCCAATTTACGACGTTGGGTGGGAGAGATAGAGGCGATTGCTGGGGCTATCTGTGTCTTCGCCGTGGCATCTCTTCTTATATTCTGGCTGTCATGGAGCATACCTCAATATCAAGCGATATTTCGAGTAGGCGTTTCGCTTTGCCTTCTATTCTGGGCGACTACCGCATTATTACACGGCAGTGAACGGATCAGTCTGGTACTGCCATTCGCAATAGCAGCTATCGTTTCAACCGGCCTTTTCCTCATTGTTCATGGGGCCGATCATTCAGGCGCCTCTCCTATGCGAGTGGCGGCAAAAATTTTCACCCACGAATTACCCGGCGATAACGAAATACCTATGGTGTTCGCAGATGCAATTCTGAAGGGCCATGTGCCATCACCTTTTTACGGCGACTGGTTGTCAAGTGACAGACCGCCATTGCAAACAGGGATGTATTTACTGAGTCCGGTGGTTTCAATTGTTGGAAACAAGGGGCTCGGATATCAAGCACTGGCTATTGCAGTGCAAATGTTTGTGCTGATTGGCGTGTGGTGTCTGGCGCGAGCAATGAATTCGACAAGAGCTGCGGCGGCTTTAGCAATGATCGCTGTAACCTTTACCCCGATCGCAATTGTCAATGGCGTATTTGTATGGCCAAAGCTTCTAGCAGCCGGATTTGTCGCCGTGGCGGTTGCCCTGCACTTTTATGGAAAACGCACGACTGTTATCGACGGCACAGTAGTCGGAACGTCATGCGCGATGGCATTGCTCTCGCACGGGTCAGCAATCTTCACACTCCTAGGAATGTTCATCGCGGCTCTGTTGATGCGAAGACTTGGCAATCTTAAATATATTGCCTCGGCGGTTCTGTGTGTTGTGGTGCTTTATTCGCCATGGTTGGCCTATCAGCAATTTGTAGATCCCCCTGGGGATCGGCTGGTAAAATGGCACTTCGCCGGCGTCGGCATTGAAGGTGTTGACAACCGGCCGTTGTCAACAGCGTTAAAGGATGCATATGCCGACGTAACCTTGACTGGATGGGTGCACGGGCGCGAACAAGCCTTCTGGCGATCGTTCATGGGGTTGAAGGATAGCTACGCAGGCACACTTAGCGCTGCCCAATCTCTTTTTATTGAGCAAGATGGACAAGCCTCTGCCAAGCTTGCCACGGTTCGCTCTCAGCAGTTTTATGGCGTCGTCATTGCTGGTGGTTTGCTAGGACTTGCCTTCATGCTTATCCCGCTCGGGTTGCTGGACAATAGCTTACGGCCCCTTTGTCTAGTAATCGCTCTTAACTTCATAATTTGGTGGGCCGTACTATATGATCCGTTGGGAGCGATAGTGCATCAGGGCAGTTATTTCCCGGAGATCGCCATTGTTGCCGGCTTTGTGGTGTTCTTAGCACGACGTTGGCCAAGGATTGCGGTAAGTGCCGTCGGGGCTCAAGTTGCTCTAACTGCTTTTCAATTTTCAATGTGAACAGAGAACAAGCGGTTGACCTGACACCGAAAAGAACCGGTGGCAAGCCCCTTGCAGTGGTCGACTGCATCCAACTAAGCTTAGCCAAAGTCATTCCAGCCTTAGGCTTTCGGCATCTTGCGCTTCAAAACCGTGCCGTAAACGCCGAGCGTCTGGTCCGCGATGTTCAGCCAGCCATATTGTTCTGCCACAAGAGCGCCCTGTTCCGTCGCTTTGCCGGAATCGAACGGCACGGCGAGCTTTGACCATATGCCTGCGGCCATGACGACCATGCTGCTCGGGGCGGCGCAGTATCTGGCCGAAACACGCAACTTCAAGGGTTCCTTCGCGGTGATCTGCCAGCCGGCGAAGGAAGGCGGTCAAGGAGGGCATGATGGAGCACTTCGCCATCTCCAAAGTCTGCGCATGCACAATACACCCGGCCTGCCCATCGGCCAGTTCGCCATCCGCAAGAGGCCCATCATGGCCGCAACGGACGAATTCAACATCACCACAAATCTACAATTTAGGCAGTAACACGTTCCCCACACTTGTGTTTGAGCGTTTCCAAGACGTTCATTGGCCGAGATGAATAATCCGCCGATCAACTGCAACATACCAAAGCACTTACGACGAAAGAGTGCGTCTGTCTGTAATACTGTAATTCCTGATGCCGTTAGCGGACAACATCACCAAATGTCGTTCGCTTCTGCCTGCTGGCATAATTCCAAAGAATAGGGGATCTGATGGTGACTTGCCGTGTTTCCATCGTGGTGAACAGGCATGATAGCCCCTTCAACGAGACACCTGCTCACTGCTTCACTCCAAGCCTCAAGACGATCCTGACCACGCTGAAAATTGTGAATGGTTACTGGTATCCACCCCAATACCACTATGACGGCCACGCCCCGGACAATTGAACTCGCGCTGAATATCAGCCAGACCAGCATCCAGGACATGAGAACAAGTGGAAAAAAGAAATATCGCGGACCATTACCGACAGGGGATATCATCTCTATCGGCACCCGCAGCAACGAACTGCCTATCGTCGCGCCAAGAGCTAGCCCAAGCAGGACATAAGCGAACCGCGTATCAGATTGAACTGCCAATACACCAAAAAGCAGCAAGGCCGCCGTTCCTAGAGCTACTGACAATTCCATCCAAGTCGAGGCAACAAAACTCATACCACCAAAGAACACTGAAATTGCTGGTATAATGTCGGCTAGTTCGATGTTCTCGGTTTTGGCAGGGTCCCCGATCATCACGTAATACAATTGAATAACAACGCCCACGGCAACAAGCAAAAAGGATAGTCCGTCTTCGCGCCACCGTTTGGTTAAGACGGCTCTGAGTGCGAACAAAGGAAGGAGTATTATGCATGTCGGTGAGGACAGCGAGCCAATCAGGATAAATGTGTAGCGCAGTATCAGAGCTTCGCCCGGGCGCCATATGAGTGCTAGAAACAGCAAGCACGTTGTCCACCAGAATGTGTATTGAGGCAGTGCATAGACCTCGGCGTTCATTGGAAGAATTACCATCATGACAGCGCAGAGTATCCGGCCTCGCAGATATGTGGGGGACGCCGCAACTGCCGCAACACATGCAGCTTGGGCAGCGATACCGATGATAGTAGAAATTACGGGGTAATGTTCGAATGAAATGAACAGTGCGATGTATGTGATAAGTCTGGAGG
>Ga0265299_10006394_pt1 | contig 10726 bp, 10 predicted proteins | sample AusTroGonzalo_MG_4_FD_193485 | JGI IMG/M metagenome (GOLD analysis project Ga0265299, IMG submission 193485) | Bovine rumen microbial communities from tropical cattle in Woodstock, Queensland, Australia - Gonzalo_02 | ecosystem: Host-associated > Mammals > Digestive system > Stomach > Rumen ...
TACGTCGAAAAGGTTAATGGCGTTCGCCACATCATCACCACCGCTACCGGTGTTGAGGTTGCTCCTACCGATGGTACTAAGGATTCTTCGTCCGAAATCAAGTACGGTTCGTTCCGTGATTCGATGTATGCAGACACTGGCGCCACTACCGTTTTCGGTTCTATTAAGACTGGCTCGTCCATTACAGTCGACCTCGAATATCAGTACAACAACGAATTCGTCCCTAAACATTCTTGGGGCAGTTTTGAACAGAGGATTGCGGCTTAAGTAAATTTGAATGAAGTAGAAACGATACGTAATAAATAATGGGTCAAATATAAAGTTCATATATGATACCACACATATTCCTGACGGTTGGAAGTTGGGTGGTTTACCGACAACAAGCGGTCGTATATGGATAACAAATGGTGTCGACCAAAAGACAATCGAAAAGACTGATACCATTCCGGACGGTTGGAAAAAGGGTCGATTAAAAGCCACAGAAACGGCAAAACGGAATATGTCAAAATCACACATCGGAGAAATCAATATAACAGATGGTGTGAACGAACGACATATTAAAAGCGGCGAATCAATACCATACGGATGGCGCGTCGGCAAGTCGGATAAAATGAAATCAAAACTTTCACATTCGACAAAAGGACGATACAACATCACGAATGGTAGTGAAATGAGACACGTCAGAACGCTTGATAATATTCCGAGCGGATGGCGAAGAGGGAATGTCGATGTTTCGGAAGAAACAAGAAGGAAACTTTCCATTACATCATCTTCCGAACATAAGAAAGCCTCAGAGATTAATACAAAGAGAAAAAACAACAGTTTCTGTAAGTCTACACCAGAAGAAATTTATTACAACCGTCTGATTGAACAATATGGTCGCGACGATGTATTTAGACAGTACCGCGACGAAAGATACCCATTTAATTGCGATTTCTACATCAAATCAAAAGATATGTTCATTGAATGCAATTTTCATTGGACGCACGGAAAACATCCATACGACAGCAATTCCGCAGAGGATTAGAACAAAGTCCAAATGTGGAAAGAAAGAATCGATAAAAGCAAATTTTATCGAACGGCGATTTATGTATGGACTGAATTAGACGTGCGCAAGAGTGAAATTGCAAAACGAAACAATCTGAACTTTCAAGCAGTATATCAACTCTGATTCAACTGAAACACTCCGTGAACTGCTGGAAACTCTTATATGTTATGGAATGGCATATAAGACAATCAGCAACCAAGCCCATTAAAAAATGGGAAGGTTCAACGACCATCGAAAGTATATCAACCGAGAAACACGGTTGAGAATAAACGAGTAGAGTACACCACAGTGTGGTGGAAGTGCGGAGAACATACACAAGGATAAAACAAATGTATGTTATGATATGGTCTCACCTTTATAGTGATATAAAGAGAATGGTTGGACACGAACCATTCGCAAGATATGTGCAGAATGACATTCCTCTTATCGGCGTGACAGACGAGGGTATCCAGCTCAATGCTAAACCTCGTAGAATCGCCATCTACTTCTCGCAACTTGCCGCCTTTGAAGCCCAGAAGGATTACGGCCGTGACCTCGGTGCTGAACTCCGTGAGCGTGCCGCCTTTGAGATTCAGAAGGAAATCGATAATGAGGTTGTTGAGAAAGTTATCGCTTGTGGTAATGCCAATACTGCCAACACCGTCAGTTGGTACTCGGTTGCCGACCTCGGCGTGACCAAGAGAGACCATTACGAGACTCTTGCTGTTGCTCTTGCCGATGCCGACGCCGCTATGTATAACGCCACCGAGAAGTACAGCGGCACTTATCTCCTTTGCGGACCTAAGGGTATGCGTTTCTTCTCGATGATGAATGGCTTCAAGGCGCTCAACGCCAACCGCTTTGGCTTTGGTCCTTATGTCGCTGGCGAACTCAATGGCCACAAAATCATCGTTACGCCGATTATCCGCGACGAAGCGATGTATGTCGGCGTGAACACCGCTGACGCTTCTGCCGTTCTGCTCGGCATCTACATGGCTGTTGCTCCTACTCAGCTTGTGGAATTTGCTGACGGTGGTAACTCGCAGGGCTTCTCTACGCTGTATGACTGCGTAGTCATCAACCCCAATCTTGTCGTTAAGATTAACGTCATTCCTGAGCGCGAACCCGTCACAATCACCGTTGACGACGGTGAATAATCTATCCTATCATAGATTAACTCCCTTAGGGGCGTGCGTAAGCACGCCCCTTTTTCTATGGGTAGACAAACACGAAATTTTGTTGTATAATTATCATAAGAACAACCAACGAGGGTCTTATGGAAATTACCAAAGAATCCATTGAACAATTTTATATAGCCGAAAATCACAATTATAAAGATAGCGCCAAGCATTTCGGCATAACCGCTCGAAAGTTTATGAGTATTATCCAATCTTACGGAATCAGCAAACGTTCTATGGGTCAAGTGGCCAAAACGGTCGTGACAAGAACGCATGAGAGTTATGTGTCTGGCGGAAAGAAGTCATCTGATACACAACGCCGAAATTGGGAGCAGAAGTCTGACGAAGAAAAATCGGCGTGGTCTCGCAAGATGAGCGAATCTCATAAGACGGCGCAGTATCAATCTATCAAGGCGTTACAAAATAGTGCCTATCGTTCTTCTCTTACGGATGAAGAAAATGCGAAACAGAACCAAATGCGTAGCGAATCAATGAAAGAATATTGGGCGTCGCTGTCGAAAGAGGAAAAGGACGAGAAAATTGCCAAACAGTTTTCTGGCATGATGTCTGCTTCTCATATTGCTAATACAAGGCCAAATCTCGACTTTATGAGAAAGTTGGAAGAAAACAACATTCCTTACCAGAGAGAATTTCGTATCGGCAAATACGCCTATGATTTTCTGATAGGAAAAACTGTTGTCGAAATCAATCCGTCTGTTACGCACAATATCACGTGGTCTCCATTTGAAAACAATAAGGCAAATACAGATAAGCATTATCATTCAGAGAAAACACAAAATGCCATCGATAATGGGTATCGCTGTATTCATATATGGGATTGGGATGATGTTGACAAAATTATTGACTTGCTGAAATCAAGAGATAAGATATATGCCCGTCTATGCGTTGTTGAGGAAATATCAGAACAAGAGGCGGAAGATTTTATCAACACCTATCATCTGCAAGGTTATGTGAAATCAGAACTGCGGTTTGGATTGCGCCACAACGGTGAATTAGTTGCCGTAATGACGTTTGGTAAGCCGAGGTATAATCACAACTATCAGTATGAATTACTTCGTTTCTGCGCCAAATACAGCGTTACTGGTGGGTCTTCAAAACTATTCCATTATTTTATCGAAAATTATAAACCGTCGTCTGTTATCAGTTATTGTGACAACAGCAAGTTTAGCGGCAATACCTATATCAATCTCGGATTTATCAGAGAGCGATTTTCTTATGGGAAACACTGGTATAATGTCCGCACTAAAGTTCATATCACGGACAATCTGTTACGAGCAAGAGGTTTCGACCAACTGTTCGGTGATGTTTATGGGAGATTTGGTAAAGGAACAAATAACGATGAGTTAATGAGACAATTTGGTTTTGTCGAAATCATTGACGCAGGCCAATCAACCTATATTTATAAACGAGGATAACATGATGAAAAAATCGACGTTTACTATTGCTTGCGATGACGGTACATTCAAAGAGGTAGATGGATATACAGATACAATTTTTCTTATGAACGGTCGTTCTGTGTCTGTTGGATTTGATAAGCGTTCAACATATGGTTGGTGTGCTACGGAAATCAGAAGTGGTACAATGATTCCGATTAAAGATGAATTTCGTCAGACGAGACAGATGGCAAAGGAATATATTGAGACAAGATTGTTGTCTGCTTGTGAGTCCGTTTTTTGCGGAGAACGCTATGAAAAGGCGTGTGAAAGATTAGCAAAATATGATGGAAAAGATTTGTTGTATAATTTAGAGTGAAAAATCAAATTATTCCTTAAGGAGTTATTTCTAAAATGGCTGACTTTATCTTAAAAGACCCGAATAAGATTATTGTCAATAATGGTGGTGATGAAGGCGGCGCAGTTGTTTTGAAACTGAATTCCGGATTCAATAAACTTTTATTTCAAGACGATAAACCTGTCACGCCGAGTAACTTCCCTTATGATAAAGTTCCGAATGTTTATCTCGTTATGGGTTCTGGTAGTTTTTTGAGTTGTGGAAGAACAAACCAAAGCGGAACTACCTATAAAGTTGACTTTGTCGGTATAAATTACAATACAACTTCAAGCGTATATCAAAATGTAATTTACACGTTTAAGTCAACTTCGGAATCGACACAATTTTCGATGGAAACATCGAGACTATCTCCGATTGTTCCGACGATTGGTCCGAATGATGGTGGAAAATATCTCCGGCTGAAAGATGATAGAAGTGCATTGGAATGGGTAACGATTGAATAAATAACAAACCAATGGCTTGTGAGGTCGTGAAAACAGACGTTTATATGCGGGTGACCAGATAACCATTACTGTTGTAGCAGATTCATAATCAAATTAAGAAAAAATAAATACAAATTTATTAAACTATAAAATTTTTAAGGAGTTATTTCTAAAATGGCTGATATTATTCTGAAAGACCCAAAGCAACTGTTACTGGGTGCTGAATTAACAGAAGCGTCTTTAACGGCTACATTTGCCTCTTCTGTTTCTGGTATTGTTTTGTATCCAGAAATTGGTTCTGTTGCCAGCGAAAGCGGCATCGGCGTGGATGTCGACCAACCAGATGGCACGAGTAATGTGCTTAGTCTTAACACCATTGTTGGTGGTATTGTCATTGGCGAATTGCCAAGCGCTGCTACGAGTGTTACTTCGGCTGTTGGATGTGTGGCTGAAGTCGCCGACGGCGGCGGAGTTCTTATTAAAGTCACTTCCACAAGCGCTACTGTTACTTTTGCTTAATCCATAACAGACATCTATCAAAAATGGGGTCGCCAATAACGACTCCTTTTTTGATATGGGTTGACATTATTAGTTTCATTTGATATAATAGTTTCACCGATACGGTGAAAGGGGTATTATTATGTTTGGGAATTGTCCCTATCCTTGTAACAACAAAACAGAGGACGGCTATTGTTTGTTTACGGCGTGTAAGAATCCGAAGTACCAGAATAATGCTTTTCTTGCGGATATGCCGCTCTGTTTTGAAGTGCATAAATTTATCTGTTACGACAAAACGCAAGGTTTCGTATTACTGAAAGACGAACAAAACGCACGATATGTGCCTGTCAAGTCTTCGGAAATTACAAGCGAACACTATGATTTGTTACTATACGCTTCTTATAACGATGCTGTTTCAATGTGCGCTACCATGAACGAAACCATGCATACCAACTATGAGCCGAGAGAGTTTGTCATTAAGGCAAGTGAGATTACGACCGTCTTTGAGGATATTAAGACTGGATTGTGGCAAGCCGTGGAGTATGTTAAGAATGAGCAGACAAAATCAGAATAATCTTGTATAATTTTATAAAAATATATTTTTGATTTACGAGGTTATTACTATGGCCGTTGATTTAACAAACTGGGAAGAAGCCCTTAATAAGATTTTGGAGTTGCTGGAACAGATTAAAGAGAACACCACTCCTGCTGAAGACGACGAGAACAATCCATAATATATGGGTTGACTTTTCGGTTCGATTGTGCTATAATAGAAGTATCAGAGAAGAAAGAAGAGGATAACAGATATGCCAATCGGCGACGTTTATAAAGTCAATAGAGAACCTGTTCTTGTCAAGACCTATAAGGATGGCTCGACGAGATGGCATAGCGAAGCGTGTCCGAAATGTGGCGGGACTGGCTACCTTCACGGCTATGAGCATATAGACGGTGCACGGTGTTGGAAATGTAACGCCACTGGCCGTTATCCTCACGAGTGGACAGAACCGTCTGACGAGCGCATTGAGAAGCAGAGAGCCAAAGAAAAGGCAAAACTGATAGCGCAAGCCGACGAGAAGAATGCCTACTTTATGAAATCTCACGGATTCAACGATGACGGCAAGACATATCTCGTTCTTGGCGATACCTATTCCATCAAGGACGACCTGAAATCTCTCGGCGCAAAGTTTGATTATCTGATGGGCTGGAAACTGCCGAAAGATACCGACAAATATCCGACTGTCGAAATCGCGATTGACGAAGTGACAGACAAAGACGAAAATGGTTGGCTCATCTATAAGCCGAATATGGATATCGAAGAGGTTGTCAAGAAGAAGAAACAAGCGTATGCAGACAGCCACAAATCCGAAGAAGAAAAAGACAAGAATGTCAAAATATCTGACTATCTCGGAAATGTCGGCGAAAAGATTACCGTGACGGCCAAACTCATTAAAGAGTACACATACGATACCAACTATGGGTACTATGGCGGCACAAGCACCATTTATACTTTTGAGGACGATAATGGTAATAAAATCCTGTGGACGACATCTTCTATGCCATATGTGAACGATAAGCCGATTGAGAGCGGAAAAACATATACTATTACCGGTACGGTGAAAGAACATAAAGAATATAAGGGCGAAAAAGAGACCGTTCTGACAAGGTGTAAACTGACAGCGGCCACAAATGAGTCTCTTAACTACATCGTAGAAGAAACAGAAGATGATGCCATCATGCGTCGCGAAGAGTGGAATAAAGACGCCGGATATTACGAGAGAGATGGTGTATATAAGCCGAAGGTAGATGTCAAAACCGGAGCGATGATTCTACCAAAAGAAATCTATGATATGTGGAATTGAGACAATATGCAAAAATATGATATCTATTATGTCTCAATGTCTTATGTATAGGACAGAATTGTCTCGGATAATCCAAGAACGAAGAGACGACCGTGTGTGATTAAAGAAATCTATGATGATACTGTTGTCTTAATGGCCATGATTACATCTAAACGACATCAAAATCAGTATGAGATACGCGATTGGCGAGACGCAGGCCTAACAAAACCATCGTACATCAATTATGCTGTTGAGTAGAAATATCAGAAAAAAGATATTAAGCAGAACGATTATGTCGGACATTTGTCTGCTTTCGATATACATCGTATTAAATCACAGCATCTTGATGAAGATTTCGACCCCAACGGTCATTATACGGAAGACGGCGTTTTTGTTCCAAAGCATGACCCAATCACCGGCATCCCGCTGATACCGAAAGATATTTGGGATATGTGGGACTAAATTATAGATAAGGGATTGCTCAATAAGCAGTCCCTCTTCTTTCTTTTATGGGTTGACGAACCCATATTTTTTGTTGTATAATTTACATAGACTGAATAGATAAAAAGGTATCGCTATGCGACAAAGATTATGTGAAGCAACCATATACGATATTAACCGAAGATTCGGTAATAATATCCGTGTGTAGAGAAGCAAGAAATACTCTGTACGTATTAAAGAATATCTGTTAGACCCACTTTATATTATCTTTGAGGTAACTGGCGGAACAAAGCCGTATGAAGTTCATGTGGCTTTTGAAAAGGTTGCGCCAAAAACCGTATCGGCTCTGAAAAATTCTCTGAAAAACGGTCAGGTCAAAATCAGTTGCGCGTGCAAAGATTTCGCATACAGATTTAATTACAGCGCCACGAAGAACAACTTCTCTCTTGGTGGAGAACACAGACCGTCGAATATTACCAATCCGAATGATTCGCTTGGTCCTGCTTGTAAACACGTGGCGGCCGTTTTGAAGAATACAAACTGGGTATACGCATTGATGGCCGATATGAAGAAAACAGAACGCAAAGAGGACGAGAAGAAATGATAATCAGTATTTACTACTTGAAACCTCAATATGAAGAATTCTTCCGACAGTCCTATGATTATATCGTAGACGCCACTGGTGAAAATCCGAAGAAATCCTATTATGAGAAAGTTTTTACCGGCGAGGTAGAAGAAGAGGTCGATATCGACGGTCTCTATGATATTGTGACGAATGATATGCCACAGAATTTTGTCGGACACGACTTTGGTGTTTCTGATGTCATAGGGATTGATAAGGGTAACGAACATCTCAAAGAGGGTTCTTATTACTTCTGTGACATTATCGGATGGGATAAGTTACATAGTTGGGAAGAGGAAGAGAAAGAAAATATCAACGAGGCGGACGAAAACCGACAAAACAATCTGTTCTTTTCTACCGAGAAACCATTTGATAAATCAAAAGGCATGACTGGTCGCGGTGAAGAGGGTGCATTCTTCTGGGAAGATGAAAAGACGGCCAGAGAGACAATGAAAAATCTCAACCACGCCGATGGTTATGTGTACTCGATTTATTCGCCAGATGTGCAAAAACCGTTGGTGATAGACGACGATATTGTCAAGTGGGACGGTGACAATCTGTCAGACTTATTGCTTTGCAAACTCCATAATGAACCGTATGATATTTGGAGAGACGGCGACCCACGCGACTTTATCCATCCAGATAAGATTCATATAGATAACCTTGTCCCTGAAGATGAAAAAATTCTATTAAGAGCCAAAAACTTTCATGACGTCTTCCGTTTTATCCGGTCAAAGGGATTTGACCATATCCAATATCTGAATAAAATGGATACGCCAGTCAATCCGCAATATGCTATTATTTTGGATTATAACAGTCGGTTTGATTTTGATACGCTAACAGAATTGACGGAATCGGAAGCGTATGACCAAATAAAAAATCGTAACGAAAGAGAAAGTGAAAACAATATGAAAGAATCCGCACCGCTGTACGAATCAGACGACATTGACGAGAAGTTGATTCAGTCTGCTTCCGACGACGCTTTCAAAAAGAATGTGGCCACCGAAATCAAAGCCGGCAAGCCACAAAAGCAAGCCCTTGCGATTGCCTATGATATTCAGAGGAAAAATAAGAAGTCTATGAAAGAAGCCAATACAGAAGAATCCAAAGGAATGATTGATGTTCTCGGTGATGTCAAGGAATCCGTTGACGGAAAAGCCGATTTTGAAGTTACCATTAACGAAGTTGACGACGAACTCGAACCTATTGACGGAACGGAAACGGTCGTTCCTGTTACTGTTGACGAGGTAATCAAGCGTTTCAGCGATAAGACATATCAATGGGCTATTCGTGGTTGGACGAGAGACAACGCGAATGAATACTTCAAAACTCATTCCAATAGCGAACTTGCTCACATGGTTAGCGATATCGCTTATGATAAATATCATCAACAGCCGGAAAACAAACATAAACTCCATCACTTCACAAAGATTGAACTTGTGAATCCAGAGGCGCTTCCGAGCCAAGAGGAAATTGATGAAAAGAGTTTCCAAGAGTTAAGAAAGAAACTCGGAAAGATTCTGTTGCCTCCGAGATATAAGACAGAATCGTTAGGAGAAGCATCTCCAAATTATAACGCCTCGCCTAATAGTTGGATTATTGAACTTGTACCAGAAACGCCGATTGGTTTACGCAGAATGTATTGGAACGGAAAATCATTTGAAGAGTTTGCAAACATTCATGACCCAGAAATCGCAAAGAAGTGTCCTATGTATAGCAAGAAAGACGCTATTGAGAAACAGAAAGAATTACGCAAGCAATATCCAGACGATATGATTCTTCTTTGGTGGTACGGCCTTGCGAATGAGTCGCTGACGGAATCCGAAGAACTCGATAGACACTATTTTGCTTCACTCGTGAAACTTGGTGACCATCCTTACGACGGATATTCCATTTTGAACGACGGGTACTTTGTCAGAAGAATTCATGCCGAGTCCGACGACGACGCTATTCAGCAGTTCCGCGATTGGGTGGACAACGGCGGTACGAGCCAAAGAGAGTCCAAGGTTTGCGAATCGAAATATGATATTCATTACAGCACCGACAGTCTTGATGGAGAAGAATTAAAGTATATCGAAGAATTTGAGGGCGACCATGTGGCTCTGCTCGATTATATCAAGCAAATGCGTGATAATGGTTGCTACAATATCTGGACGTCCGAAATTACCGGAGATGTTGACGAGGACGATTTTGATGACGAAGATTCTGACGACCGTTATGAGCGCATTCGTCACAAAATGGTTTATGATTCCGATGGTTTCACGACAGACTATACGCTTTATTTCGACCACAAGGACAATAACTATTTTACCGTTTTCGGCGATGACGAACTGTACGGCCCCGATTCCGAACACGATATGGATTTCGAGGCAAACGAAAAGGCCGCTATTGAATGGTTTGAAGACTACAATGGTCTTATCGACGACGACGAAGAAGAGTTTGATTTCGACATTGACGACATCGAACCATACGAGGGTGGCGTTATCAAAAACGAGTGGAAGTTTGAGTCGTTAAAGGAATCCGATGACGACAGACCGCTTCGCGTTTGCCGCTCTTGCCTGATGGGAATCGAAGCACACGAAGGAAATCAGCACGCCAAGCATATTTATATCGATGTCGATGATGTCGACGAAGAAGAAACCAAATGTGATTGGTGCGAAGAGACTGGTTTTGACGAATTGTGGGAAATCTAAATAAGAGAGGATAATGATATATGAGCAAGACGAAAGATGTCCTTATTCGAGCATTAAAGACGCTGTGGCAGGCGTCGGTTGCCTACCTGCTTCTCAACGCCAAGGTAATTGCCGACGCGATTGCAACCGACCTTGAAGTTGGCGGTTTCGAGACAATCAAGTCTGTCGGAATGTCGATTCTGCTCGGCGCAGTAG
>Ga0265299_10006396_pt1 | contig 10722 bp, 8 predicted proteins | sample AusTroGonzalo_MG_4_FD_193485 | JGI IMG/M metagenome (GOLD analysis project Ga0265299, IMG submission 193485) | Bovine rumen microbial communities from tropical cattle in Woodstock, Queensland, Australia - Gonzalo_02 | ecosystem: Host-associated > Mammals > Digestive system > Stomach > Rumen ...
GATACGCCTCAAACACAGCCCGCTCCGGCTCCGCAAGAGCAAGTGGCTGACTCCATGTCGCAGCCTTCCCTCAATATCCCACAGAAATGAGAACGCTGATCCAAGGCGGAACGCTGGTAAACGAAGGACGACTCTTTGAGGGCTCCATCCTCATCGAGGATTCCAAGATTGCTCAGATTTACACAGAACCCCATATACCCGAAGCATCCTATGATGAGGTCATAGATGCTTCGGGCTGTTTTGTATTACCTGGTATCATCGATGATCATGTGCATTTCCGTGAGCCGGGACTCACGGCAAAAGCCGATATCGAGAGTGAGAGTCGTGCAGCTGCAGCAGGTGGCGTAACCACCTATTTCGATATGCCTAACACGGTGCCACAGACAACGACCTTGGAGGCTTTGGAAGAGAAATACGCACTGGCAGCCCTGAAGAGTCATGTGAACTACGCGTTCTTCTTTGGTGCTACTAACGATAATGTGGAACTGTTCCCTCAATTGGATGCTCATCGTATTCCTGGCATCAAACTGTTCATGGGCAGTTCTACTGGCAATATGCTGGTTGATCGTAGGGAGGCCCTTGAGAAGATCTTTGCTTCCTCCACGCTTCCTATTATGACTCATTGCGAGGATACGGATATCATCAATAGGAATATGGCTGCTGCCATCCAGCAATATGGCGATGATCCTAAGGTGACGCATCATCCAGAGATTCGCAGTGAGGAAGCCTGTTATGAGAGCACCCGTCTTGCTGTGGAGTTGGCAAAAAAGTATGATGCTCGTCTCCATATTGCTCATCTCACAACGGCAAAAGAATTAGAATTGCTTGAAGGTACTAAAATCACCGCTGAAGCCACTGTGTCGCATCTCTACTTCTGTGATCGGGACTATACGGCCTTAGGCACCCGCATCAAATGCAATCCTGCTATCAAGACCCAGCACGATCGAGATGCACTGCGTGAGGCGCTCAACGATGGACGTATCTCTGTCATTGGCACGGATCATGCACCTCATCTGCTGTCTCAGAAAGAGGGCGGTTGTGTGAAAGCTGCCAGTGGTATGCCAATGATACAGTTCTCTTTGGTGACGATGCTGGAACTCGTGGATCAGGGTGTGCTCTCCATCGAACGTCTGGTGGAACTGATGTGTCATAATCCTGCGCGTCTCTTCGAGGTGCGCCAAAGAGGTTTCCTTCGTGAGGGTTATCAGGCAGATATCGTACTGGTGCGTCCTGATACGGGATGGACGGTGACAAAGGATGTGATTCAGAGCAAATGCGGTTGGAGTCCGATGGAAGGTCACATGTATCTGTGGCGCGTAGAACGTACGCTCTGCAATGGGCACACCGTTTATCAGCAGGGTAGGGTGGATACCAGTTACATCGGCCAACCAGTAGCTTTCAGATGATACAGACTTACGATATTTCCCAACTTCGGCCCTACATTAACTGGCCTTATTTCTTCTTTGCCTGGCAGGTGAAAGACCCGTCGGAGAAAGAGCAATTACGTATGGAGGCTGAGGCTTTCCTTGATACGTTGGAAGGGGAATATCACGCACATGCACTCTTCTTGTTGCTTGATGCCCATAGTGACGGGGATGACATCATCGTTGCTGGTAACAAGCGCATTCCGATGCTTCGTCAACAGGAAAAGGGTAGTGGCTATCGTTCTTTGGCGGATTATGTCGCACCCTTAAAGTCTGCGGACTCCTCATCAATAACCTCGAAGATCGGACTTTTCGCCACATCTGTTGATATGGGGTTGGAGACGGATTTTGCAGCTGATGCATATCAGAAGATGATGGCGCAGTTGTTGGCAGACCGCCTGGCAGAGGCTGCTGCAGAAGTGCTTCACGAACAGGTACGCAAGCACCATTGGGGCTATGCACCTGATGAACAGCTCTCCATTCCCGATATGCTTGTCGAGAAGTTTCAGGGCATCCGTCCTGCTGTGGGCTATCCCTCTCTGCCAGATACCAGTCTGAACTTCGTGCTGGATGATTTGTTGGATATGAAACAGATCGGTATCCGCTTGACGGAGAGTGGTGCCATGAAACCTCATGCCAGTGTCAGTGGTCTGATGCTCGCTCACCCGGAAGCCCGCTATTTCAACTTGGGAAAAATAGGGGAAGACCAGCTGCGAGACTATGCTCGCCGTCGTGGTCTTCCCGTAGAAATCTGCCGCAAATTCCTCGCCGGGAATTTGTAGGCTATGTTTTATTTGCTTATTTCTCCAGCGGCTTGCCTGACATCAGGAGTTCTACCAGAGGATAGTCCTTGAAGCAGTGACGCTGCTGATCCCAGAAACCGAAGTCTGCATCGTAGCACCAAGTGGTCCAGGCGATGTTGAACTCATCGAATACGGTCAGCACGTCACGATACCAGTTGTAGGCCAGTTCACGATCCACGGGCTCATAGACACCCCACTCACCGCAGAACAGCTGCAGGTCGTACTTCTTGGCTGCCTCGATGGCATCCTTGAACTGTTCACGGATCTTGTTGATGTCCCACACCTGCTCGGTATAGGGCTTCAGCTCTGCTTTGATCTCATCAGGAGCGGCATCGTAGTCTTCCTTTGACACCAGCACACCAGGATAGTGCACCTTTCCCTTATAGGCTGCACACAGTGGTGACCACCAGGCACCGTAGTGGGTGAGCAGCATCGGGTTGTAGTAGTGGAAAGAGAGCACGATGTTCTTGTCGCCCTCGGGCACCTTCAGATACTTCATCGTCTCATGTCCCTGCCACATGTTTGAACCAACCACGAGTGTACGCTGTGGTTCCAGTTCGCGCAGGGCCTTGTGTACCTTTGCCACCAGCTGGTTCCACTGCTCATGCTCTGGGGCTACGGGCTCGTTCATAAACTCATAGGCTACCCAGTCGCAACTGCGATCCTTCAGGAATGCTGAAAGCTGGCGCCAGAGGTTAAGCAGATCTTCCTGCGATTTCTCTGAGGTGAACAGCGTGTTGGCTGCTTTGTCACTCTCATTCACAGCGTTGAAATAGTGAGAGCGGATGATGTGCAGATCCACAATGGCACGCAGGTTGTACTTGCGGCTCCAGTCGAGGGCGTTCTTCAGCAGATCCCAGGCCTCAGGTAGTTTGTTGCCCTTCTCATCCCAAAACTGTTCTTCGTCGATGGGGATACGCACGAAGTCGAACCCTAACTCTGAAAGACGTGCGAAGTCGTCCTCCTGGATATGGAGACGACGGGCTTCACCACGCTGCTCTGACTGTGACAGCCAGTGGCTCACATTCGTACCGCGCTTGATACGGAAGTTATTCACTTTACCTGCCTGAGCAAAACAGGCTGTAGAAACGAAAAGTGCCATGACGATCATGGCGAGCTTAAAAACATTCTTTCTCATAATCACTTGGTTTTAAGTTATTGATAAAGATGACTATTTCTTTTTCAGCGTCAGGATCACGATCTCACCCGTCGCACCAAAGCGGAAGGGGATGAGACCACCTAGACCTGCTGTGACAAACAATTTCTGGTTGCCTTCCTCATACCAGCCCCAAAACTCCTTGCCTAAAAGCGACATCGGACACCAGCCGAGGATATTGAACTGCATGGCGTGGGTATGTCCGCTGAGGGTGAGTTGGGCTCTTCCGTCAGGAATGATCTTCCGTCGCCAGGAGGAAGGATCGTGCTCCAACATGAGGATGAAATCATTGTCCTTCACATTCTCCAAAGTCTTGTTGATGTCGCCTTTTTGGGGGAACTTCTTACCATCACCATCATTCTCCATACCAGCCAGGATGATATGATCCTTGTCGCGTGTGATCGTGCGGTTCTCATTGAGCAGAAGGGTCCAACCCAACTGCTTCTCCAAACTGATGGTCTCCTTGATGTTTGCTGCCTTGATGGCCTCGTCGCAACCCAAGTACTCCGCATAGTCATGATTGCCGAGCACAGAATAGACGCCGTCCTTAGCCTTCAACTTACTCATTGTCTTGATGTGTGGATAGAGGTCTGACGGCTGGATGTTCAACAAATCGCCAGTAAACACGATCATATCTGCATTCTGGGCATTGATGCTGTCGATGGCCTCATCGAGTACATAAGTATTGCGCTTCTGGTAACTACCTACGTGGGCATCGGACAAGATTACGATGCGATAGCCGTCGAAAGTTGCAGGGAGTGCTTCAGACTCATATACGGTATGGTTTACCTCAAACTCGTTAAAACCAGGGAATGCACCCCAGAGCACAATAAACCAGACGACGGGGATCGCCAGTACGCCTGCGAAATTGCCGTAGTTCCTACGAGGCTTTTCTTGCTTTTTTACACAATACTTCCTGACGAGGGCTGAACAGCCTCTGCCTGCCAACGAACAGAGAATGAAGATCCACATGGGAGCTATCACCAGTCCGATCAGCAACAGGTAGAAATACAGAATCAGGATACGGTCGTTGTTAGGGATAAAATTGGGCTCTAGCGCCAAATAGATGGTATAGGCCACCATTCCTACACAGGGAATCCACCACAGCACTTGCTTCCACTTTGCCGCCTGCTTAAAGAATCGCAGATAGAAAAACAGGAACGGCAGGATATTCAGCAACAGGAACACTATAAAACTTCTTGCAATCATTGATCAGGGTTTTCTATATAACCTTGGTATTCAGGCACCAGCCCCGACATCACAGAGTCGTAAGCTTGGCGCATTGTCGAATCCACATTGTCAGGCCCTTGTCCGATAGGGTAGATGGGCTGGTGGATCGTCAGAGTCAATGGATGCCAGTTGATGAGATTGATGAATCCCTTCGTACGTGGCAGAATATCAAACGAGCCGTTAATCGTCAGAGGCACTACAGGCAGTTGCAGTTCGTCGGCTAAGGCAAAGGCGCCTTTCTTGAACTTGCCCATGTGACCAGTAAACGAACGGGCTCCTTCAGGGAACACCGTCACGCTGTAACCCTCCTGCAGAATCTCACGGGCTCGCTCGTAAGTTCTCTGAATCTTCTTCGGACCACGCTTATCAACGAATATCTGATGCGACTTCCTGCAGGCATAGCCGATAAACGGAATCTTGCCCAACTGGTATTTCATCATCCACTTGAAGTTGCGGCCCAGATAGCCATAAATCACGAAGATGTCGAAAATGCCCTGATGGTTCGCAACAAATACGTAGCTCTGATCCTTCTCCAGGTTCTCCCTTCCTTCTATCTTAATAGGTAACAACAGCGTTCTTACAATGATCTTAGCCCACCATCTTCCAGGATAATACCCCCAGAAGTGGCCATTGCCGATAGTGGTACCAATACCCACCTCTATCGCTGTAAAGATCGTGATGAAGATCAGCACTGGCAGTCCGATAATGATCTGGTATAACTTGTATAGCAGAGAAATCATGTCATCTATAATGTTTAATCCTTAATCTTCGGATATTTTCTCATCCAACCGTCCCAGCGGAGTCGCATCACACCGAAGAATGCCTCACCGAAAATACCGCCAGACATCTTGCTGGTACCCTCGCAGCGGTTTACGAAGATCACGCTGACCTCTTTAATCTTAAAGCCGATCTTATAGGCGGTATATTTCATTTCAATCTGGAAGCCATAGCCCTTAAAGCGGATCTTGTCGAGTTCGATGGTCTTCAGAACGCGACGCTTGTAGCATACGAAACCAGCGGTAGTGTCGTGAACCAGAAAACCTGTCACAATTCTGACGTATTTCGAAGCGAAGTAGCTCATCAGCACACGTCCGATGGGCCAGTTTACGACGTTGACTCCTGTTACATAACGTGAGCCGATGGCCACATCGTTACCCTCATCATGACAGGCTGCGTAGAGTCTCGGCAGGTCATGGGGATCATGACTGAAGTCGGCATCCATCTCAAAGATATACTCATAGTTGCGCTCCAAAGCCCATTTGAAGCCAGTGATATAGGCGGTGCCTAATCCGAGTTTACCAGAACGCTCTAAGATAAATAGACGATCCGAGAACTCATTGGCAATAAGTACTTTCACGATGGCTGCAGTTCCGTCAGGTGAGCCGTCGTCGATAATCAGAATATGGAAACACTTATCTAAGGCAAACACCGCACGGATAATCTTCTCGATGTTTTCCTTCTCATTATAAGTCGGTATGATGACAATACTGTCGCTTTGATGCATCTTTTTTTCGGATTTATGGTGCAAAGGTACGAATAAGTGCGTAAAAAACCAAATATTTTTTGTAATTTTGCACCCGATTCGCGATGAATATACAGGAATTAGAGAGATTATACGTTCAGTTGCCGCAGGTGTCGGCACTGGCAAAACTGTTGGGGAAATCTTCTGAAAAGAAAATTTTCCTTGAAAGTTTATTGGGCTCATCGGCCCCGATGCTGTTTGCCAGCCTGGCTCGCAAGTGTCAGTCGCAGATGCTTTTCGTGCTTCAGGATGCTGAGGAAGCAGGCTATTTCTATCATGATCTCACCCAACTGATGGGTACGGATCAGGTGCTGTTCTTCCCTTCGAGTTATCGGCGTGCCGTGAAGTATGCCCAGCGCGATGCTGCCAGTGAGATCCTGCGTACCGAGGTACTGACTCGACTCGGGGGACAGTCCCTAGGCTTGTTTGTTGTGACTTATCCTGAGGCCTTGGCTGAACTTGTGGTATCGAAGCAGAAACTCGATGAACGAACCCTTGTCCTGGAGAAGGATCAGACCATCGCCGTCTCAGACATCGAGAAGACGCTTCGTGACTTTGGCTTCCGAGAGGTGGATTACGTCTATGAACCAGGTCAGTTTGCGGTGCGTGGTTCGATCCTTGATGTCTATTCCTATAGTTGTGAGTATCCTTATCGCATCGACTTCTTTGGCGACGATATCGACTCTATCCGTACCTTTGAGGTAGAGGATCAGTTGTCGAAGGATCAGCGTACCCATGTGGAGATCGTACCGGAGTTGGTGGCTACAGGCGATAAGGTGCCCTTCCTTTCGTTCCTGCCGAAGGAGACTTTGCTGGTTACCAAAGACTATTTCTATGTGCGCGATGCCATCGACCGTACCTATCAGGAAGGCTTCTCTGCTCAGGCTAAGGCCGAACAGATGAGTGGTGCCACAGAGATGGAACAGCGTGAGATTGAACAACAGTTGCGCAAGGAACTGCAACTCATCACGGGTGCCCAGTTTATAGAGGCTGCCAACACGTTCCGCCGTATCGAGTTCGGCCATCGTCCTTCAGCACCAGACTTTACGACTCTGCAGTTCCATATTACGGTGCAGCCGCTCTTCCATAAGAATTTTGACCTGCTTACCAAGTCCTTTGAGGACTATCTGTTGCAGGGGTATCAGATCTACATCCTCGCCGATAGTCAGAAACAGAACGAGCGTTTGAAGGATATCTTTGCCGAAATGGCTAAGGATATTGTCTTTACGCCAGTAGATAAGACCCTCCACGAAGGCTTTGCTGACGATGATCTCCGTATCTGTTTCTTCACCGATCATCAGATCTTCGACCGTTTCCATAAGTACAACCTGAAGAGTGATAAGGCCCGTAGTGGTAAGATGGCACTCACGTTGAAGGAGATCCAGCAGTTTGAGATTGGTGACTATGTGGTACATGTGGATCACGGTGTCGGCAAGTTCGGTGGACTTGTGAGGATGCCCCAGGGCGATAGTTACCAGGAGATGATCAAGATCACCTATCAGCATGGCGACAGCATCTACGTATCGATCCACTCTTTATATAAGGTGTCGAAATATAAGTCGCAGGATGGTGGCGAGGGGCCTCGTCTCTCTACGCTGGGCACAGGCCAGTGGGAGCGTATGAAGGAACGCACCAAGAAGCATATCAAGGATATTGCCCGCGATCTTATCAAACTCTACGCGAAACGCCGTCGTGAGAAAGGTTTCGCGTTTAGTCACGACACTTATCTGCAACACGAACTTGAGGCCAGTTTCCTCTATGAGGATACCCCAGATCAACTCAAAGCCACACAGGATGTGAAGGCCGATATGGAGATGGCAAAGCCGATGGACCGTCTGGTGTGCGGTGATGTGGGCTTCGGTAAGACGGAGGTGGCTGTCCGTGCTGCCTTCAAGGCTGCTACCGATGGTAAGCAGGTGGCGGTATTAGTGCCTACTACAGTGCTTGCCTATCAGCACTTCCGTACGTTTACGAGCAGACTTAAGGATATGCCTGTGCGGGTGGAGTATCTCACTCGTGCCCGCAGCACCAAACAGACTACTGCTATTCTGAAGGATTTGGCAGAGGGTAGGGTGGATATATTAATAGGTACCCATAAGATCATCAGCAAGTCTGTCAAGTTCAAGGATCTCGGATTACTCATCATCGACGAGGAACAGAAGTTTGGTGTCTCCACGAAAGAGAAACTGCGCCAGTTGAAGTCGAATGTCGATACGTTGACGATGTCGGCAACGCCGATTCCCCGTACGCTTCAGTTCTCGTTGGTTGGAGCCCGTGATCTCAGTGTCATCCAGACACCGCCCCCTAACCGCTATCCCATCCAGACGGAGATTCACACCTTCGGCGCCGAGATCATCACCGATGCCATCAACTTCGAGATGTCGCGCAATGGGCAGATTTACTTTGTCAATAATCGTATCAGCGATCTCACGCACATCGCGGAGATGATCCATAAATATATCCCTGATGCCCGTGTGGCTATCGGACATGGACAGATGAAACCTGAGGAACTCGAGAAGATCATCCTCGATTTCTCCAACTACGACTACGACGTGCTGCTCTCGACTACCATCGTCGAGAATGGTATCGATATCCCTAATGCCAACACCATCATTATCAATGCGGCTCATAACTTCGGACTCTCTGACCTTCATCAGATGCGAGGTCGCGTGGGCCGTGGTAATCGTAAGGCATTCTGCTATCTCTTGGCACCGCCTCTGGCAGATCTCCCTGCTGATAGTCGTCGCCGTCTGGAGGCTTTGGAGAATTTCTCCGATCTTGGTTCTGGTATCAACATCGCCATGCAGGATCTTGACATCCGTGGCGCAGGAAATCTGTTGGGCTCCGAACAGAGCGGTTTCATTTCCGATCTCGGCTATGAGACTTATCAGAAAATCCTCAATCAGGCGATGGCAGAACTCCGTAACGAGGAGCCGGAATTCGTTAAAGCCGAGAAAACTGCAACTGAAAAAGTTCAATCGTCAATGTCCAATGTTCAATGGGTTGATGATTGTGCCCTCGAATCCGATATCGAGATGTATTTCCCTGATCAGTATGTCCCCAGCGCCTCCGAACGTATGCTGCTCTATCGCGAACTTGATAATCTGGCAAACCGTCACGATCTGGATGCCGCTCTTGAAGCCTATCGGACACGCCTGAGAGACCGCTTTGGCGAGATCCCAGATGTGGCTGAAGAACTGATCCGTGTGGTACCTCTCCGTGTGTATGGTAAACAGTTGGGTATTGAGAAGATCATGCTGAAACAAGGTCATATGTTCCTCTTTTTTGTCAGCAATCAAGACAGTCCTTACTTTCAGAGTGAAGCCTTTGGCAGAATACTCAATTACGTTTCGAACCATCCGCGTCAATGCAACTTCCGTGAGGCTAATGGTAAACGCTCTGTGGTGATTTCTCCTGTTGCCTCTGTGGGTGATGCTCTGACAATTTGTCGTTCAATCGCGACAGATTGACATATACAATCCTCCTGGCATCTTTATTGCCAATTGCATAGTGAGCACCGAAAGGTTCTCGCTAAAATAGTTAACATGTATAATTAATTAAAAATAGAATTAGGAGGTAAAGATTATGATGCCAGTAATGAGAAGTAACAGTTGGATTCCCAGTGTATTCAATGATTTGTTTGATACAGACTTTATGCCGAAGGCAAACTGCACGGCACCTGCTATCAACGTGAAAGAAAGCGACAAGGCCTACACCGTAGAACTTGCTGCACCGGGTATGAAGAAGGAGGACTTCAATGTGCATATCAATGATGAGGGCAACCTGATTATCAAGATGGAGAGTAAGAATGAAAAGAAGGAGGAAGACAAGAACACCCGCTATCTGCGTCGTGAATTCTCTTATTCAAAGTTTGAGCAGACCTTGATTCTGCCAGACGATGTGAAGAAGGAGGAAATCTCCGCCAAGGTTGAACACGGTGTCCTCACCGTAGAACTTCCGAAACTCGTAGAAGAGAAAGTGAAGCTCTCACGCCAGATTGATATCGCATAAGTTGTTTTAGGTTTAAGGTAAAAAAGAGCCCCGCCAATCGGCGGGGCTTATTGATTATGACTGTTTGTCAAGTTCTGCAAGGTTTTCTGCAATCATCTCGTCGGTGACGGTGTAGTTCTGCAGATCGCCCTTGATGTAAGCCTCGTATGACGGCATGTCGATGAGTCCGTGACCTGAGAGGTTGAAGAGGATAACCTTTTCCTCGCCAGTCTCCTTGCACTTCTTAGCCTCGCGGATGGTGGCTGCAATGGCGTGGGTGCTCTCAGGAGCAGGGATGATACCCTCTGTGCGGGCAAAGAGCATACCAGCCTCGAAGGTCTCGAGCTGTGGGATGTCAACACCGTGCATCAGTCCGTCCTTGATGAGCTGGGAGATGATCATGCCGGCACCGTGGTAACGCAGACCACCTGCGTGGATATTGCTGGGCTTGAAGTTGTGGCCCAGGGTGTACATCGGCAGCAGCGGGGTGTAGCCTGCCTCGTCGCCGAAGTCGTAGCGGAACTGACCGCGTGTGAGCTTCGGACAGCTGTCGGGCTCGGCTGCGATGAACTCTGTGGTCTTACCGTCAAGCAGGTT
>Ga0265299_10006397_pt1 | contig 10722 bp, 8 predicted proteins | sample AusTroGonzalo_MG_4_FD_193485 | JGI IMG/M metagenome (GOLD analysis project Ga0265299, IMG submission 193485) | Bovine rumen microbial communities from tropical cattle in Woodstock, Queensland, Australia - Gonzalo_02 | ecosystem: Host-associated > Mammals > Digestive system > Stomach > Rumen ...
TGTATCAGAAGATCGGTATTGACTATGGCATCGTGAACTCCATTGACGGCTACGACGAGATTTCGCTGACTGGCGACTTCAAGGTAACGACTAAGGACTACGAGCGCATCTTCTCACCCAAAGACCTTGGTTTCGATATTGCCAAACCCGAAGAACTTGTGGGTGGCGCTACTGAGGAAGAGGCTGCAGCCATCTTCGACAGCGTACTCGAGAATCGCGCCCTGCCCGCTCAAAAGAACATCGTACTGGCCAATGCCGCATTTGGTATTCAGGTGCTGGAGCACGGTCAGAAGAGCATTGAAGAGTGCATTGCCATTGCCCGCGAGAGTATCGACAGCGGCGCTGCCCTGCGTACCTTCAAGAAGTTCATCGAACTGAACAGCTAATTTCTCGACTACGAATTTCATGAATTTAATTATGGCTGATATTTTAGAAGAGATTGTAGCGCACAAGCGAGTGGAGGTCGAGCGCTTCAAGGCCGAGCTCAGCGAACAGGAGATACACCGTCGCGTTGAGCCGTTGCTCGATTTTTCCGTAATGTCGATGGCGCAGGCCCTAACGGCTTCCGATACTGGCATCATCGCCGAGTTCAAACGCAAATCGCCCTCGAAAGGTTGGATCAAGGAAGACGGCCAAGCCGACATCATCCCGCTGAGTTATCAGCAGAACGGCGCCTCCGCACTAAGTATCCTTACCGACGAGAAGTATTTTGGCGGCAGCGACGAGTTCATTAAGACAGCTCGTCACGCGGGCGTACAGATACCTATCTTATATAAGAACTTCGTCATCGATGAATACCAGCTCTTCCAGGCCCGTCTCTGTGGAGCCAGTGCCGTGCTGCTGATTGCCGCAGACCTCACCGTGCAGCAATGTTCAGCATTGCTGAAAACCGCGCATGAGTTAGGGCTCGAAGTACTGCTTGAGATGCATTCTGAACCCGAACTGGAATATGCGGAACTGGAACCCGACATGTGCGGTATCAACAACCGCAACCTTGGCTCGTTCGTAACCGATGTCCAGAACTCCTTCCGTTTGGCAGAACTGCTGCCAAAGGATGCTGTAAAGGTCAGCGAGAGTGGTATTTCAAACCCTGATACTGTCAAAGCGCTTCGCCAGGCTGGCTTCCGCGGCTTCCTTATCGGCGAGAACTTCATGAAGACCGCTGATCCAGGAACTGCCCTGCACGATTTTATTACCCAGTTAACCCATTAGTCCTATGCGACCTATTATCAAGGTTTGTGGCATGCGTGATGCGGAGAACATCCGCGAGGTCGAGGCGCTCGGCATCGACTTGATGGGCTTTATCTTTTGGCCGAAATCCAGTCGCTATGTCAGCGAGCGTCCCTCATACCTGCCAACGCAATGCAAGCGGGTCGGCGTCTTCGTCAATGAGAATATTGGGAAGGTGGAACACATCGCTGAGGACTACGCCCTCGATTTCATCCAACTCCATGGATCTGAATCTTCAGACTTCATCTGCCAGTTGCGTTCCTTATGTGGCGATTCCATCGCCATCATCAAGGCCTTCAACATCGCCACCGCAGAAGATTTGGAAAAGACCAAACCCTACGAAGGGATTGTCGACAACTTTCTCTTCGACGCTAAAGCGCAACTACCAGGTGGCAATGGACAACAATTCGACTGGAGTGTGCTCGCCGATTATGTCGGCGAGACTCCGTTTCTGCTTAGTGGCGGCATCGGCCCCAATGATGCAGAACGCGTTAATACGTTCCACCATCCCAAATGCATCGGTATTGATCTCAACTCCCGCTTCGAGCTCTCCCCCACCATCAAAGACATCAACAAACTCAAGATCTTTCTTGAAAAGGTAAAAAAGTAAAAAGTAAAATACCAAAAATATGGCAAACAAAATTAATAAACTCTTCGCCGAAAGGCCACAAGACAAAAAATTCCTGTCGCTCTATTTCTGTGCCGGTTGTCCTACTCTCGAAGGTACAGGCAACGTGATTCTCACGATGCAGAAAAGAGGCATCGACTTCATCGAAGTCGGCATTCCCTTTAGCGATCCCTTGGCCGACGGACCGGTTATCCAGAGTGCCGCGACTAAGGCGTTGAAGAATGGCATGAGTGTACAACTGCTTTTCGATCAATTGAAGGCTATCAAGGATCAGGTACAGATTCCTCTGATACTGATGGGTTACCTCAACCCCATTCTCCATTACGGCATTGAGGCATTCTGCAAAAGTTGCGTTGAAGCAGGCGTCAGTGGAGCCATCATCCCGGACCTGCCCTTCGACGACTATCTGAACATCGTAAAACCCGTTGCCGACAAGTATGACCTGCGCATCATCATGCTTATTACGCCAGAAACTAGCGAGGAGCGCATCCGTTTCATTGACGACAACACTGATGGTTTCATCTATATGGTCAGCTCTGCTTCAATTACTGGCACGCAGAAAAGCTTCGACGAGCAGAAACAGGAGTATTTCCGTCGCATCCACGCCATGAACCTACGCAATCCACGCATGATTGGCTTTGGCATCAGCAACCAACAGACCCTCAAGGCCGCACAGGACAATGCAGCAGGTGCCATTATAGGTTCTAAGTTCGTCACGCTGCTCAACGAAGCCGAGGGCAACGCCGACGTCGCCCTTGACTGCCTTTACGAGGCACTGGAAAAATAAACACCCCCGGCGGGTTTCTTACAACAATAGGGATTTCCCCCAACGAGTTTAGGGGAAATCCTTTTCTGATACATTATTTTCTTCGTACTTTTGCCGATGAAAACAAAGAAACTTATTGTTGAACAGTTAAAATGATATGAATATGAAGAAGATGATGATGACCCTGGTAGCAATGCTGACGATAGCAGCATCGGGCAAGGCTATGAGCTACGAGCAGGCAAGAAACGAGGCTCTGTTCCTGACAGACAAGATGGCCTACGAACTGAACCTGACTGACGAACAATATGAGGCTGCCTACGAAATCAACCTCGATTATCTGATGGGTGTCACCAGCTACGACGACGTATATGGTGTTTACTGGGAGCGCCGCAACCTGGATCTGAGCTATATCCTCTTAGACTGGCAGTGGCAGAATTTCATTAATGCCACCTACTTCTATCGTCCTTTGTACTGGGATGGAGGTTATTGGCACTTTGGCATCTATGCACGTTATCCGCACCGTGACTATTTCTTCTTTGGACGTCCGGTATTCTACGCCAGCTATCGTGGTGCTCATGCTTGGCACTACGTAGGCGGACACGGCTATTACCATTCTCATCGAGACCACTACCGTCCTGCTGGTCGTAGCCACTTTGGTATGCTCGATCGCTGGAACCGCGGTGACTATCGTCCCAACCATCGTCCTAACCATCCGTCACACAATAGCTATGGTGGCCATCGCCATTCCTCGACACGTTCTACTGTAAACAACGACCGCTCATTCGGACACGGCAGTGGTAATCACAGGAATGATGGCAACAGCAACTACGGACGCGGTAATCATGACAGGAATTCTAGTGGCGGCGGTAACTACGGACGCAGCAATCATGGCAATCACGGCAGCAGTTCTTCCGCACAACGTCCTTCTGCTTCGAACAGCCGTCCTTCAGCTTCGAACAGTCGTCCATCAGCTTCGAACAGCCGGCCATCAGCTTCTACCAGCCGGCCTTCACACAGCAGCAGCGCTTCACACAGTGGTGGCGGAAGTCGTGGTTCATTCGGCGGTGGCGGCAGTCGTGGCGGTGGAAGCAGCCACAGCCACAGCAGCGGAGGACGCTCGTTCGGCGGTCGTCGTTAAGACACGCACCTCTGCATTCATCATGCGCTGCACCTCACGCATCGGACATTGCGCATAAACGGCAAGAATTGCTTTATTGATAATTCCATGACCTACGGCCACCACTCGTTTCCCCGGGTAGGTGGCCGTTATATATATCAGAAACTGACGGGCGCGCTCCAACAGCGCCTCTTCACTTTCTATATCGTCAGGCCACACCTCTCCCCTCAGTTCCGGAATAAAGCGTCCCGTGAAACTTCCCCAGTCGCGCTCACGCAACAAAGCAGTCGTTTGAACCATCATACTATGAGGAGCAGCGATAATTTCTGCCGTTTGGATGGCACGGTGCAAATCACTGGCAACAATGACATCCAAGGGTTCGCCAGCCAGACGTTCGGCAACCTGCCGTGCCTGCTCCCTACCCTTTTCATTCAGCTCACCTTGTGTCTGACCTTGCATGATTTGTCGGGCATTATCCACCGTCTCGCCATGACGTACGAGTATGATTATTGTCTCCATGCCTGCAAAATTACAATTTAAAATGTAAAAAACCAAAAAATAATTGGTAATTTGTACACTTATTCGTACCTTTGCGGGCAGAAATCAATCAACGAAACTATCAACATAACATGAAACGTATTTTTACACTATTCATTGTGGCCGCAAATGCGGCGTTCGCTTGGTGTGCCGACGAGGCCACACTAGTTATTAATGAGTTGATGCAATCTAATGTGGAGACCCTCATGGATGACATCAAGGAATTCCCCGACTCGTGGGTAGAACTGTATAACCCAACAGATGCAGCCATCAATCTGAAAGACTACAAGATTGGTACAAAGGACAAAGAAAAGAAGGCTTGGCAGCTGCCCGAAAAGACTGTTCCCGCCAAAGGCTATGTCGTTATCTACTGTGACAAGGAAGGTAAAGAGGACAACCGTCTTCATGCTGATTTCCGTCTGGAGTCAGGCAAGGATGGCAATCTTTACCTGTTCAAGGGCGGCGAGATTGTTGATAAACTGGAAGGAATGGCTAAGATGCCAGCTCCCGATGTAGCTTATGGCCGTAAGACTGACGGCGCCGAGGAGTGGGGCTACCAGCTTACGCCTACTCCCGGCAAGGCCAATACCGGAGAGGTTTGCAATGCCAAGCACATCTTGGGCGCTCCCGTATTCAGCGAGAAGGGTCGCGTGGGCAATACCACCGTCAACCTGACCCTGAGTCTGCCAGAAGGTGCTCCTGAGGGTGCTGTCATCCGCTACACCACCGACGGTAGCGAACCGACAACAACAAGTACAAAATATACCTCAGCCATCAACATCACCAAGACAAAGGTGATTCGCGCCAAGGTGTTCTGCGATGGTTGGCTGTCGCCCGTCAGCAGCGCTCAGTCGTACATTTTCCATCCCAGAACTATGACGACTCCCATCTTCTCTGTTCAAACTAACGACAAGTATCTGAACGACAAGAATATTGGTCTCTTCGCAAACAACAAAAGCAAGGAAGACAAAAAGACCCACGACTGGCGCCGTCCCGTCAACATCGAGATGTTCACTGCTGAAGGTGAAGAGAGTGCCTTCAATCAGCTTAGCGAGACACGTATCCAGGGTGGACAGTCGCGCGCCAATGATCTTAAGTCGATGGTATTCTATGCCAACAAGCGTTTCGACCCCGATCACAAGCGCTTCTCTTACGAATTCTTCCCTGATCAGAAGCCGGGCATCACAGAGTTCAAGTCATTCTCTCTCCGCGACGGCGGTAACGACTTTAGCGACCTGTACTTCCGCGATCTCATCATCCAGCGCACAATGGCCGGTAACAACGTAGACCTTGACTGGCAGGCTGGCCATACCGCCGTGCTCTATATCAATGGTGAGTACATGGGTATGCTGAATATACGCGAACGTTCGAACGAAGACAACGTCTACAGCAACTACAATGGTCTTGAGGACCTCGACATGGTGGAGATTGGACATGAACAAAAAGATGGTCAAGACATGTTTATCGAGGAACTGAAGGAAGGTACCGCCGACTTTTACGAGGCTTTCAAAACCTTCTATAGCGAGAAGGGTCACACCTTAGCTGAATATGAACAGTGGCTGGATATCAGCGAATATCTGAATGTTGTAGTGATGAACCTCTTCTATGGCAATAACGACTGGCCTGGCAACAACACCGTGTTCTGGCGTCCCAATGATGACGATACAAAATCGGGACTTCCTAAGAAATTCCGCGTGATTGTCAAGGATACCGACTTCGGACTGGGCCTTTATGGTAAGCAGAACAGCTACAACATGATTGACCTGTTGTACCATCCTGAGAACCACTCGAGTGATGCATGGGCCTGCACAGAGCCTGCCACACGCCTACTCAAGAATATGCTGGAAGACCCGGACATCCTGAATATGTTCATCGACAAATGCTGTGTCTTCATGGGCGATTTCATGAACGGAGATGGTACTGGCAAAATGATAGACCTCATTCAGGCTGAAGCGATGGAGGAATTTGTAGCCCACCGCGACAAGTACAATCCCGGATGGGGCTGGTTCCCACCTGACAACCGTAGCGATATTGAGAATAAGTTCAACAACGCCAAGAATTGGGCAAAAGGTCGTCCCGAGAACTTCTACAAGCACATTGGTGATCAATGGAAGCTTGGCTCACCCGTTGCACTGACCATCAACAAGACAACAAAAGCAGATGTGGACATTACTGTCAATGGTATCAAGCTTTCAAACAACGTGTTCGATGGCAAATACTTCAAGGACCGTTCCCTCACCATCATCGGTGGAGAGAATGTGAAGGGCTGGAAACTGAACGGTGCCAAGAACGAAGAGATCACTGGCAGCGAGTTGACCATCAACATGACAAACAATAAGTTGACCATAGAACCCATCGTCGGTCAGAGCAACAGCATTGTCGAGATTCAGGATCAAGCCATCAAGAGCAACGTAATATACGATCTGCTTGGCAACAAGGTGGTGACTCCACAGACTGGAAGAATTTATATTCAGAACGGCAAGAAGATTACCTGGCATTAAGAACCGGGTAATCTTCATCTCACGATATCAAGATCTACTGAAGATCAGTATAAGTCGACGGAGATATCGAAAGGACTTTCGAAATCGCGAAACAACACATGACGGGTATCCTTCTCAGAGAGGATACCCTTTTCTGTGGGTATGCGCCAGTCGATGCCCAGTGAATCGTCCAAAATGCTGATACCGTCGTCAGCCTCAGGGTGATAGAATTCGTCACACTTATATTGGAAGACGGCCGTCCCGGAAAGCACGGCAAAACCATGGGCGAACCCTTTCGAGATGAAGAACTGGCGATGGTTTTCCTCACTCAGTTCGACAGCAACATGCTGTCCGTATGTAGGACTTCCTTTGCGGATGTCGACAGCCACATCGAGCACAGCTCCCCTGACACAACGCACTAGTTTGCTTTGAGTAAAGGGAGGACGCTGGAAATGAAGACCGCGCATAACGCCATAGCTTGACATGCTTTCGTTATCCTGTACGAAAATGATAGGACGTACCTTCTCGTCGAAGTCGCGCTGGGAGAACGACTCAAAGAAATAGCCCCGTGAGTCTGAGAAGATGCGTGGTTCGATAATGAGCACGCCATCGATTGCTGTTGGAATGATATTCATATTAATTCTTTTCTAATTGAGTGGAAGGCTGACTTTGAAGCGACAGCCAGGACCGGCGAAAGAGGTGTCAAGTGTAACATCGCCGCCCATACGGCGCGCCATGGTACGACTGAAGGTTAGTCCCAGTCCCAGACCCTCCTTGAAGGGATCCAGCTTGACGAAACGTTCAAAGACACGTTCCGCATCCTTGGCAGGAATACTCTCACCGTTGTCCTCGATATATATATCCAGATGTTTGTCAGTTGCTGCCACGCGCACAACGACTTGCCCGTCCTTCTGCGGGAGATTCTTATAAGCGTTGTCAAGCAGCGGATTCAGAATGCGCTGCATGAACTGCTCGTGCGACTGGATAACGAAATCGTCGTCAACCTGACTCTCGAACTGCAGGAGTTCCTTCTGACGCAGACGGTCCTTACAAAAGACCTCGATTACGTGTTGCAGCAGTTCATTGCAACGGAAAGGCTGCAACTCCACCTCTTTGTCATACGAATCGCCGCGGGCAATTTCCAGCACCTCGTTAATCATGGTGGTAATGATGCGCGTGTTATGCATCATGGTCTCTGAGATATGGTGGCGTTCATCTTGGGTGATATTGTTGTTTGGAGCTGCCAATACCTGTGCAAAACCGCTGATGATGTTCAAGGGCGTACGCACCTCGTGACTGACGTTCTGGATAAACTCCGCCTTCATCTTTTCGGCTTCAAGCACGCGCTTATAGGCTTTTTCCATCTGATTCCAGTGACGACGGCGGCTATGAACGATATAAACCAATGCCGCAATCAGCAACAGCAGCATAGTGATAACAATTACCATACTAAAGAACATGACACGACTCTGTTCGCGACGGACCTCATACATCTCCAACTCGTTCTTAATGCCTTGCATCGAACTCGTGAGGAGAATACTATTGATGGAGTCTGTCTCTTTGGCGCCCAGTTTCAGCGCATTGAAAGCCTCACGCCAGCGGCCCACCTGAGAATAGACCTCAGCCTCGGTCTCATACGGATTGTCGCTCAGTTCAGACGCTAAGCGGATAGCCTCATCGACATTTCCGTTATAAATCTGCCACCTGATCTCCAACTGGCGGCCATGAACCGACGAGAGTCCCTGGGCAACACCTTCCTTGTAAGCTTTATAGCCTTTGACGAAGTTCGAGGTGTCGTTCAAATTATAATAGGCCAGCGTACGGCGTGCCTCGATATCAAAAACGCGCGTCGGCGACGTCTCCTTGGCAATCTCCAGCGCCTTGTCGATAAGCTTCAGCGCCTCCTGGGGGTCTTCTTCTATCACGATATTCACCAAATTCATGTAAATGGGGGGAATACTCTCGGTATAGCCTTCCTTCTCCATGAGGTGAATGACATCCCAGAAACACTGCTTGGCCAAAACCTTATCGCCGCAGTAGTTGTAGACATGGCCCATCATGTTGACAGCCATATACATCTCCTTGTCAAGCTTCTTTTCCGTCAGTTCCTTCGACAACTGCTGAGCCCCCATATAGGCCTCAAAGATGTTCATGCGGTTCAGCTCGAAAACTATTTCGTTACACCGCTGGGTATAATAAGCATGCAGATCGTTTTTCGCAAGCAGGAATTTCTCCAGATTGCGAACAGCCACATAGAAACGGGCACTGTCACCATCGTTAAAACCGTGGTGCATGGAGTCACGCAGGACAAGGTACTCGGGCGACTCCCTGTAGTCTGCAGTCTGTGCCGGAGCCACGAGAGGCAACGCCAGCAACAAGGCCGAAAATATTGTCCTGATGTTCATAAATTATAATTTTACACTGACTTGCTTACCATTATACTGCACCATTGTGCCCTCAGGATTCTCGAGGTCGAGGGGTTTCGCAACATCCTTGGTCACAAGCACCACGTTAAAGCGGCGGTTCTTCAGCATGCCTGCAAACTGGCCCTTGCGAGCGCCAAACGTTATGGTTTTCGAAACATCGTTATAAGTTATGTCAATCGTAGCATACTTGCCCTTTTCATAGTTGTAGTTCGTGCCTTCGTCCTCATAGAGTTGGAACTGGCCGTCCTGCCCTGCATAGACATACAGGTTGATGAGTTCTGCGGGTTTCTCGTCGCTCCACTGCATCTCAGGACCGAACGGAATGATGGCACCCTCGCGCACGAAGACAGGAATCTGTTCGTAAGGTGCATCAACGATCAGACGCTGACCGCCCTCTACGTATTCGTTGGTATAGAGGTTATACCAACCGCACTTTTCGGGGAAATACACGCTGCGGTTGCGGGCCTTATAATAACCTATGGGACAAGCCATCAGCGCCGGGCCGAACATCCACTGGTTGCCGATATTCTCCACCTCCTTATCACCGTTGAAGTCCATCACCAGCGGACGCATCAGCGTGTAGTCCTTGAAGTGAGCCCAACCAGCCATCGAATATAGATACGGCATCAGGCGATAGCGCAGCTTGTCGTAGTATAAGAACGACTTATAGGCGGGATGGTCGTCGGGGGCTATGTTCCATATTTCGCGCAGCGGCCACTGGCCATGACTGCGGAACAGCGGAATAAACGTGCCAAACTGATTCCAACGCGTCTGCAACTCACGCCACTCCTTCAGGTCTTCGTTCTCCACCTTCATGCGGTCGAACAACTGTTGGGCAACCTCATAGCGTTTCTCCACACAGAAACCGCCCTGGTCCATTCCCCAGAAGGGAACACCCGAGATGGAGTAGTTCAAGCCTGCCGTCATCTGCGCACGCATATCCTCCCAGCGGGTACCTATATCGCCACTCCACGTCGCCGTAGAGAAACGCTGCTCACCGGCAAATCCACTACGCGTCAGCAGGAACACGCGCGGCTCGTCCATCTTACCCTTCCACACGGAACGCTGGCCATTATAGATGGCATCGGCATTGACAGTGCTATAGGCATTGAAATATTCGGTCGAAGTGCCGAGGGCAGTTGGACCAGAGAGCGCCTTGCGATACCACATGGGCGTACAATCGCGAACATTAGGCTCCGAGGCATCCATCCACCACGCATCAACACCTGCGATGCCGTCGTGATTGAATTTCGTATAGAGTTTCTCATCCATCTGATGCCAGAACATCTTTCTCGCTCCAGCATCGTAGGCGTCGTAGAAACCGTTCGTATAGCCCGGGCCCACCCAGTCGTGGATATCGTCTGTAGGGCTCTGAATGTACATCCAACCCTTGGCATCGAGTTCCTTGTAATTGTCGGTATTGCAATAGAACTTCGGCCACACGCTGATCATGAAACGACCGTGCATCTGATGCACATTATCGAGCATCTTCTGCGGATTCGGATAGCGCGAAGTCTCGAACTCGTGCGAGCCCCACT
>Ga0265299_10006398_pt1 | contig 10721 bp, 4 predicted proteins | sample AusTroGonzalo_MG_4_FD_193485 | JGI IMG/M metagenome (GOLD analysis project Ga0265299, IMG submission 193485) | Bovine rumen microbial communities from tropical cattle in Woodstock, Queensland, Australia - Gonzalo_02 | ecosystem: Host-associated > Mammals > Digestive system > Stomach > Rumen ...
GGGCCTCAAGATCCTTATTGATCTGTGTGTCATCAGCAACAGGGAACTTATCCAGATGAACGGAATCGAGCGCACCACCAAGGTCCTTATACAGCTGATCAGCATAGAACGGTGCAAACGGAGCCAGTAGCTTGGCAACCGTCATCAGACAGGTGTAGAGAGTCTGATAGGCACTCAGTTTATCTGTCGACATCTCCTTACCCCAGAAACGTTTGCGGTTCAGACGAACATACCAGTTGGAGAGGTCATCATTCACGAAAGCATCAATCAGACGGCCTGCACGCGTGGGATCATAGCCATCAAGTTCTGCCTCCACGCCCTTGATGAGGGTGTTCAGGCAAGATAGAATCCAACGGTCAATCTCCGGACGCTCTGCGAAGGGCACATGAGCAGTCTCAGGATCAAAGCCATCGACATTCGCATACAGAGCGAAGAAGCTATAGGTATTATATAAGGTACCGAAGAACTTACGACGCACCTCATCTACGCCCTCAGGATCAAACTTCAGATTGTCCCAAGGCTCGGAATTCGTCATCATATACAGGCGAACGGCATCAGAGCCGAACTTACCGATCATATCGAAGGGATTCACTACGTTACCCACGTGCTTAGACATCTTGTTGCCCTTGGCATCTAGCACGAGACCAGAAGAAATGACATTCTTGAAGGCCACAGAGTCGAAGATCATCGTAGCAATGGCATGCAGGGTGAAGAACCAACCACGAGTCTGGTCTACTCCCTCATTGATAAAGTCGCAGGGGAAAGCAATACCCTTATCGATCAGATCCTTGTTCTCGAAGGGATAGTGAACCTGGGCGTAAGGCATAGAGCCAGAATCGAACCATACATCGATGAGGTCACTCTCACGCTTCATGGGCTTGCCGCTCTCGCTGACAAGAATAATGTTGTCAACATACGGACGATGGAGATCGATCTTGTCGTAATTCTCCTTTGACATATCACCAGGCACGAAACCATTGTCCTTCAGCGGGTTGCTCTTCATGAAGCCGGCTTTAACAGACTTCTCGATCTCGTTGTAGAGTTCTTCTACCGAGCCGATGCAGATCTCCTTACCGTCCTCATCGCGCCAGATAGGCAGCGGTGTTCCCCAAAAACGAGAACGAGAGAGGTTCCAGTCGTTCAGATTCTCCAGCCAATTTCCAAAACGACCTGTTCCTGTAGATTCTGGCTGCCAGTTGATGGTCTTATTGAGCTCAAACATACGGTCCTTCTTCGCTGTAGAGCGGATGAACCACGAGTCAAGCGGATAGTAGAGTACGGGCTTATCGGTACGCCAGCAATGGGGATAGTTGTGTACGTGCTTCTCAATCTTCAAAGCAGTACCCTCCTGCTTCATCTCCATACAGATCACGATATTCAGGTCTTCAGCTTTCGAAGCAGCCTGCTCGTCATACTTACCGTCCTTATTGAACTCAGGGGCGTATGCATTCTTCACATAGTCACCAGCATGATGGCCATAGCCCTCTTTATTCACACATTTGGCAACGAAGTTATCGTCGAGCTCGTCCATCACGTAGTACTTACCCTGAAGATCTACCATCGGACGGGTTTCACCTTTCTTATTTATAAGGAAGAGACTTGGGATGTGTGCATCCTTGGCCACTTTGGCGTCGTCGGCACCGAAAGTCGGCGCGATATGCACGATACCAGCACCATCCTCTGTGGTCACATAGTCACCAGGAATCACGCGGAAAGCTTCACTCTCCATCTCCACAAACTGATCCTTGCCGTTCTCACCCACAAATACCTTCTCAGGATGTGCGGCAGCATAAGACTTCACATAGTCGGCAGCATTCTGGTCCAGTTTGGCAGAAGGCTTCACCCAAGGCATGAGCTGCTGGTACTTCAAACCTACCAGCTGCTCACCAGTATAACGGCCTACGATACGATAAGGCACGAATTTCTCGCCCTTGTTGTATTCTGGCATTTCCTCGCCATCGGTCATGTTACCCTCGGGTGCGAGGTATGCATTCAGGCGGCTCTCAGCCAGGATGATGGTGATCTTCTCGCCATTATATGCATTATATGTCTCAACGGCCACATAGTCAATCTTCGGACCTACACAAAGAGCTGTGTTTGAAGGTAGGGTCCATGGGGTCGTGGTCCAGGCTACAAAGTATGGAGTACCCCACTTCGTCCATTCCTCCTTAGGATTAAGTGCCTTGAAGAGAGCAGTAACTGTAGTATCCTTCACATCACGATAGCAACCAGGCTGGTTCAGCTCGTGCGAGCTAAGTCCCGTTCCTGCTGCTGGCGAATACGGCTGGATGGTATAGCCCTTATAGAGCAGACCCTTCTTGTAGAACTGCTGCAGCAACCACCACAGTGTCTCGATATACTTGTTGTCGTAAGTGATATACGGATTGTCGAGGTCTACGAAATAACCCATCTTTTCCGTCAGGTCACGCCATTCCTGGGTGAACATCATCACATTCTCGCGACATTTCTTGTTATAATCCTCCGTAGAAATATATTTCTCCGAGTCCTTATTGTCAATATCGGCCTTGGTAATACCGAGTTCCTTTTCAACACCAAGCTCTACGGGCAGTCCATGGGTATCCCATCCGGCCTTACGCTTAACCTGATAGCCCTTCATGGTCTTGTAGCGGTTGAAGGTATCTTTAATGGTACGTGCCAGCACGTGATGGATACCAGGATGACCATTGGCAGAGGGAGGACCCTCGAAGAATACAAACTGCGGACAGCCCTCGCGCTCATCTACTGAGCGCCAGAACACGTTTTTTTCACGCCACATCTCAAGGATGTCGTCGTTCACCTTCGTCAGGTTCAAGCCGTTATGTTCGGCGAATCTCTTAGTCATATCTGCTATAAACTATAAACTCTAAACTATAAACTCATTATTTAGGGCGCAAAGGTACTAAAAATATTCGAGCCGACAAAGGAAATAAATAATTTTAAGATTTCTACCCTAAAATGTGCTTTATTTCAGAAATAATTCGTATCTTTGCAAACAAAACAAGTCAATTCAATAATTAAAAACAATTATCTATGGTATTAATGATTATTCAGCTCCTCATTGTTTTAGGAGCATTGTGGGTAGGTTCACGTTATGGTTCACTTGCCCTTGGTGCCATTTCTGGTATAGGTCTGGCTATTCTCGTTTTTTGCTTTAGTTTGAAACCGGGAACTCCTCCGACAGATGTGATTTACATCATCATTGCAGCCGTCACCTGCGCGGGCATCATGCAGGCATCAGGCGGTATGGACTGGCTCATCCAGATAGCGGAGAAAATGCTCCGCAAACATCCGGATCGCATCACGTTCCTTGCCCCGCTGACAACCTTCTTCTTGACTGTTTTGGTAGGAACAGGACACGTCGTATACACCTTAATGCCAATTATTTGCGACATTGCATTAAAGAAAGGCATTCGCCCTGAGCGTCCTTGTGGAGTAGCCTCCATTGCCTCACAGGTAGGTATTACCTGCTCGCCCATCGCTGCTGCCGTTGTGGCCTTCGTCACCATCTCAAATGAGAACGGCTTCGACATCTCGATCCCGGGTGTGCTCATGGTTTCGATTCCCGCCTGTCTGTGTGGTTTGATGGCAGCCGCTGCCGCTTCTTATCACCGCGGTCTTGACCTCGACAAGGATCCGGAATTCCAGAAGAAAATTGCCGATCCTGTGCAGCGTGAGTATATCTACGGCTCAGGAGCAACAACCCTCGACAAGGAGATTCCGCAGTCGGCCAAGAATGCCGTATTCGTTTTCCTCGGCGCCCTCTGCATCATCGTCTTCTTCGCCATCTTCCAGAGTGCCCTGCCCGCTTGGGACGGTAAGCCTCTGAAGATGAACCTTGTGATCCAGATTGTAATGATTGCTGCAGCTGCACTAATGATACTCTTCTGCAGGGCTCAACCGAAGAAAGCCGTTTCGGGGCCTGTGTGGCAGTCTGGTATGGTGGCCGTCGTTGCCATTTATGGCATTGCATGGATGGCCGATACCTATTTCTCGAACTATATGCCTGAGATTCAAGCTATGCTCGAGGGTATCGTGAAAGACTATCCTTGGAGCATCGCCCTCGTATTCTTCATGGTGTCCGTGCTCATCAATTCTCAGGGCGCTGTGGTAGTCTCAATGCTGCCACTGGCCTATTCATTAGGCATTGCAGGACCGGTATTGCTGGGTGTGCTGCCTTCAGTATATGGTTATTTCTTCATTCCGAATTATCCTTCTGATATTGCCACTGTGAACTTCGACCGCTCAGGAACCACCGTGATAGGCAAATATCTGCTGAACCACTCGTTCATGATGCCTGGCCTGATTTGCGTATTCACATCGACCATCGTGGCATATATTCTCTCATCCATCTTCTTCTAAGTCTGATGAGAAATAGATTCCTAACCATCATGATTCTGGCCACTCTGGCTGTAGGAGCTACAGCCCAGCAGTGGCCAGAAATCAGACAGGAAGCCAAGGCCGGCGCCCGTTGGTGGTGGCTAGGCTCTGCTGTCGACAAGGAGAATCTGCAATGGGCCATGCAGGAATACGCCCATCACGGCATCGGCGCCTTGGAGATTACGCCCATCTATGGCGTGCAGGGTAATCAGGCCAATAACATTCCCTATCTCAGCGACCAATGGATGGAGATGCTACGCTTCACACAGGAGCAAGGTCGCGCCAATGGTATCGAGATTGATATGGCCACTGGCACAGGCTGGCCCTTCGGAGGTCCCTGGGTGCCGCTGGAGGAAAGTGCCAGCAAGGCAATCTTTGTGAATGCCAGCTTCGAAGGTAAGAGCGTGACTGATCTGCCGCTGAAAGTGTCTGAAAAAGACGAGAAATACAGCCAACTCAACAAAGTGATGGCCTATTGGCAAGGGAAACCCTATGATGTCACCTCTTATGTCAAGGACGGACTGCTCACCTGGTCGCCAGAGGATATTCTGAAATCGCAGATAAAATCAGCCGAAAACAAGACGCTGAAGAAAGTGCTGAAACTCAGGTTGAAGGAACTCGAGAGTGCCCATTGGCAGATTGTCGCCCTCTACGTGCGTTATGGCGTGATGAAGGTAAAACGCGCAGCTCCAGGCGGAGAGGGCCTTGTCATCGACCATTTCGATCGTCAAGCCGTCGCCAACTATCTGGCGCATATCGAGGCTGCCTTCGAGCGGACACATACGCCCTACCCTCACACCTTCTTCAACGACTCTTACGAAGTGGCCGATGCGACCTGGACGCCCACCTTATTAGAAGAGTTTGAGAAACGGCGCGGCTATCGGCTGCAAGACTATTTCCTGCTTCTTCAGGAGGGTGATGCCAAGATCGTCAGCGACTATCGCGAAACCCTCGGCGACCTGCTGCTTGAGAACTTCACCAACCAATGGACGGCTTGGGCACATAAGCACGGTGCCATCACCCGTAATCAGGCACATGGTTCTCCTGCCAATCTCATTGATTGTTACGCAGCTGTCGACATCCCAGAAATTGAAGGTTTCGGACTGTCGGAGCTGGGCATTAAGGGATTACGTACGGACCCAGGCAAGACGCGTAAGAACGACTCCGACTTCTCGATGCTGAAATATGCACCATCAGCAGCACACATCTGTGGCAAGCCTTACACCTCGAGTGAGACCTTTACCTGGCTGACGGAGCATTTCCGTACCTCACTCTCACAACTGAAGCCCGACATCGACCTGATGTTCTGCGCCGGCGTCAACCACATGTTCTTCCACGGCACCTGCTATTCGCCGAAGGATGATGCATGGCCAGGCTGGAAGTTCTATGCCTCAATCGATATGTCGCCCACTAACAGCATCTGGCGCGATGCCCCATACTTCATGCAATATGTGGAGCGCTGTCAGAGTTTCCTGCAGTGGGGACAGCCCGACAACGATTTCATTGTCTATCTGCCCGTTCGCGATATGTGGCAGAAAAACACCCGTAAACTGCTCATGCAGTTCAGCATTCATGCAATGGGAAGTCTGGCACCGGAGTTTATCAAGAGTATCCTCGCCATCGACGCTGCGGGCTTCGACAGCGATTATATCTCCGACCGTCTGCTACTCTCAACTACTTATAAAGACGGCATGCTGCAGACTGCTGCTGGCACACGCTACAAGGCGCTCGTTATTCCTGAGTGCAAGATGATGCCCGAGAATGTCAAGCAGCATATCGAGCAGCTGAAGGCTCAAGGTGCCCATATTATAAATGGTACGCGAGCAGCCGACCTCGCTGCTGCTGCCAAGCCCGAAGCCATAAAAACAGAATGCGGTCTGAAAGCTATCAGACGAAAGAACCCAATGGGCTATCACTATTTCATCGCCAATTTGTCGCCTAACGATATCAATGACCGTCTGCCCTTGGCCGTCAGTTTCAAGGATGCCGTATGGTTCAATCCCCTCAACGGCGATATCATTCCCGCCACCATCAGTGGCGACAGCATTGAAATCTGTCTGCGCAGCGGCGAATCAATGATCCTGCAGACCTTCGATAGTATCCTAGGAGATCCTAGAAACTCTAGAATTTCTAGAATATCTAGATTATCTAGATCATCTAGCCCTTCCAGCCAAATCACCCTCCCTGGCCCTTGGATGCTCACCTTTACTGAAGAGGCTCCCAAGGTGAACAAAGCCTTCACCCTCGACAAGCTTCAGACTTGGGAAACGCTCGATAATGATTCCACAAAGATCACCATGGGCACAGGTGTCTACACCACCAACTTCAAGCTATCGAAGAAAGACGATCCGAAGGGAGCCTGGATGATCGACCTTGGCGATGTGCGCGAGTCGGCTCGCGTCTATATCAACGACCAGTTCATCGGCTGCGCTTGGAGCGTGCCCTTCGTGCTCGATTGTAAGCAGGCGCTGAAGGTGGGCGAAAACGAACTCCGCATCGAAGTAACCAATCTGCCCGCCAACCGCATCGCCGACCTCGACCGCAGAGGCATCCCTTGGCGCAAGATGGAGGAGATAAATGTCGTTGACATTAACTACAAGAAGACGTCTTACGACCAGTGGGAGCCCATGCCCAGCGGACTGAATTCCGAAGTCAGGCTCATCCACCAATAGAAGCCTAGGCCCCGACATAAAAAAGAGAGGCTCTGCACACCGCGGAGCCTCTCTTTTTATAATATGATAGAGATTATTCTTCTTCCTTCATCTCCTCCTCATGCTGCTTAATCAGAGCCTGCTGGATATCGTTCGGCACGAGCTCGTAGCTTGAGAAACTGGTTGTAAACGAAGCACGACCACCCGTCAGAGAGCTGAGTGCGATAGAGTAGCTGGCCAGTTCCTTCAAAGGAATCTTAGCCGTCAGCTTCTGATAACCTGCTTCAGAATCCATACCCATAATGATAGCACGACGGCCCTGCAGGTCAGACATCACATCACCCATGTAGTCGGCAGGAACGAGCACCTCGAGATCATAGATAGGCTCAAGCACCTTAGGACCAGCCTCCTTAAAGGCAGCTGAGAAAGCGTTACGGGCTGCGAGCATGAATGACAATTCGTTAGAATCTACCGGGTGCATCTTACCGTCGTAAACAATCACGCGAACGTCGCGGGCATACGAACCTGTCAACGGGCCTTGCTCCATGCGCTCCATCACACCCTTCAGGATAGCAGGCATGAAGCGCATATCGATAGCACCACCAACCACAGAGTTGATGAAGACGAGCTTTCCGCCCCACTCCAGATCCTTCTCTTCCTTAGACTTGATGTTCATCTTGAACTCCTGTCCATTGATGGTGAACGATGTAGGATCAGGCATTCCCTCAGAATAAGGCTCCACAATCAGGTGAACCTCACCGAACTGACCGGCACCACCCGACTGCTTCTTATGACGATAGTCGGCACGGGCCATCTTCGTGATAGTCTCACGATAAGGAATCTTCGGCTCCTGATATTCAATCTGGATCTTCTCATTATTCTCCATACGCCACTTCAAGGTACGCAGGTGGAACTCACCCTGACCGTGAACAATAATCTGGCGCAACTCCTTCGACTGCTCAACCACCCATGTGGGATCCTCCTGACGCATCTTGGCCAGGGCAGCCATCATCTTCTCGGTCTCGCTCTCGTTGACTGCCTTGATGGCACGAGAGAACTTCGAGTTAGGATACTTGATGAAATCGAACTTATTGTCGACGTCCTTGCCGTTCAACGTGTTACCGGTCTTCACGTCCTTCAGCTTCACGGTACAGCCGATATCACCGGCATTGAGCTGGTCTACCTGAATACGGTTGGCACCTGCACAAGCATACAGGGTTCCCATGCGCTCCTTTGAGCCACGATCAGCATTTGTCAGGTCGTCGCCGCTCTTCACAGAACCGCTCATCACCTTGAAATAGCTTACCTCACCGATATGGGGCTCCACACCTGTCTTGAAGAAATAGAGAGATGCAGGAGCGTTGGTGTCGGCAGGAACATCCTTGCCGGCAGCATTCTTGACAACGGGCATCTCGCTGACGAAAGGCACCACATTACCCAAGAACTCCATCAGACGGCGTACACCCATGTCGCGACCTGCGCAGACACAGAATACGGGGAAAATAGAACGTGTAACGAGGCCCTTGCGGATACCCTCACGCATCTCGTCCTCTGTCAGATCCTCACTCTCGAAGAACTTCTCCATCAGCGAGTCGTCGCCAGCAGCAGCAGCCTCTACCAGAGCGGCCTTCATCTCCTTGGCCTTGTCGAGCTGATCGGCAGGAATCTCCTCAATGATAGGAGCACCACCCTCGGGCTTCCATGAATATTTCTTCATCAGCAAAACATCGATAACGCTGTTGAAGCCAGGGCCCGTAGCGATAGGATACTGTACAGGCACGCAGTTCGGACCATAGACATCCTTCAGCTGAGAGAGAATCTGGTCGAAGTCACAATTGTCGCGATCCAGCTGGTTAATCAGGAAGATCACGGGCTTCTTCAGCTTCTCCGTGTTGCGGAAAGCGTTCATCGTGCCCACCTCGGGACCGTACTGGCCGTTGATGAGGATCACAGCCTGATCGGTCACGTTCATAGCGGTGATAGAGCCGCCCACGAAGTCGTCAGAACCCGGACAGTCAATGATGTTGAGCTTCTTGTTGTTCCACTCCACATGAAAAACAGTTGAGAACACCGAGTAGCCATATTCCTGTTCTACAGGGAAATAATCGCTCATGGTGTTCTTACCCTCTACGGTACCGCGGCGCTTGATAATGCCGGCTTCGTAGACCATACTTTCGGCAAGAGTGGTCTTGCCGCTACCCGCACTGCCAATGAGTGCAATGTTCTTGATTTCGTTTGTCTGATAAATCTTCATTATTATTCGGTTTTAAGTCAAATATCAAATTTGGTCGGCTAAATTAGACATTTTTTCAGAAATCACCAAAGAATTCTTCTAATAATTAAAATTAATTAGTAATTTTGTGCTCGAAATGGCAGGAATCTACATACATATACCGTTTTGTGCGAGCAGATGCATCTATTGTGCGTTCTATTCGACCACCTCTCTCGACCTCCGTCAGAAATACGTCGATGCTGTATGCCGTGAGGTGTTGATGTCGTGCGCATATTCGCACGACATCAACACCATCTACCTCGGCGGTGGCACACCGAGCCAGCTCACAGCTGCGCAGTTGCAACAGCTCTTCGACGCCCTATATATATATAATAAGGTGTCGCCCAATGCCGAAGTCACCATCGAAGTAAATCCCGACGACGTTTCCGTTGAGTATGCTGCTGTGTTACAGCAGCTCCCCATCAACCGCGTCTCCATGGGTGCCCAGACCTTCAACGACACTCGCCTTCGCTTTCTCCGCCGTCGCCATACGTCGCAGCAAGTCAGCGAAGCCGTCAGCCATCTGCGCCAGGCAGGTATTCAGAATATCAGCGTCGATCTGATTTACGGCTTCCCAGGCGAAACCCTCGACGACTGGGAGCGCGACATCCGCGCCGCCCTCAGCCTCCAAGTGGAGCATCTCTCCGCCTACTGCCTCTCCGTCGAGGAAGGCACCCCACTCTACCGTATGATCCAAGGACACAATGGGGACTGTCCCCTCTGTGAGCAGCGCAGCAAATTACAGGGGGACTGTCCCCAGTGTGTCCTTCCTAACGAAGAACTCGTCAGAGCAATGTATTATTTGTTAAAGGACCGCTTGGAATCCGCTGGCTTCGAGCACTATGAGATCTCGAACTTCGCTAAACCCGGTTTCCGCTCTCGCCACAACAGCTCCTACTGGACAGGTGTTCCCTACCTTGGCCTGGGTGCCGCTGCCCATTCCTTCGACGGTCACACACGCTCATGGAACATTGCCGACATCCACCAGTACATCGAGGGCATAGAACGCGGGGAAAGGCGCTTTGAATCCGAACTCATCGAGGGCGACACAGCCTACAACGACATGCTGACGGTTGCGCTCAGAACCCGGGAGGGGCTTGACCTGAACAAACTTTCGGAAAAGCACAGCGATTACTGTCTCAAAACCGCCCAACGATACATCGACACAGGCCTTTTAAAACTAAAGGCAACACCGGGACAAGCTCAAAGTCACCTGACCCTGACACGCGAGGGCCTTTTCGTGAGCGACATGATTATCAGCGACCTGATGCTCGTCTCTCTCTAATCAGCTAATATTGGCGGTTGATAAAGTCCATGATCAACTCGACAGCATTGTCCTCGGTCATCTTATCCATCGAGATAACGAGGTCGTAGTTGCGGGTGTCATAGCGCGAGGTATTGGTGTATTTCTTCACGTAGTT
>Ga0265299_10006402_pt1 | contig 10719 bp, 7 predicted proteins | sample AusTroGonzalo_MG_4_FD_193485 | JGI IMG/M metagenome (GOLD analysis project Ga0265299, IMG submission 193485) | Bovine rumen microbial communities from tropical cattle in Woodstock, Queensland, Australia - Gonzalo_02 | ecosystem: Host-associated > Mammals > Digestive system > Stomach > Rumen ...
CTTGGCCATGGTGATAGATGCACCCATATCTACGCAGCTGTGGATGGCTTTGTAAGGAGGCAGGAATCCCAGTGTGTAGCAACCGATATCGCCAAATACACGAGCGTTGGGATACTCCTTCAGCACCTCGTTCAGGGCGGTGTAAACATCGCGGTGACCGCAACCCTGACACAGTGCAGGTGGACGTGGAGTTACATCCTCGCATGGTGCATAACTCTCGCTGCTCTCAAGACCCAGTGCCTTCTTCAGGAAGTCGGGATTCAACTCGCCTGTACGAGGCAGCTCGCCTGTTAAGCGACCCTTGATGACAGCGTTGCCGGGCATCACACCACGAACCTGATCCTCGATGAATGGCTGACCCTCTTCGGCTATCAGTACCTGCTCGCAATCGTCGGTCATACGACGGATAAGCTTCTTGGGGATAGGATACTGCGAAATCTTGAGTACGGGGAAAGGACAACCCTCGGGATAGCACTCCATCAGGTAGTTGTAGGCAATACCGCTGGCGATGATACCCAACTTATGGTCGGCTCCATCGATATACTTGTTATATTTGCTCTCAACAGCCATCTGCTCGAGCAAAGGCTGCTGACCGGTTACTACTACATTACGCTTGCGGGCAAAGGCGGGCAAAAGTACCCAGTTACTGGCCTGGGCATTGTAGTTAAGCTCGTTCTGTGGGCGGGCCTCGTCTTTCACCTCAACTACGGCACGACTGTGAGCCATACGGGTGGTAACACGCATCAGGATGGGCAGGTGCAGATTCTCCGACATATCGAAAGCCTCCTGCATCATATCGTAGGCCTCCTGCTGCGAGCTGGGCTCCAAGGTGGGAATCATGGCAAACTTAGCGTAGAAACGTGAGTCCTGCTCGTCCTGCGATGAGTGCATCGATGGGTCGTCGGCTACCAGAACCACAACACCACCGTTGGTACCCGTCATAGCCGAGTTAACAAACGGATCGGCACAAACGTTCAAACCTACATGTTTCATACACACCAGCGCCCTCTTGCCCATATACGACATACCGAGTGCAGCCTCCATTGCCGTCTTCTCGTTGGTGCTCCAACGGCGGTGGATGTTACGCTCTTTGGCAATGGCCGACTCCTGGATATACTCAGTAATCTCCGTTGATGGAGTGCCGGGATAGGCATATACACCGCTCAGACCAGCATCGATAGCGCCCTGAGCAATAGCCTCGTCTCCCAATAAAAGCTTTTTCATCTGACTAATTTATATTTTACAATTTTACGATTTTCAATTATGTGATATTATCTATCAGGGGCAAAGGTAGGCATTTTTGCGCAAACAGCCAAAAAAATACGGCTTAATTTGCATAAGCCGTATTTTTATTCATATAAACTTTCAGTTTTTTATTTTCTACAATCTAAAATCTTACAATTTTCACATTGTTACATTTTTTAATTGTTACATTGTTAGAAAGTGTATCCGATAGTAAGCAAACCTTGGCTGCGCTTGTTGCTAACCTTTGTAACACCTGTGCTAACGCTTGTTGAAGAAGTGAGACTCTGATAGTCCTGGAATGGGTGGAACTCACCATCAGTATTGCTCAGCTGGTAAGCCAGGTCGATGTTCATCTTACCTACCTTGAAACCTACACCGCAGGTAAAGCGATTAGTATCCTTCCAGTTTACATAGTCGGTTGTAGAAGCGTACATAGTGCCTGGGCTGTTGACAGTCATATCGCGAACACCATCCATCTTGTAACCGCTGGTGATGTAGTTGTAGCCTACACGGAATGCTACTTCTGGAACGGGCTTGTACTCTGCACCCAACTTCAGGGTTGATACACCCTTGAGCGAACGCTCGGTATTGGCCTTCATGGCTACATCCTTCGAGGTCTCGGCATTGTCGTAATAGTCGTAACCATCGATGATGCGGTTCTGGCTGGCGCTGTAGTCGGTGTACTCGTAACCTGCACCCAGAGCAAACTGGGTACCGATGGTGGTTCCAAGGCTCAAACCAAACTTCCAAGGTGTGTGGTAAGCAAAGTCGTAGCTCTCCTGACTCTGACCCTTATCCCAAGAACCGTAACGGGTGTTGTTAACCATAGCGCTTGAGTTGCTCGAGGTAAGCTCGTACCAGGTTGGTGTGTGGATGTAAGCACCGATGCGGAATGGCGACTCCTCGACAGGACGGAAGATAGCACCAAACTTCAGGTTGATACCAGTACCGGTAATCTTACGCTCGTCGCCATATGCCAGCGAACCAGTTTTAATACCTTGCGAATCAAGGATGGTCTCGGCATACTCCGAATAACCCTTATAGTGTACATCCTGTACGCCAACAGTCAGTCCCCAGAAGAAACGGTCGTTGTAGTTACCGCTCAGGTTGAAGTCGTAATCGGCAATCCATCCGCGATGGGCACGATCAAAGCTGTAGGCACCAGCCTCGCTCCAATAAAAGTACTGATCATCAGGATCGAGCAGGAACACGTTGGCGTTCATATAGTCGGCCTGATTATAGCGGTATGAGCGATAGTCGCCCTCCCATCCCATCACTTCGCCTTGCTTGTTCTCGTCGAACTCATAAAGTCCGCGAGCGGCCTTTTCGTAGGTGAGTCCGTTCTGTGAGCAACCGCGCAATGAGTTGGCAGCCGACAGAATCTGGTCGAAGTTCTTACTCTTGTGGTAGTTGAAGCCCACATTAATAAAAGAGGTGGGACTAACGCGAGCCGAGTAAACAAATCCAGCCTGATCAAAGCTCATATTGGTTTTATTCAGTCCGTCGAACTCCTTAGCGTCGGCCTGCGAAACCACGCCGAAACTCAAACTGGCAGTTGAGTGACGGAAGAGTCCGATACCAGCAGGGTTCGTACCCATGGTTGAGATATCGGCACCCAAAGCCTCCATTGCTCCACCCATACCTACATAGCGGGCGGTTCCGTTCAGATCGCTACCCAGCAAGCGGGCGCTCTCGTATGTATCCTGTGCAGCTGCTGGCAAAACTAAGCCCATAGCAATCGCTGCCAATAAAATCTTCTTCATAATGGCAATATAATGTTTAATGTATTAATGTTCAATGTTCAATGTCAGCGTCGTCCTCCCATACGGCTACCACCGCCGCCACCGCCACCAGAGCTACGAGAGCCTCCGAAGCTACCACTGCTACTGCTGCTGCCAAAGCTACCGCTGCTTGAGCGTGATGGACTGCTGTAAGTAGAGTTAGAGCGAGTTGGTGACGAGTAATTATAATTAGAATTAGAGTTGTTACCACCACGGCGACCGCTGAAGTTACCAGAGCTGCTGCGCTGTGTGTTACCGCTGCTATATACACGGTCGCCACCCATTCTGCTGGCGCGATCTCTCAGGCTGCCCATACGCGAACTGCTGTTGGCAACAGAGTTGCGGTATGAAGGTCGACGACCTGTGCTGCCCTTGATGTCGATAGAACCGGCATTGCCAGTGTGACCGTAGTAGTGTGTTCGGCCACCGCCGCCACCACCATAGTAATAGGGATAACCCCAATAGCGATAAGGCGAATACCAGCTGTAGTAGCTGTAATAGCCATAATATGGCCAACCCCATGTGCTCCAATATGGATCGTACCAGCCGTAGTAGTAAGGATCCCACCAGCTCAGGTAGTATGGATTGTTCCACATTACGCTGCTATACCATGAACCATAGTACCAGGGATCGTACCAGCCGTAACGACTGTAGTACCAAGGTGAGTGCCAACCCCAAGTGCTTGAACCGGCACGATAACCTGCCCAGAAAGCAGCATTGCTGCTCACGTCGTAGTCATCAAAGCGAACCATGTTCTTGGTCAGGGCAAAATCCTCAGCTTCCAGCGTGTCGGCAGGATAAACACCCTTTCCATCAGTAAAGTCGATTACATCTAACTTGGTAGTATCACCGTCAATCACCTCGTAGCTGCTCTTGGCTTTTGACTGCGGAGCCACCACGGGGGCGATATCCTTCACATGCTCTACCTGTGCCTTCTTCTTCTTTGGTACGAAGTAGAGGTCGTCGTCCTGAGCCATCATCGAGAGAGGCATGGCTCCGATCAGCATTGAAATTAGTAACAGTTTCTTCATTTTCTTCTAAGTTTAATGATTCACGTTGCAAAAATACAACGAATTTTGGTACAAAAATAGGGAAAAACCCTAACTTATGATAGGATTTTCCCTAATTTTTGTAATTTTGCCTCAAAAATTAACGATTATATGAAGTATTTTGAGGTAGAATTCACCATTTCACCCTATTCGGCCGATGCTGCCGACCTGTTTGCGTCGCTTGCTGGCGAGGCTGGTTTCGAAACTTTCGAGGAAACCGAAACAGGCTTGAAGGGTTATGTGCAGCAGTCGCTCTTCGATGAAGATGCACTGCGCGAGTGTATCGAGGATTTCCCTTTCGAGGGTACCTCTATTATATATAATGTACGCGAGGCCGAGGATCGCGACTGGAATGAGCAATGGGAACAGGAGGGTTTTGAGCCCATCGTGATTGCCGACCAACTGGTGATTCACGACGGTCGCCATCTGCCCGAGGTAGATGGTAAGGTACAGATTGAAATCGATGCCAAGCTGGCCTTTGGTACCGGTACCCACGAAACCACACGTATGATTTGCACCCAGCTGCTGAAGTTGGCCAAAGGTCGCGTGCTGGATTGCGGCACAGGTACGGGTATCCTTTCTATCTGCGCCCTGAAATTGGGTGCAACCGAGGCTGTAGGTTATGATATCGACGAATGGAGCGTAGATAATGCCCGCCATAACGCCGTGATTAATCGTGTTGACGATCGATTCACCTCGCTTTTGGGCGACGCTAAAATACTCGAAAATATCGACGAAAAATTCGATATTGTGCTGGCTAACATCAACAGAAATATCCTTTTGGCCGACATGCCGATGTTTGTTAGCAAGATGCACGAGGGCTCGCTGCTTATCCTAAGTGGCTTCTACTCAGACGATTGCGAAATTCTGATAGAAAAAGCCCATTCCATCGGACTAAAGTTGGTATCGAAGACTACCGACCATGATTGGGCTTGCCTGGTACTGAAGCATTAATATGCAGATAATATAAATATTGTTAAGAATACACCGAAACATTTGGTGATTACATTTTTAATCAGTACCTTTGCACTCGATTTTAATGGTTAAGGTTTATGGTTGATTAATTTAGTTTTTTAACGAAAGAGGCTAGCAGTGAATGCTCGCCTCTTTTTGTTTTATAAAAAATCGCAGAAAAACGCATTTTCGTTTGGCGGTTAGCAAAATTTGCCTTATCTTTGTCGCCGATAATTCATTTATCAACTAATTTGTACAACCAATTAAAACTTTTCAGAAATGAAGAAACTAACAATGATGATTGCTGCCCTTGCAATGGCTATGACTATGCAGGCACAAACCAAGTTCCACGACGTTGAAGCTAACGAGGCTAAGGGCGCCGTTAAATCAATCAGCATGACCGTGATGGGTATGCCACGTAACACCACCTTTACCGAGGACGGTAAGATGCAGCAGGACGGTCTGACCGATGCCAAGTACGACGAGAATGGCTACATTCAGAGCGCCAAGATGAGCATGCAGGGCCAGGAGGCTGAGGTTAAGTTCACCTGGGAGAATGGCAAGCTTGTCAGCCAGACCACAAACGTTATGGGTCAGGAGATTAAGCAGGTCTTAGTTTACGACGAGAACGGACTGGTAAAGGCTCAGAAGATGAACATGATGGGTCAGGATGTTGAGGTCCCCCTCACCGACTATAAGTTCGACGATAAAGGCAACTGGATTAGCCGCAAAATGAGTATGATGGGACAGGAAATGGAAATGACCCGTACCATTACTTATTACGAGTAAAACGCATAAACATTTAGTTTATATCTAAAGGGCTCACTTTTTAATAAGTTGGGCCCTTTTTTTAACACTTTACAAGACGCTGTTTTTGGAAGTTTAAAATAAACTTCGTATCTTTGCAAGCGATTTTATGCAATCTTCAAAATAAAAACCAATACGAATATGAAAAAAGAACTGAAAAAGGTGCTGGTTCTCGGATCAGGTGCCCTGAAAATCGGACAAGCAGGAGAGTTTGACTATTCAGGCTCTCAGGCCCTAAAGGCACTTCGCGAGGAAGGCATCAAGAGTGTACTCGTAAACCCTAACATCGCAACCATCCAGACTAGCGAGGGTATCGCAGACAAGGTGTATTTCCAGCCGGTAAATACACACTTCGTAACTGAGATTATCAAGAAGGAGCGCCCCGACGGCATCCTCTTGGCATTTGGTGGACAGACCGCGCTTAACTGCGGTACTGAGCTTTACTTGAACGGAACTCTGAAAGAGTATGGTGTTGAGGTGCTTGGTACAAGTGTAGAGGCCATTATGAACACCGAAGACCGCGACTTGTTTGTAAAGAAACTGGGCGAGGTTGATCTGAAGGTTCCTGTAAGCCACGCTGTAGAGTCGATGGAAGATGCCCTGAAGGCAGCTCACGAGATTGGATTCCCTATCATGATCCGTTCGGCTTATGCGCTGGGTGGTCTGGGTTCAGGTATCTGTCCCGATGAGAAGAAGTTCATCGAGTTGGCCGAGTCGGCCTTTACTTTCGCTCCACAGATTCTGGTTGAAGAGAGTCTGAAGGGCTGGAAGGAAATCGAGTTTGAGTGCATCCGCGATGCTAACGACCGTTGCTTTACCGTTGCCTCGATGGAGAATTTCGACCCACTGGGTATCCATACTGGCGAATCCATCGTAGTTGCGCCTACTTGCTCGCTGCGCGAGGAGCAGGTTAAAATGCTGCAGGAAATCACTATCAAGTGTGTAAAGCACCTGGGCATTGTAGGTGAGTGCAATATTCAGTTCGCATTCAACGCTGAGACCAACGACTACCGTATCATCGAAATCAACGCGCGCTTGAGCCGTTCTTCGGCTTTGGCATCTAAGGCTACTGGCTATCCCCTCGCCTTCGTTGCTGCCAAGATTGCACTTGGATATACACTCGACCAAATCGGCGAAATGGGCACTACATCAAGTGCTTATGTAGCACCAAGTCTCGACTATATGATCTGTAAGATTCCTCGTTGGGACCTGACTAAGTTTGCTGGTGTGAGCCGTCAGATTGGTTCGTCGATGAAATCGGTTGGTGAGATTATGAGTATCGGTCGCAGTTTCGAGGAGATGATCCAGAAGGGCTTGCGTATGATTGGTCAGGGTATGCACGGTTTCGTGGGCAACGACCACACTAAGTTTGATAACCTCGACGAGGAATTGGCTAACCCAACCGATCTGCGTATCTTTGCTATTGCTCAGGCTCTCGAAGAGGGTTACACCATCGAGCGTATCGAGCAGCTTACCAAGATTGACGTTTGGTTCCTGGAGCGCCTGAAGCATATTGTCGACCTGAAGCACGAGTTGTTGAAGTACAATCAGCTTGAGGAATTGCCCGATGAGCTGCTGCTGGAGGTAAAACGTTGCGGTTTCAGCGATTTCCAGATTGCCCGCTTCGTGCTTAAGCCACAGGGTGGAAATATGGAGAAGGAGAATCTGGCTGTTCGCAAGTATCGTAAGCAGCGCGGCGTAGTACCATCGGTTAAGCGCATCCCAACAGTTGCCTCTGAGCATCCTGAGCTTACCAACTACCTCTACTTCACCTACACCCATGTTCCAGCATTCGGAAATCCCGAGGGTGAGAAATATGTAGCTGCACACGACATTAATTATTATAATAATGAGAAATCGGTGGTAGTACTCGGTTCGGGTGCTTACCGTATCGGTTCGTCGGTTGAGTTCGACTGGTGTTCGGTTAACGCCATCAACACCGCTCGCAAGCTGGGTTACAAATCTATCATGATTAACTACAACCCTGAGACCGTTTCGACCGACTACGACATGTGCGACCGCTTGTATTTCGACGAACTTTCGTTGGAGCGCGTGCTCGATGTGATCGAGTTGGAGTCGCCTCGTGGTGTCATCGTTTCGGTGGGTGGTCAGATACCTAATAACCTGGCAATGAAATTGCAGAGACAGGGAGTTCCCGTGCTTGGAACCTCGCCTGTTGACATCGACCGCGCTGAGAACCGCGACAAGTTCTCGGCCATGCTCGACAAGCTTGGAATCGATCAGCCAGCATGGCAGGCACTCACCAGTTTCGACGATGTGAAGGATTTTGTGGCCAAGGTGGGTTACCCCGTTCTGGTTCGTCCTTCGTACGTTCTTTCGGGTGCCGCAATGAACGTTTGTTACGACGAAGCAGAGCTGCTTCGCTTCCTGAATATGGCTACCGAGGTATCAAAAGAGTTCCCTGTAGTAGTATCTAAGTTCATGACAGAGACTAAGGAGATAGAATTCGACGCTGTAGCCGACAAGGGCGAGGTAATCGAGTACGCTATCTCTGAACATGTGGAGTATGCAGGTGTTCACTCGGGCGACGCCACGATGGTTTTCCCCGCTCAGAACATCTATTTCTCTACCATCCGTCAGATAAAGAAAATTGCACACAAGATTGCAGCCGAATTGAACATCTCTGGACCGTTCAACATACAGTTCCTCGCCAAGAACCGCGAGGTTAAGGTTATCGAGTGTAACCTGCGTGCCAGCCGTTCATTCCCATTTGTGTCAAAGATTTTAAAGCGTAATTTCATCGAAACAGCTACCAAAATCATGCTCGACGCACCTTATCAGAAGCCTGACAAGAGTGAGTTCGACATCGACCGCATTGGTGTGAAGGCCAGTCAGTTCTCGTTCGCCCGTTTGCAGAATGCCGACCCAGTTCTGGGTGTCGACATGAGCTCAACTGGTGAGGTTGGTTGCTTGGGCGACGACCTGAACGAGGCCCTGCTCAACTCGCTCATCGCAACCGGTTACTCTATTCCTAAGGATGCCGTTCTGATTTCTTCTGGTGGCGCCAAGGGTAAGGTAAGCTTGCTGGAGCCAGCACAGCAGTTGGCCAAGAAGGGTTACACCATCTACGCCACCGCTGGAACCGCTAAGTTCTTTAACGACAACGGTGTAAAGGCTGTAGCTGTAGCATGGCCCGATGAAACCGGCGATAATAATGTGATGGATCTTATCAGTCAGCACAAGGTTGGTTTGGTTATCAATGTACCAAAGAATCACACCAGTCGCGAGCTCACCAATGGTTACAAGATCCGTCGTGGTGCCATCGATCATAACATTCCTTTGATGACTAACGTGCGTTTGGCCAAGGCATTTATCGAGGCCTTCACCGCTATGAGCATCGATGATGTGAAGATCAAATCATGGCAGGAGTATAATAATTAAGATTAAACATTATACATTAAACATTGATTGACGAGTATAAAACACTAAAAAGCGGAGGTGAGGGATATTACACTGAAAAGCGTAGCAAGTTCCTCGCCTTCGCTCATCATGTAGAAACCCTTGACGAAATCAAGGAATTATTAGCCGGATATCGTAAGAAGTACTACGATGCCCGCCATGTTTGCTATGCGTATATGTTAGGTGCCGAACGATTGGAGTTCCGCGCTAACGACGATGGCGAACCATCGAGCACAGCCGGCAAACCCATTCTGGGACAGATTAACAGCAACGAGTTAACGGATATCCTGATAGTAGTGGTGCGTTATTATGGTGGTGTGAACTTAGGTACATCAGGTTTGATTGTGGCCTATCGCGAAGCAGCTGCCGATGCCCTCGCCCACTCCGAGTTTGAAACCCGTCAGGTTGAGGAGATTGTGACCTACACTTTCGCCTATCCGCTGATGAATGATGTGATGCGAATTGTGAAAGAGATGCAGCCACGAATTGTTTCGCAAACCTACGATAATACCTGCGAAATCAAGCTCAGCATTCGTAAATCGGAAGCCGAACAACTACGCAACCGACTCTCTAAGCTGTCATTCGAATAAAAATCGCATTTTCCGCAAAAAATGTTTGGTGGTTTCCTAAAAAAGCATTACCTTTGCACTCGCAAACGAAATAAGAGTTAAACAAGTTTGACTCTCCTTTCGTTCAGCAAAACGAGCAAGCTCGATTTGCCTTCGCTTAATCGGAGAGTTGGCAGAGTGATCGATCGCGCTGGACTCGAAATCCGGTATACCCCTTTCGGGTATCGGGGGTTTGAATCCCTCACTCTCCGCAAAGAAAAGAATAAGGCTTCGGAATTTCCGGAGCCTTATTTCTTTATTATCCCTCTAATGGAGCATCTTTGAGTTTCTCAAGTGCCCGGCATAACTGATCGGGGCATGATGTACCTTTGGCACCACAACGAATGCCGTTAATCTTGGGTATCACATCGTCTATCTTCTGTCCGCGCACCAACTGGCTTATTCCCTGAAGGTTGCCATTGCAACCTCCAAGGAAAAACACCTGCTGTATCACGTTGTTCTCATCGGCAGTCACGTCGATCAGTTTCGAACATGTGCCCTGAGTTTCGTACTGTATATGCTTAGTCTTCATCGGCTTAGCTCAACTTGTGAATTACCAGTCCTGAACGCAGCTTTGGCTCGAACCAGGTTGCCTTTGGTGGCATAATCTTACCGCTGTCGGCAATATCCATAATCTGCTGCATTGATACGGGATAGAGAGCCAGCGCAGCACGCATCTCGCCTGAGTCAACACGGCGCTTCAGCTCTTTCAGTCCGCGCAGTCCGCCTACAAAGTCGATGCGCTGTGATGAGCGCAGGTCGCCGATGTTCAGAATCTCGTCCAGAATCAGGCGGCTCGAGATATCTACATCCAGCACACCGATTGGGTCGGTATTATCGTAAGTACCCTCCTTG
>Ga0265299_10006403_pt1 | contig 10718 bp, 7 predicted proteins | sample AusTroGonzalo_MG_4_FD_193485 | JGI IMG/M metagenome (GOLD analysis project Ga0265299, IMG submission 193485) | Bovine rumen microbial communities from tropical cattle in Woodstock, Queensland, Australia - Gonzalo_02 | ecosystem: Host-associated > Mammals > Digestive system > Stomach > Rumen ...
GTAGAGCAGTCGAAGATATTCATAAATTTCCGTTGTGGTACCCACTGTCGAGCGTGGATTTCTCGATATCACCTTCTGTTCGATGGCGATGGCGGGAGGAATACCTTTGATGAAGTCGCACTCGGGCTTGTTCATCCTGCCCAGAAACTGGCGGGCATAGCTCGACAGTGACTCCACGTAGCGGCGCTGTCCTTCGGCGTACAGTGTATCGAAGGCCAACGATGATTTACCGGAGCCACTGACTCCGGCAATCACTGTGAACTGGTTTCTGGGAATCTTGACGTCAATGTTCTTCAGATTGTTGACGCGTGCCCCTTTTATCTCAATGTTTTCACTCATCAGAGAATAGATTTCACGGCTTCCAACATTCCTACACTCTTAATCAAGTCGAGGAACTGCTTCACCATCGTGTTCAGACCAGGAATCTTGTTCAGGTTCTCCTGCCAAATGAAGTCTGCGCCAAGCACACCGTCGGCCACTTTCTGTGTGTCACCCGTTGCCCAGAGTTCTTTCAGCAGAGCCATGATCTTCGGGTCGTCATTAGGTGTGATCTCTGTTCCGTCCTCACGCTTACCTCCCTTATAGTAGGTGATAATGGCAGCCAGTCCGAACACAAGTCCTTTTGGCAGTTCGCCCTTGCGTTCCAGATAGGTCTTTAAACCTGGCAAGTCGCGTGTCTGATATTTCGGGAATGAGTTCAGCATGATGCTTGTCACCTGATGATCCACGTAGGGGTTGTCAAAGCGTTCCAGTACGTCGCGGGCAAACTTCTCCAGCTGTTCCATTGGCAGGTCGAGTGTCTGCATCAGCTCATCGAATTGCACCTTGTGGATATACTCCCCGATGATCTCGTGCTGACAAGCGTCGCGTACAATGTCTATGCCGCTTAGGAAGGCCACGGGCGAGAGTACCGTATGCGGACCGTTGAGCAATGTCACTTTACGCTTATGGTAGGGTTCTTCCGAGGGCACGAACAGCACGTGCAGTCCAGCCTTATCGGCAGGAAACTCCTGTGCTACCTCTCTCGGGGCCTCGATCACCCATAGGTGGAAGTTCTCAGCCTGTACCACGAGGTTGTCACGATACGAAATCTTCTCTTGGATCTCAGCAATCTCTTTCCGTGGAAATCCTGGTACGATGCGATCCACCAGTGTGGCATACACACCACAAGCCTCCTCGAACCACTTCTTGAAGTCGTTGCCAAGGTTCCACAGGTCGATATACTGATAAATGCATTTCTTCAGCACGTGACCATTTAAGAAGATCAACTCACAGGGGAAGATAATCAGACCCTTCGTCATGTCGCCGTTGAAAGTCTGGTAGCGACGATAGAGCAACTGTACCAGTTTGCCGGGATAAGAACTGGCAGGCGCATCCTCTAATTTACAAGAAGGATCAAAAGCTATACCCGCCTCCGTCGTATTCGAAATCACGAAGCGGATCTCCGGTTGGTCGGCTAATGCCATAAAGGCGGCGTTCTGCGTGTAGGGGTTCAGGGCCCGACTGATCACGTCGATGCGCTGCAGCGTGTTTACGGGCTCTCCGTTCTCACGACCTTGCAGGTTTACATGGTACAGGCAATCCTGCCCGTTCAGCATATCTACCATACCCTTCTCGATGGGCTGAACCACGACTACGCTTCCGTTAAAGTCGGTTTTTTGGTCCATGTTCCAGATGATCCAATCCACGAATGCGCGGAGGAAGTTTCCCTCTCCGAACTGTATTACCTTTTCAGGCATCACGCTCTTAGGAGCAAATTGTTTGTTAAGTGGTTTCAATGTTGTATCTTTTTTGATTAATTACAGACTGCAAAGATACGGCTTTATTTCGAAATAACCAAACATCCTGTATCTTTCTTGTGTTCTGCGGAGCCATTTTCTGCCTATTAACATACTTTAAGGGGGGTGTGGGTTACAGATGATACAGATATAATTATAACTTTCTCACGCGTACCGCGGGTACAGTATATTTATCCGCGTGGGTGTGCGCGGTACGCGTGAGGTTTTTAGGAAAACATCTGTACCATCTGTAACCCACACCCCAGACAGATGGCCTTTGTCAAAGAACCCGAGTGCAAAGGTACAACAATTTTGGGCGAAATCCAAATAATTGGCCCATTTTTTCACGAAGGAGAAGGCTTCCGTGGGTGAAGGAGATGCCTTCCACGACTCATTCAGATATCTCCTATAGGGGTAAAGGAGATATCTGAATGACCGAAGGGAGATATCTGAATGAGTGAAAGGAGATACTCGAACGACCCAAAGATGCCCCTTCACTCGGTGGATGCTGCGTCAGCGGGTGGTGACGTATTTGTGAAGCGTCTTGCGGACGGCACCAGGACCGGCAAAGAGTTCCTTCACCATGCCCTCGATCTGCTGGCCGAGACCGGCCTCGTAGAGGTCGAGACCGAAGACATCCTTGCGGCTATAGAGTGCCTTCAAAGGACTCCAGTCCTGATCTGCCTTGCCGATTTCGAGTGGAGCCACGATGGTCTGAAGTTCCTCGAGCATGGGGTCTGGAGAGCAGTCGAACGGTGTGCCGTCGTCCTTGATGCCCTTCAGGTAACGGGCGTAACCTGCCAGTGTGAGGGGAATCAGTACGAGGTTCGACTTGTCGAGGCCGCGTGCTACGTACTTCTTCAGCGTCTCACCGAAACGGATGGGCAACTTCTGCGAAGTGTCACAGGCAATACGCTGCGGTGCATCAGGCATGAAGGGGTTTGGCAGACGACGGTTGATGACGGCACCGATGAACTCGTAGGGGTTCAGCACGCCCGGATCAACCACCACAGGCATGGCCTCCATATAACCGATCTTCTGGATGAACGCCCGCAGGTCGTCGTCCTTCGTCTCTGCAGAAATCAAGGTATAACCGAGCATGCAGCCGTAGATCGACATGGCCGTGTGGAGCGGGTTCAGACAGGTGGTAACCTTCATTGTCTCCACCTTATCGACGGTCTCGCGGGTGGTATAGAGCGCACCGCCAAGGTCGAGTGGGGGACGACCATTGGTGTAGTGGTCCTCGATAACGAGATACTGCACCTCTTCTGCGTTCACAAACGGAGCAGTAAAGGTATGTTTCTCAGTCTCGATATAGTCGTTATCCTCGAAACCGTCGGCAGCGAGCATCTCCTTCACCTTCTCGTGCGGACGGGGGGTGATCTTGTCGATCATTGACCAGGGGAAGGTGATCCTCGTTTCGTCTTTCAGATAAACGAGGAAGGCAGCAGGTACGAGTCCGTCGTTCACCCAACGCTCGGCATAGGCCATCACACCAGCCTTTACCTTGTCGCCATTGTGCGAGCAGTTGTCCATCGACTGGATGGTCAGTGGCAGTTGTCCGGCATTGAAACGCTCCAGCAACAGAGCGCAGACCTTACCCATGGCGAACATTGGTTTCAGTCCACGTGCCAGATCAGCTTCGTTATAGGTGTAACCCTTCTCAGTGATGGTAAACGAAATCATCTGCAACGATGGTTTCTTGAAAATCTCCACCAATCGGTTCCAATCCTCAAACTGAGGATCAGCCTTCAGAGCCTCGGTTACACTGGCAATCACCTTCTTCTCGATAGAGCCGTCGGAGCAGAGGTTCACACAGAGCGAGAGGTTGTTGTAAGGGGCGTAGGCCTTGTCGATCACCTCGAAGTCGAAGGTCTCGGCCACGATGACACCACGGTCGTACTTGCCCGTGTTCAGGGCATCGTTAAGGATGGCAGCCGGGAAGGCACGGAAGATGTTGCCGCCGCCGAAATGTACCCACGTAGGCTCCTTGGCTGTCTTCTCGCGCAGGGCCTTGATGTCGAACTTAGGGAGTTGGTAGCCCTTGGCTTCCCACTCTGCGGCGTTAAACTGGCCGCTAAAAATATCATTGAGTTTCATTTTTAACCTTTTTACTTTTTTACCTTTAATCAAAGAATCCTGGTTGTTTGTAATCGATGCCTAACTCGCGATCGACGGTGGCAAGGATACCCTGTACCTGTCCGAGGGCGAACATACGACCCAGTAGCGTATAACCTGCGTTGTGGCCGTGACTACTCTCGTCCATGATGCCACCTGGCTCGTCGGTGAAGGTCATACCGTGATCCACACGCATAGGCAGAGCAGGGTTCTCCTTCTCGAAGATACGGCAGAGTTCAATGAGATCGGCACGTCCACCCAGGTGAGAGGCCTCTGTAAAGTCGCCGTTAGGGAAGATGTGGCAAGAACGCAGGTGTACGAAGTGGGTGCGAGAGGCAAACTTCTTAGCCAGATCGACCACATTGTTGTAAGCACCAGCACTCAAAGAACCAGCGCAGAAGGTCAGACCATTGTGCTTGTTGGGTACAGCATCGAGGAACCACTGGATATCCTCCTCGGTACGCACGATGCGAGGCAAACCTAGAATCTCGATAGGGGGATCGTCGGGGTGAACACACATGTTCATACCATATTCCTCGCACGTCGGCATGATAGCCTCGAGGAAATACTTCATATTGGCGCGAAGCTTAGCCTTGTCGATGCCCTTGTACAGGTCGAGGAACTCGCGGAACTTCTGAACGGGAGCCTCGTCGTTCTCGCTGAAGTTACCACTTACAAAGCCCTGTGTCTTAATGATGATGGTCTCTACCAACTGGTGATCCTTCTCGGGCGTCATGGTCTTGGCCAGTTCGTCGCACTCAGCGATGACACTACGACCTTCGCCCCAACCCTCGGGGAACTGGAATTTCTCCCACTCCTCGCGAGCACCTGGACGTTTCAGGATATAGATGTCGAAATAAGCAAACTCGGCATAGTTGAAGTAAAGATTCGTAGCACCGTTGGGATTGTCATGGAACAAATCGGTACGGGCCCAGTCGAGCACAGGCATAAAGTTATAGCAGATGCAGTGGATGCCCTCTGCCGAGAGGTTACGGAGCGACTCCTTATACACCTCTATCTGGTGGTCGCGGTCAGGACCGCCATATTTGATTGTCTCTACTACGGGCAACGACTCAACTACGCTCCAGCGCATGCCGTAGCTCTCAATGTACTCACGCAGGTCGCGGATTTTTTCACGGCTCCAAACCTCACCCAGAGGTACGTCGTGCAGGGCGGTTACAATACCCTCAACGCCAATTTGTCTCAGTTGTGCAAGAGTAATCTTGTCTTTCTTTCCAAACCATCTCCATGTTCTTTCCATACTGATCAGTTTTTTATTATCACTTTTTCTTTTTGATTCTCTTATTTGAATGACCGATAATCAACTCTCGGAAATCAATCGGTTTTCTGTCTTTCACGGCGGTATATGTACTTAGTTTGGGTGTACTCTCATTGCCATAGCGATCGGTGGCTGTGACGGCATAGTGGAGGGCACGGCCCTTGTGAGGCACAGAAATCGATGACTCACGCTGACGGGTGACAATCAGATTTCGGGCATCCTTGGTGTCAACGGGGTAGGTGTCTGAGGCATAGACATTATACAACAGATAGCCTGCTCCACTGCGGTCGTGAGCCCCCTGCCATGAGATGACATCAGCCTGCATCCCTCGTTTTACTTGGAGCGTAGTAACCGGCGTGGGGGCTGTTTTCCCCGTCCACGACATGGGTGGTATGAGAGCAGGATACTCGTTAAAGTCTTTCGTGAACGAATAGATGCCTTTTGTATTGTCTGTCAGAAACTTAGATCTAAAGAATGTAATACCAAGGCCTTCGTTTCTCAATACGTTCATCTCGCGTTTGATCACGTTCAGGTTCCAGTTCTGCTCTTGGGGGTGAAGCATGTAGATGCCAAGTCCCGGAGCCACCTGACGTCCATAGGTGTGCTCCTTCCAGTCGGCTACAAACGGATAGAAGTTGTTGCCCTGGAAGTACATCATCGGGAAGAGCACATCCATGATACCCTCGCGTAACCATCCCTGAGCATCTTGACACACGGCCGTATAGGCGTTCCATCCACCACTGCGATAACGGGCCAAATCGTCAAACTTTCCCACAGGCGAGCACGACATCTTCACCCAAGGCTTCTCCGTCTTCACTGCACGATGAATCTTGCGAACGATGTCCGTAATATAGCGCCGACCCTGTTCACGGCTCACCTTCAGTTTCCATGTCTCAGGGTAGCGGATGTAGTCAAGATGGATACCGTCGATGTCGTAGCGTCGTGTCACTTCCCTACAGAATTGTGCCAGATAGTCGCCCGTCTGACTCATCTCGGGATCCATATACCCCTCGTCACCAATCTTTTTGATCAGGTTGGGGAATCGTGTCTTGATTTTCTTACACCCGTCGCTTGTCCATTTGCCTACGGGGATGGTGACAATCCAGGCGTGACACTCCATGCCACGCTTATGACACTCGTCAATGCAGAACTGCAGGGCGTCGTAGCCAGGTGTTTGTCCAGCATGGCCCGTCATACAGATATCCCAAGGCTCCATCGTGGAAGGGAAGATGGTACTGGCCCTCACGCGAGTCTGTACAAGGATGGTGTTGATATTGGCCTTCTGTAGTTGATCCAAAATGCTGATAAGCTCCTGCTTCTGCCTGTAGGCGGAGTAGGAGTGAGGCCAGTCAAGGCCTTTTATCGTTGTGAGCCATACGGCTCTGATCTCGTGTTTTGGCGTCTGAGCGGCTGCATTCTGTAAGAACAGAAACAGACAGATAACGCGTATGATCGTCTTCAAAATGTTGCAATAATTAAAAATTTGCTGCAAAGTTAGCTTATTTTTTTTATTTCTCAAATTAAATCACTACTTTTGCAAGCAAAATATTCTAAAAATTGTTTTAAGAGATGATTTCATTTAGTTTGAGTCTGATCGCGCTCGTGTTAGGCTATCTGTTCTATGGTCGTTTAGTAGAACGGGTTTTCGGCCCCGACGATCGTGTAACGCCTGCCGTGGCTAAGGCCGATGGTCTTGATTTTATTGTGCTTCCGAATTGGAAGATTTTTATGATTCAATTCCTGAACATTGCCGGTACTGGTCCAATCTTTGGTGCCATCATGGGTGCCAAGTTCGGTCCTGTGGCTTATCTGTGGATTGTGTTCGGTTGTATCTTTGCCGGTGCCGTCCACGATTTCTTCACAGGCATGCTCTCCATGCGCCACGGCGGTGCAGGATTGCCTGAGATGATTGGTCACTATCTGGGTAAGACCACGAAGAGTGTGATGCTCGTGTTCACGGTGTTGCTGCTCATCATGGTGGGAACGGTGTTTGTGTATTCTCCTGCCGAGATTCTGCACTCCATCGGTGGCGATACGCTGATGTGGGTGGCTATCATCTTCTGCTATTATATCATTGCCACGATGCTGCCTATCGATAAGATTATCGGTAAGGTGTATCCCCTCTTTGCCTTCTCGCTGCTGTTTATGGCGGGTGCACTGATGGTGTGGCTCTTCCTGCACTGGCCTACATTGCCCGAACTTTCTACACATCTTTATAATATGGGAGCCGCTACTGAGCCCGATACTTGGAAAGATGCCATCTTCCCAGCCCTGTTTATCACGGTGGCCTGTGGTGCCATCTCTGGTTTCCACGCTACTCAGAGTCCGCTGATGGCTCGTTGCGTGAAGAGCGAGAAGATGGGTCGCCCCATTTTCTATGGTGCCATGATTACCGAGGGTGTTGTTGCTCTGATCTGGGCTACGGTGGCTTCTTGGTTCTTCTATGGCAATCCTGCTCCTGGTTATACATTGATTCAGAACGCTACCGCCGGATTCCACACCTCTGCCCCTGCAGTGGTCAATCTGGTGTGCAACGACTGGTTGGGTGTGGCAGGTGCCATCCTGGCTATGCTCGGTGTGGTGGCCGCTCCTATCACGTCGGGTGATACCGCCTTCCGTTCTGGTCGTCTCATCGTGGCCGAATGGCTCAAGTTAGATCAGCGTCCCATCCCGAAGCGTCTGTTGATCTGCGTGCCCATGTTTGCCTGCTCTATTGCGATGCTGGTATGGCAGATTGAGAATCCCGATGGTTTCAACACCATCTGGCAGTACTTCGGTTGGTCGAATCAGGCCCTCTCCGTATTTACGCTCTGGACACTGACCGTCTATCTCGTGCGCCAGAAGAAGTTGTTCTGGATTACGCTGATCCCTGCCCTCTTCATGACAACGGTATGCAGTACCTATTTCTTTGTATCCAAGCAGATGCTGAACCTCGGCGATGCGGGCTATCCCTTCGGTATTGCCTGTCTGGTGGTAGCCATTGTGTGGTTTGTTCTCTGGTACAGGAAAGAGATGAAACATTAAACATTATACATTAAACATTAAAAGATTAAACATTAAATAATAGATATAAATTATGAAGAAAATGATCGTGGCTGCCATCGGCCTGATGATGGCAATGAGTGCGAATGCCCAGTATCTGAACGACTCCAAGACCCCATTTGAGGAGGGTAAGTTCTATGTCAATGCAGCCTTATCCACCACGTCGCTCTCTTACAGCAAGGCCACCGATTTCAACTTCGGTATCAATGGCAAAGCAGGTTATTTCCTCATGGATAATCTGATGGCTGTGGGTGTCGCAGGTTTCGATGCTATGGGTAGTGGCAAACTTATTACCACGCAGTTGGGTGCAGGTGCCCGTTGGTATTTCGACACCATCGGTATCTATGTGGGTGGTATTGCCAAATACGTTTATGAGAGAGAAAAAATAGTGATTGACGATGTGACTCTTCATACGAGTGTCAACGATTTCCGTCCTGAGCTCAATGCGGGTTACACCTTCTTCCTGAACCGTAATATCACCGTTGAGCCCGAGGCTTACTACGAGATTAGCTGCGATAATAACGACAAATCAGGTTTTGGCGTTCGTGTTGGTCTGAGTATTTATTTTAATTTATAGTTTAGAGCTTAAAGTTTATAGTTTATAGTTTAGAGTTTAAAGTTTATAGATATGCTGAGCGTTGACGAACTGGTTGACAGACTGATTGATCTGTCGTTTGCCGAGGATATCGGTGATGGCGACCATACCACCCTGTGCTGTATCCCTGAAGACGCGATGGGCAAGTCTCATCTGCTCATTAAGGAAGACGGAATCCTGGCTGGTGTTGAGATTGCCAAGGAAGTGTTCCGTCGTTTCGACCCCACCATGCAGGTAGAGGTGTTGATGGGCGACGGTAGCCGTGTGAAGAAAGGCGACATCGCCATGATTGTAACAGGCAAGGTGCGCTCATTGTTGCAGACGGAGCGCCTCATGCTGAACATCATGCAGCGTATGAGTGGTATCGCCACGATGACCAACAAGTATGTGGAGCGCCTGAAGGGTACCAACACCCGCGTACTCGACACACGCAAGACCACTCCTGGCATGCGTATGCTCGAAAAGCAGGCCGTGAAGATCGGTGGTGGTGTGAACCATCGTATCGGTCTCTTCGACATGATCCTGCTCAAGGATAATCACGTGGATTTTGCAGGAGGCATCACGAATGCCATCGACCGTTGTCATGCTTACCTGAAGGAGAAGGGCCTCGACCTGAAGATTGAGATCGAGGTGCGCAATTTCGACGAACTCCAGCAGGTGCTCGACCACGGTGGCGTGAACCGCATCATGCTCGACAATTTCTCAGTGCCCGACACTAAGAAGGCCGTCGATATCATTGCCCATCGTTATGAGACTGAGTCTTCGGGTGGCATCACCTTTGATACCATTCGCGACTATGCCGAGCAGGGCGTTGATTTCGTCTCTGTCGGTGCTCTCACGCATTCGGTCAAAGGACTTGATATGTCGTTTAAGGCATGTTAGTCATTTTGCTCAGCATCCTTCTAAGTATCTATCACCCGCCAGTGAGCTATGACATGTCATTGGCGGGTAATTTTGGCGAGCCCCGTCCCCATCACTTTCATGGTGGCATCGACGTCAAGACCGATGGGGTGGAGGGCAAGGCCATCTATTCCATTGGCGACGGCTACGTCAGTCGTGTCACCATGGGTAAGAACGGTTTTGGCAATGCCGTTTATGTCACCCATCCCGAGGGCTATACCAGTGTGTATTGTCATCTGAAGTCGTTCTCGCCCCGTATCAAGGCCGCCATGCGCCGTTGGCAGTATGCCCACGAAACGAGCGATGGCGATGCCCAGCTCTCCCCCTTGGATTGTCCGGTGTCGCAAGGCCAACTCATAGCCTTAAGTGGTAATTCAGGCCACAGCACTGGTCCGCATCTGCATCTTGAGATCCATAATACTGAGACTTGGAATATGCTCGACCCCTGCGACTTTATCGGTGATTTCATCAACGATACCGTTCCCCCGAAGGCGCATAGCCTGATGGCTTGTCCACAACGGGGAGAGGGTATCTTCAATCACAATGTCTCAAACCAGACCTTTGGTATCTCCGGTTCCCGTCTCGATCAGAAGTTCATGGCTTGGGGCAGGGTAGGCTTTGCCCTTCGGGCTGATGACTACATGCAGGGCTCTACCAACCATTTCGGTATCCGTGAGACCATCCTTCAAGTCGATGGACAGAAAGTGTTCCATGCCGTGGTGAATGATATTCCTGTGGAGAGCAACCGTCTTGTCAATGCCTGGGGCGATTACGATTACTGGCTGCACCACCGTACTTGGTACATGAAGTCGTTTGTAGAGCCGGGTATCACCTTGCCCATTCTGCGTGCGGAGAATCGCGGTATCATTGATTTCTGTGAGGAGCGCGACTATCAGTTGGAGTATATCCTGCGCGACTTTAAGGGCAACGAGAGCCGCTATTCCTTTACCGTCAGAGGCGAAAAAACCGCCATCCCAGCAACAACCGATGACGATAGTGCCTTTCG
>Ga0265299_10006406_pt1 | contig 10716 bp, 10 predicted proteins | sample AusTroGonzalo_MG_4_FD_193485 | JGI IMG/M metagenome (GOLD analysis project Ga0265299, IMG submission 193485) | Bovine rumen microbial communities from tropical cattle in Woodstock, Queensland, Australia - Gonzalo_02 | ecosystem: Host-associated > Mammals > Digestive system > Stomach > Rumen ...
AAACAGCAGCAGGCAGCACCCCGTCGTGGATGCTGCCTGTTTTTGTTGTCTCTATGCAGTTCAATTATTAGGAAAAAACTGGGGATGTAGGGCACAAAAATGCCGCTAACTTTCTAAAAGTCAACGGCTTACATTTTGAAAAGTGGTGGAGCTGGAGGGAGTCGAACCCTCGTCCGCACAAGGAAACCATACGCTTTCTACACGCTTATCTTGGCCTTCGTTTTCGAGCTGCGGCAAGACCCAAGCCACCAACCACAACCTTATCTCCTAAAATTTCACCGCTACATCGGAGCCTGCAACGACTATTTCCGATTTAACCTGCGCCGCTTGATCTTTGGATTCGGAACAACATCCTCGGAGCGACGTCTCGTTCCTCTACCTTGTAAAGGAATAAAGCCAGTAATCTACTATACTTCGATTAGGCAGCGAGAGCATACTCATTGTTGCCAATTATAATTTCCTTGACTCAGATTATGGAGGGAACCAAAGAAGCCTCCGCGTGCTTACGTACCATTTCATCTCGCCGTCAAATCCAGTCAACCCCAAGACGTAAATGTCGTAATTTTGAACTGCTCACCAGCAAATTCGGTTGCAAAGATAGCACTTTTTCGGATATAAACAACATTTTTACCCAAATTTTTAGTATTTTTGCCCCCGAATTCTATAATAATAAGGTATAAATAGCGTTTTTAGATATAATGAAGAATCGTTTATTTATTGCAATATGCACGGCGCTGGTGATGGCAAGCTGCACTACGCCACGCAACTTTAACTATCTGCAAGATCTACAGAACGGTCAACAGACAGATATCACGATTGATGGCACCATTAAACTGCAACCTAACGATCAGCTAACAGTGATTGTAAAGAGCAAGGACCCGTTGATGAGCAACCTGTTTAATAAGAGTTTTGCCACACAGATTACCCAAGGTAATGCTGCAGGCAATCCCTACATTGCCCCATATACTGTAAGCCCGCAAGGCACTATCGATTTCCCAGTAATTGGTGAGATACATGTGGGTGGACTGACTCGATATGAGGCCGAGCAGACCATCAAACACGAACTGCAGAAGGAGCAGTTAAAGGACGCCAACGTAACCGTGGAGCTGCAGAACATGACATTTACGGTAACTGGCGAAGTAAAGGAACCTGGTGTTTATAAGATAGAGAAAGACCAGATGACGCTACTAGAGGCGCTGGGCAAGGCTGGCGACCTATCGCAGTATGGTAAGCGCGATTCGGTGATGGTAATCAGAACCGAAGGCGGCAAACGCAAAACATACGTATTGAGCCTTACCGATGGACAGAAGCTGTTAAACTCGGAGGCCTTTAACATCCACCAGAACGACATCGTCTACGTAAAAGCCAATAGTGTAAGAGCACGCCAGTCGACCGCCAACGGCAACGAAACACGTAACGCATCGTTCTGGCTGTCGATTGTATCGGTGCTCACCACCGTAGCCGTATTCCTTTTTAAATAATCAAGTTGATATGGACTTAAAATCATACATAAACGAATGTAAGAAACACTGGCGATGGTTTGCTGCCACGCTTACAACAACACTTATAGCAGCAATCCTTTTTCTGCTGATGTTCGCCCCACGATATGAACGCAGCGCTACTGTACTTATCAAAGACGAGAATGGTGGTGGCGGATTGCTATCATCTATGTCTGCCAATATGGGTATGCTAGCCGGACTGGCAGGCATCAACATCGCATCGAACGTAAGCAACGAGATGGAAATCATGTCATCGCCCGCCCTACTGATGGAAGTGATAACCCGTTTAGGTCTCGACACGCGTTATGACATTTACGACGGCTTGATGAAACGCGATCTTTGGGAGGAGACACTGCCTGTAAAGCTCACATTCCCCAAGCTAACCGATAAAGACGGGGCCTACCTGAAGATGGACCTGCGACAGGACGGCACCTTTACGCTTTACAAAATGCGTAAAAACAAGGATAAGCTGAGCGGTGAGGTTGAAGGCAAAGTAAACACCGTGTGCCAGACGCCGATGGGTCCCATTAGTGTGATTGCCACCAAATACTTTAAAAAGGTGATGGACGAGAAGGGCGAAATGACCATCCGCATTACCAAAGAAAAGAAATACGACCAGGTAGAGCGCTGCTTGGAGCAGTTGGATATCGACCTGACCGACGATCAAACCAGTATTATCCACATAGGCTATCGCGACCAGATAGCTGAGCGCGCCGAACTGATTATCAATACACTGATAAATGTGTATCAGGAGGCTTGGATGAACGACAAGAAGAATACTGCCGACATATCTACCCAGTTTATTAACGAGCGCATTAAGGATATTGAGCAGGAGTTGAGTGGACTGGACAAGGATATTGCCCAGTTCAAAGGGAACAACCTGATGCCCGACTACGAAGAGGCAGCTAAGATGTATATGGCAAATGCAGCTCTAACCTATGAGCAACAGGTAAAGGTGAACAACCAATTATATATTATGGAGCAGATGCGCAATCAGGTGAAGCTATCAGAAGGTAGTAATCAGGTTTTGCCTGCCAATCTTTTACCCGACAATGATAATGTAGCCACTCAAATCAGCGAGTACAACAAGATACAACTTCAGCGTAACCAGATGGCCGAGAACAGTAGTGCAAGTAACCCGCTGGTAAAAGATCTGGACAACCAGTTGAGCAATATGCGTAAAGCAATCACAAACTCTTTGGATCACGGAGTTGCTCAATTGAAGGCTAGTCAAAAGGCCGTAAATCGTGAAGATCAGAAGTTGAAACAGCAAATATCAGCCGCCCCATCGGCAGTAACAAAAGTTCTGCCAGCTGAACGCCAGCACAAAATCATAGAGGCCCTTTACATCTACCTTTTAGAGAAGCGCGAGGAGAATAGTCTTACCCAGATTTACAACTCGCAGAATCTGCGCATCGTATCGCCCCCTATGGGAAAAATCAAACCCGTATTCCCCAAGAAAGGTCGCACACTTGCTGCTGCATTCCTGCTAGGTTTATGCATACCAGCATGCATTATTTATATGAGGCAACGTAAAAAAGAATAATGCTGAATACTATACAGAAAGTGTCCCAACAAGTATTAACCAGCGACATAGGTAAACGTATAGCCTATGGCGCTTTTTGGTCGATGACAGGTACTGCCTTGGGAAAATTTCTGGTATTAGTGGCTGGCATTATTTGCGCTCGTATTCTTGGCAAAGAGATTTTTGGCGAGTTCGGTATGGTTAGATCTACTGTAGGCATCTTTATAGTATTAGGTTCTGCAGGCATTGGCATTACCGCCACACGCTTCATCTCATTATATAGAGCAACAGACCAGAGCCATTCGTATAGCATCTATCGTCTGTCACTGCTTTTTGCGTTTTGTTCAGGCATTATACTCACAGTTTGCTTAATGCCGATGGCCAAAACCATTTCAGAAGTGATACTTCATTCGCCACACCTTTCAACTGCCATACAAATAGCAGCACTCATTTTGTTTGCATCAATTCTTAATGCCACATTGAATGGTGTGCTTACAGGGCTGGAGGACTTTAAATCGATAGCCATCAATACATTTATTGGCAGTTGCATCGAATCGATATTGATGGTGCTTGGAGCATGGTATTACGGTTTACATGGTGCTATTATCGGCTTTGGACTGGGCATCGTTGCACAGTATATAGCTAATCACATTGCTATTCGTAAAGACTTTAAGAAATTTGGCATCACGTCAACAAGCCATATCGAAAGAAAAGATTATAGCCTTATTTATTCATACTGCATTCCTGCCACACTATCGGCACTTACCGTAGCTCCTGCATTCTTTATAATCAGGGCTATGGTGGTTAGAGCAACTGGCTACGGCGAATTAGCCATTTTCGAAGCGGCCGATCAATGGAAAGTTATCATTCTGTTTATTCCTACAGCTGTTAGTCAGATAGTACTTCCTATCCTATCAAGTACTACAGATGGTGAAAAATTCAGCAAGGCACTACTGGCCAATATAACATTGATAGGTGTTGTATCGGTAGTTGTTGCTGTTATCATCAGTATACTTAGTCCATACATTATTCCATTATATGGAAGCAGTTTTGACAATCAAACGCCACTAATGCTATTAGCCGCATCAACTGTTTTTTCCTCTATTGCCAACGTCATTGAAATGGCTGTTTGTAGCAAAGAGAAAATGTGGCAGAACTTTGCATTGAATCTCGTATGGGCAACTATATTGATAGCTTGCGCACAAATTAATATTAGTAAAGGAGCCACTGGTATAGCTCTTGCCGTACTCATTTCGTACGCCATCAAGTGCATACTATTCTCTCTGTATCTTAAATATATCAATCAGCATGAAAATAAGTAATCACCTAGAATATGGTTTACTTGGAGTTAGTTTGATATTACTCCAGTTTGCTGGTTACTCAGTGCTAACCTTGCCATTCTTGGCATTAACGGCAGTACTGATGTTCTCTTTCAAATCACTTCAGAAGCAAGTAGAGGAAAGCGCCCCATTCTCACTATTCTTAGTTACAGCATTTATCGTAGGCCTGGTGCACTTAATTTTCAGAGACACAACCGCTAAGTCGCTGATGATGTGGGGTCAATTGTATTTTCTCGCCATTATCCTTGCCTGTGCAAGCAACAAACAAAAGGTTATTACCATCATCAAATACGTTATCTACGCTATTTTTCTTGCGGATATCACCTCAAACATACTGCTTGCTGCAGGATTTTCATTACCCTGGACTCACTTTCCGCCCATACGTCCAGGCGAAATATTACCCAGATTCCCAGGTGTAAAGAGTAGCTCACTATTCTCTGGCAGTATTTCTTTCTTAGCACTTTGCTGCATCATTCAAGAACAAGTCAAACCTAAATGGTTGAAATATTGTATTGAGTTCATGATGTGTATAAACCTGCTTCTGGCAGGCTCATTCAGATATTACATTATCATTGCAGCTGTTATCGGATTATATGTATTAAAACTATATAGAAAGCCCAAATTATTAATTAGCTTCTATATCTGTTTTATTGTATTCGTAGTTCTCTTTACATATCTCACCAAAGATATTAGTCAGAGTAACATGTTAAGGTGGAAATTATGGTTACTCACAATCGATCATATCAGCGATAGTCCAATCTGGGGCATTGGTTTCTTTTTCCAGAACCTTAGAGAACATACAATTTTCACCTTCCACAACTTAGCTATGGCAGGAGTTACCGAATCAACAATTCTACTATTTGCATGGTGTTTTGGAATACCCATCATGCTCATATTCCTTTATGCCCTTTATAAAACCCTTAGACAATTTTCTAACTATAGCGAGTACAAATTATATCTTGGATTATTCTTAGGATTAAGCTTAGATCTCTTCTGGGGAGGCAGCCTCGACAATTGTATGTCGCTCTCTATATTCCTCTTATGTATGTATCAAATCAATCACGATGGAAAAGTTCAGCATCATTATACCAACCTATAATCAATTGCCTTTGCTAAAGCGGGCACTTGAGTCGGTTCTGCATCAAAAGGGTGCAGACTATGAGGTGATTGTGACTGACGATTCGGACAACGAGGAGATTGCTACATATATCCAATTAACTAATAATCAAACAATTAAATACTTTCATCACAAATCAACTGGAAGAGCTGCCGACAATTGGAACTTCGGTTTATCGAAGACCGAGGGACAGTATGTGATTGCGATGCACCACGACGAAGCAATGTCAAGCAGGAATCACTTAAACATGATGGCTCAGGCTTTGGCTGATGCCGATGTGGCGATTGCCGACGTAGAAGTGATGAATGGCGGCAAACAAAGTAGCAGATGGCTATCCCACCTTACAAAGAAGTTTTTTTGCAAGCATCCAGAATGGCTATTCCTACAAAATGCCATCGGACCTACTGCCTGTGTCGCATTTAAACGCAATCAGCTACAGCCATTCAATCCTGATTTGAAATGGTTGGTAGATATAGAGTGGTACTATCGCCTACTTAAAGGTAAGCGTGTATCTATCTGCAAAGCCTGCAAGGTACAATCTACCCACGGACACGCTGGACAGATTAGCCAGCAAATGGATATTTTGCAGGCATTCAAGCAAGATAAAGCCATTATCAGACAGACTCATGGAAACCATGTACGCCTGATGCTATGGCTTTATGAGCACTTGATATTAGGAACCAAACGATTATTACGACGAATATGAGGATAGTAAAAGTGTTAGGCGGTCTGGGCAATCAGATGTTTCAGTTTGCTCTTTACAAGGCGCTGCAAAAGCAGCACCCTGAGGAGCGCGTACTGTTAGACTTGCACTGCTTTAACGGCTATCACAAGCATCGCGGTTTTGAAATAGGCAGCGTGTTTGGTGCCCCCTATGAAGAGGCCACATTGAAAGAAGTAGCTCGTTTGGCCTATCCCTACCCTAACTACCAATGCTGGCGAATAGGCAGCAGAATTCTACCTGTACGCAAAACCATGCTAAAGGAGAAACCCAACTTCACGCTTGAACCATTAGCACTCACCAGACCAAATAGAACTTACTATGACGGCTATTGGCAGCATGAGGATTATTTTAAGCACATCCGCGAGGAAATACTTACCACTTTTGCATTCCCTGCATTCAACGACGAGCGCAATATAGCAACTGCACAGCTGGCTGCAAGCACTAACAGCTGCAGCATTCACATCAGACGTGGTGACTATCTGACCGACCCTTTACGTAAAGGCACAACCAATGGTAACTACGTGATTGCCGCCATCAAAAAAATGCAGCAAGAGATTATGCCTGAAAAATGGCTGATATTTTCCGACGACATCGCCTGGTGTCAGAAACATCTGGCCTCAACACTCGATGCCACAAACACCATATATGTAGATTGGAACACAGGCGCTAACAGCATTCACGATATGCACCTGATGGCACACTGCAGGCATCATATTATCGCCAACTCATCCTTTTCGTGGTGGGGCGCATGGCTCAGTCAACAAGAAGGAGTGACCATTGCACCAGCTAACTGGATGAGCTTAAATAATGTATGTTCGCCTGTACCTGATAATTGGATAAAAATATGAATAGGATATCTGTTCTCATGTCAGTATACAGCAAGGAAAAGCCTGCGTATCTGCAGCAAAGCCTTGACAGCATCTTCGCCCAGACGATGCCGCCTAACGAAGTTGTATTAGTAAAAGATGGGCCTTTGTCTGAGGCTCTTGATACAATCATAGAGCAATACACAAAACAACATGAAGAAATACATGTTATTAATCTTCCTAAAAATGAGGGATTAGGCCCAGCACTTTGTGAAGGACTTAAGCAATGCCACAATGAACTTGTAGCACGTATGGATTCTGATGATATATCGAAACCAGAACGACTGGCAAAAGAAGCAGCCTATCTGGAGCAACATCCAGAGATAGACATCGTAGGTTCGTGGGCAGATGAGTTCACTGACAATCCCAATATGCCTAATGCGATTCGAAAAGTACCGCAGAACCACGAGGAGTTGGTTGTTTTCAGCAGGAAACGTAATCCAATGAATCACCCTACAGTTATGTTTAGGAAAAAGGCTGTAGAAAATGCAGGCAACTATAGAAACAGTCCATTATTTGAAGACTATGATCTCTGGATAAGGATGATGCAAAATGGTGCTCGATTCCATAACTTGCAAGAATCCCTACTATACTTTAGACTTTCAAAAGACTTCTATAGTCGCAGAGGTGGATGTAGCTATATCCACAAGGAAATAAAATTTCAGCAATCAATACGCAAAATGGGACATATCGGTTATTTTACAATGATTCATAACATCATTAAAAGAACCCTATTGAGAATCATCCCCAACTATTGGCGTGAAAAAATCTATTTTTTCCTATTGCGTAGATAATAATGATATTAAAGACACGTTATATATTTATATTAAGTAACTAAATTGTATTGGATGGAGCAACATTACTCGTATATATATGATGGTATGAACGCTTTTGAGAAAGAGGTCAAACGTTGGATTGATTTCTTTTTCGCCTGCATTTGCCTCATCGTATTCTCTCCCCTATTCCTTGCTTGCTACCTAGCAATCAAGCGTGATAATGATGGACCAGTGATATTCAAGCAGGAACGTATAGGCCGATTTGGTCGTCCTTTCACTATCTACAAATTCCGCAGTATGATGGTAAATGCCGAAGATAAAGGTCCACAGTTGTGTAATGACGGAAAAGACAAACGCCTTACTAAAACAGGTAAATTTCTTCGTGAGCACCATCTTGACGAGCTACCTCAGTTATGGAACATTTTCATCGGTGATATGGCATTTATTGGTCCACGCCCTGAAAGAAAATACTATATTGATAAGATAATTAAGAAAGATCCTCGATATGCCTATCTTTACCAAATCCGTCCAGGTATCACGTCTATGGCAACATTGTATAACGGATATACCAACACTATGGATAAGATGCTAAAACGACTTGAAATGGATTTGGAATATCTGGAAAATCGTTCATGGTGGCTTGATGCAAAGATCTTAGGACTTACCTTCCTGAAAATACTCTTTGGACGAAAGTTTTAGTACTTCCGGAACTCTAAATGCCAAACATTATTATCAAGAATCATACAACTGTTTGAAAGTTCTATAACGTTATATTCTACAGTTGTACTTTCTATTCCATATGGTAACAAGAAAGCCACATCATTTATTATTATATCATTAGAATCACGATCTACCCTATATGGTTCATATAGCTTCAATTTATTACCATCATGATTAAAACTCATTATAATATCCTGATTAACCTTATTCACATCACGTAGTTCTAATATATGCCCTTGAAAAGCCCACGTAATACCAGATAAACGCATATCACTATTTGTGGCATCGACTTTATTCAACATCATTGTCATCTGCCAAAAGCCATCAAGATTTCCGTTGGCAGAATCTTCTTTATCGCAACTGGTAAGTAACAAGGTTACACCTATTATAATATATAATATACGCTTCATCATTTCAAACTGTTATTTTATAAGCCCTGTTTTTACGATAGACAGCTGAATACCAAAATTGTCGCCTCGCAATTTGCCGAAATCGGCAGCCAAAGCACCTTTTATGCTCCAACCATCCTTAAATATGTAATCAGCCTCGGCCATACAACTTACATTCTCCATAGGGTTAGCAGGCAAATAATAATACGAGCCATAACTCTTTTGCCAAGATGCCAGCACACGATATTTCAACTGCTGCATGGGCGAACCGCAAATGCCTAAATGCCATGCCACAAAGCGGTTATGTTCCACCTCAATATGTCCATCAGTATTATACAGCGGAGAAACGTAAAGCGGATTACCCATCACCTGCCCCCAATGCTGCCAACCAGTATAGAGATGGTGATTATAGTAATTGTCGCGACCACTTATTTGGTAGCCTACATGACTGGTCTTATCATGATAAACCGGCCCTGCCTGATACTTGGTATAAAGGTACTCTACAACAATATTGTTGAGCCACGCATTATCTTTCAGTTTCAGTTCGGCACCTAATAGCCAATCCTTAAAGTCATACCAGAAGTACTTGTCGCCACTTTTGTTTACATGAAACATCATAGAGTTATCCTCAAAATACTGATCGGCATATACAGCTAGATTCCATGTTGGCTGATCATAACTAAAACGTGCTACCCACGACCCCAACTGGTTACCTTCAGCATTTTTAAAATCGCCATCGGTAGCATCAGTACCGCCAGGAATAAAAGCATTCTTAAAAGCTTTCAGCCCCCCGTCATTGTCATACACCTTTTCTACACCATTCTCAAACAAATGCGAGGTGCCTCCAAACTGACAAGCCATTTCTAAAGCTAACTCGGCAGTAAAGTTGCCTGGACCAATCTTCAGATATCCCGCCTTACTATGATAGAGCGTACCCTCGGTGTAACGGTTTTGGGGAGCTACAAAATCCTTTTGCCAACCATCATCGGTGGTTTTACCGTAGGCAATATGTCCTTTCAACGCCAACCAGTTATTTGTTCCTGGGATTGTCCAGTATTCAGGCAGCGCCAATCGTACCTGAGGTATGGGACGGGCATTGATACCCAAGGTTTGTGAACCAGAACTCAGCTCTGGATTTTTCAGTTCCATTGGATATTCTTTTGCACCTATTGTCAAAGTACCTTTAAGCCATCTTCCTTCAACATACGCCTGCTGAACGATAAGGGTACTTGTATATCCTGCAGCCATAGCTATATCCACACCATAGCCAATCCCCCATTTCCTACCATTATCAACAGAAAGAGAGCGTTCAATAGAACCACGCATATAACCGTTTGCTGTCTTTAGCGAACTTAATCCATACTTATTTGCATTAAGCCACAATGGTGCATTATCTCCAACTGATAATGTTGTCTGCAATTCGGCTCGATAGTGTAGGCTATCAGTAAGCAAACGTTGTTGTCCACTCATAGCCAATGTGCCACAAATTATAATTAATATAGACAGATATCTCTTCATAACGGGGGCAAAGATACGTTTTTTTTCTTATAATAAAATACTTTTAGGGATTTTCCTCCACCTGTTTAGGGAAAATCCTTTGTATATGATGCAAAAATGTTGTTCCTTTGCAGTGTGAATAATAAAATAGAATGTCGAACATTTAAAATGATACGATTATGAAGAAGATGTTTTTCGCACTGATGGTGATGCTGACCTCTACAATGGCAGCGAGTGCAATGAGCTACGAGCAGGCTCGCAAC
>Ga0265299_10006407_pt1 | contig 10715 bp, 9 predicted proteins | sample AusTroGonzalo_MG_4_FD_193485 | JGI IMG/M metagenome (GOLD analysis project Ga0265299, IMG submission 193485) | Bovine rumen microbial communities from tropical cattle in Woodstock, Queensland, Australia - Gonzalo_02 | ecosystem: Host-associated > Mammals > Digestive system > Stomach > Rumen ...
AAATCAAGATTTTTAGTTATTTTTTGACCATGCTCATTACGGTTCAGGATTTCACGGGAATTTACGATTATCAGCCTTTTATGCAGGAATTGCGGGAAAAAGCCGCAAAATCAGCTGAAATTCATTGGCTCGACTGCACCAAAATCGTAGGAACCGACTGCTACTGTGATGATGACGCCATCAAGGAAATCAACGAATTAATAGACAGCGCCGAACGCAGTTCCGGCAACATCAACAGCGCAGAAACCGCCCCACAAATCCATTTCTTTGACAACGGCAATTACCATTACATGAGCAAGCTTTGGACCGACAGAGTCCAAGAACCGTTCACTCTCATCGTTTTCGACCACCATCCCGACATGCAACCGCCCCGCTTTGGCGGAATTCTAAGTTGCGGAGGCTGGGTCAAAGAAGTCCTCGACCATAACAAGTTTGTACAGAATGTCGTTATTATCGGCGTGAAAGACGAACTCGTCGAAACCGTCCGCGAAGAACTTTCGCAATCCGGCGAAGCGGATATTTTGAATAAAGTTATGTTTATCAAGGAAAGTGAACTCAATACATTCAGCTCACAGCTCATCGCTCAGAGCTCAGAGCCAATCTACTTTTCCATCGACAAAGATGCACTTTCGACATCATTCGCCGTCACAAACTGGGACCAAGGCTCGCTCAGCACAACATCGCTAAAGTCAACAATCGAAAGATTTGCTGCAGGTCGCAAAATCCTCGGCATCGACATCTGCGGCGAACGCTCCCGCGACTTCGAAGGCGACGAGCAGCACTCCGTCCAAGACGCAGACGCCCTCAACAACGCACTAAACTGCGAACTCGTTGACTTTTGGCAGAAACTTTAAACAATAAAATAGAGTCGAAAAATTTGACAATCGAATTGTCAATCAACAATGCTTTAAACCCTAAATTGCAGGATTTCTTCGGCAGTCAGTTCTTCAATTTTTTTTCCGACACGCTCCGCATATTGTACAAGCTTCTGAATATGTAATTTACTTTTAGGAGGTTCTTTATACGGATCTGGCGTAGCCATGTATTCTTTCATAGAATCCGCCAGAATAACCGCAGGTTTTCTAATTCCATTCATAGGTATAGACCTCCAAAAGTTTTCGTGACGCATCCCCTTCTAAAATAAACTGATAGGGATGCTGAGCCCCCAAAAAAGAAGCACCCATAACATCAATATAGTGATTTAGCAGTTCTTTGTTAAGGGCAAAGCCATGTACTACGCCTCTATACCCCCATTGCATAGCCTTGTCAACTGCAATCGCAAAAAGATGACCTCCCACACCACTATATTTTTGACATCCAAAAGTATGTTTGTTGTTTTGCGGGGCAGAACAAGCCCAATGCAGATAGGCGGCCTCTACATCAACATCATTTTTTACCCCCACAAGCCCCTGAATTTCGTTATTTTCCTTCAAAGCGAGAGCATAGACTTCAACATTGTTGGGCTCATCAATCCAATTGATTCCCCACAAAAAATCAGAAAAGGCTATCAGAAAATCATATTTTCAAGCATATTGAAAAACACTTTCAAGCCACAACAAATACAACGCGCTAAACTGCGAACTTCTAGAATTTTTGCAGAAACTTTAAAGGCGTTTAAGCCCTAAAACCACTTACTTTTTCTTGGCAGAAAGTCGCTTGAATTCTGCACGGGCCTTGCGCATGTCCGCATTGAACGATTCATCCGCATGCAAGCGCGCAAAGCATCCAGAAATAATCAGCTTCGAAGCATCCACATCGCTTTGCCAATGGAAACCTGCAATCACGCGACTTTGCCCCCACTCGTAACCGTACTTTAGCAACGCATCTTGAGCCGCAGGGTTAATCTCGGCAAGCACAAGCGCCATCGCCCATCCGCGAACCGTATGGCTCGACGGGAACGATCCTGTATTGCGATGTTCTTCGTCATCGCTCGGAATAAGCGTCGATTCATTGAAGTATTCGTAAGGGCGCGGCCTCTTGTAAAACTTCTTGGGACCGCGAGCCGAAAGACGCATCGTCAGCACACCGCGCTTGAGCGCATACAGAATTGCAGGAGTTTTCTTCGCCGAAATTTCCATGCCAAAGGCATCGCTAAAAAGCGTCGCCATTTCAGCAATATCGACTGTCGATTGAGCCACAGCCAAAGCAGCACGCGCAGAATCTGCACGCATGGACTTTCCCCACACATATTGCGAAGAATCATACGCAAACGCAGCCGAGCCCACCTTTGGCGGAGGCGGTAAAAAGTTCAGCGCATTCGGGAGCGCTTCCGCATCCATGTACAACTTGACATCGTCCGCAGCAGAGCAAAGAACAGCCCCGCAAACAGCTACAGTAAAAAGAACTCTTGAAAGAATCTTTTGCATCTACAAAACCCCACACTTTGATTTTGCAGAAATATAATCAAAAAAATTTCCAGCAACCTGCTGAAAATTTCGATGTTCTAATTTGCTCCCCAACTTGGGGAGCAATTGGTTCATTTTTTACTTCACCGCAATAAACTTACGACGTTCAAAACCTGCGCCATTCAGTTGCATCACGTAAAGACCGGCAGGCAGCCCACGAGTCATCGAAGCGACATCGCTGACCTTCGCGGATTCAACATTCATGCGGCGCACTAGCGAACCCTTCGTATCGAAGATGCTGACGCGATAGACGCTCGGCACCATCGTTGCAATCGACTTCGAGCGAATGGCGGTGCGATTTTCTTCAGACGAATCCTTTTCCGCAGCCTTTACGAGCGTCACGTCAAACTGGTCGATGTTCGGACCGTCATTACCGCCAACGGTCGCAAACTTTACCGCATTTTCGCCAGCGGCAAGATTTATCAGAACTTCAGAAGTTTCCCAAACCGTCCAGCCGCCAGTCGTCTTGAACGAAGTCGTTGATGTATCCAAACCCGCGCTGATCGCCAGAGAACGCGCTTCGCTGGAGCCATTTGCAAAATCAATATCGAACTTGTATTGTCCTGCGGTTTCGACATTCACGTTTACGACGACATCGCCTCCCTTGTCAAAATTCACGTAGCCATCGCCATGATAGCCGCCGTTGCTATTTTCAGAAACACCTCCAGTAATCAAGCCCTTTTCGGCCTGATACTGTTTATCCGGTGTCGGCGGCTCCGGTTCTACATAATTTGCATCGCATTCCGTCGGGCTCTTGAGCGTTGCGCCAGCATTCGCTTTTACTGCGGCCTCGACTTCGCTTGCCTTGAGCATAAAGCTTGAGTATTCATACGGCGGCGTGAAAGACGTTCCCGTACCCCTTGTATTTCCAAAGCAATTCGTGAAAATGTTGTCTATAGTTTCATTCACGCCCGAGCCGTTCGCATTGCCCATATAAATCGGATTCGTTTCGTTGATGAACACATTGCGTTCCGTGCGCACCGTACACATGTGGCCTGCCGAAATACCTAGCACGTCCGTACCGTTCGTGATGCTAGCGTCACCCGTCAAGAGGTTGTTCACCACGTGAACATTTCCGTAGCGGCAACGCGGTTTGCGTTGGTTTGCCGCCTTCCACCAGTTGAACATGTACGTGACATTCAATTTGCCTTCACTTTCGGGCTCGTTATCGGAACTTCCAATGAGGTTCGAGAGGTTGTGCGTACTCTTTTTCTTGTAACCAAAAATGCACCACGTAAACGTGACGTTATCAGAACCTTTTACTACATCGGCGTTACCGTCCTGACCATCCCAAAATTCGCAATGGTCAATCCAGATGTTTTTTGAGCTACCTTCAATCGTGAGGTTGTCCCATGCTTGGTCACCATTGCTGCCCGGCCCTTGAATCACAATGTTGCGGATGATAATGTTCGAAGCCTTGCTCGTGATGTGAATCGGAGCCTTCAAGAGCGTTCCCGGCTTAAGACCGATAATCGTCTTGTTCGAAGCGGTAATGTTCAGGCGGCTTCCCGTCGTTCCGCTCCAGCCATCGCCAAGCGTACCATCAATGTAAATCACGCGCGGAGAAGAATCCTTCGCGTACTTTTGCAGGTCAGAAAACGTTTTCACAACAATTGGAGTCGCGTTTCCGCCACCGGTTACATTAAATTCCGTCGAAGTGCGGCCGGAACGAGTCGCCCAGCCAATCGGCTTGCACTGATCTACTGCCGCAGACGCACAAACCGCAAACGCACACAATGCTATCAAAACCTTTTTCATCTCACATTCCTTTTTTACGTCATCCTGAAACCCGTAGGGTTGAAAGATCCTGTTATTGTTTTCGGCTAGATTTCACGTATAAATTCTTCATTCCTTTAAAAATCTTTTTCGCCTGTTGTACGGCCTCGGTCGCATTCATCGCACGGACCGTCCCAACGCAAACGCCCATCGGGTCAAACACCCTATAATTGCGAGGTTCAGCCTTCGGTTGCAAGCGCCCACGAGCAACAGAAGCAGCGGACTTGTCCGTAAATTCAAGCCAGTCAATATTAACATAATTTCCGGTAATCAAAATCTTTAGAACATGCGGGCCCTCGGTCAATTTCACATCGCCCAAATCGACTTCTTCGTAAGTTTTCCAGTCCTCGCCCGTTTTGGGCACGGTAAAAGCAGAACCAAGTTCCTTATCGTCCAGCAACAACTGGAATCCCGACGTTTCGGAGCCCGAAGCAAGTCGCGCCTTGACGGCGTAATCGCCCGCCGACGTGATGTTCACGGAATATTCCAGCCATTCGCCTTCCATGGTATAGCCGATCGCGTAACCGTCCGTGATTTCTTCGATATCCACGCCATCGTTACGGTAAGCTTTGCCCTTATTTTCGGAATCGTCATCCTTGTACGAACTGTTTCCGCTCCCGACGCCATTGATGTCGTAATTTTCCGCTTCGATTTTTCCAGGAATCACGGCCGCATCGCCTGCCACAGCTTCGCCGTCGACGATACTCCCGAACGGTTGTTGTGGCACAGGTTCTACAGGCGCACGGACAATAGCCTGGAGCATTTTTTCGGCATAGCGCTTACCGAATGTCACGTAAGCATCATGATTAAAGTGATAACGGTCCACACCGTTTCCGCCAAGATTTTCGGACGTTGCGTAATAAGTGTTGTCCATCGTGTTCGGGAGCTTAGAGACTCGATCAGAATAGCAGCAACCTTCACGCAAAAGTTCCCCAGCCACAAACGGCACCGTATCAGAACTCATGTCCAGCGCCGAAAGAATATCATCACGAGTCTTCTTCACAATTTTCGGCCAATCCGCATAACCGCCATCCGTTTCGCCTTGATGGAAAATGAACCCTTTAATCACGCCCACTTGCTGCGCCTTTTTAGCGATGTCCACTATCGTCTTGTAAACGTTACCATCACTTGCATATTCCTTGGCGTAATTCTGGAGCCAACCTTCCGCCGTCGAAAGGTAACTTGCATATTGGTCTTTATCGAACAACTTAATACTTGCACCGCCCACAGCCACGGGAATAATTCCAATCGTCACGTCAGGCATGCTGTCGGCCATTGTGCGGCCAAACCAGTCCGCAATCGAAATCGTCTCGCCGCAGTTGAACAACGACGGAACCGCCGGATAAACTTCGCCAATCGTATTGCGCCCTTTGCTTGAACACTTTTGCGTTGCAAAAATCTTGAAGCGCGGGTGTTCGGCCTTGTCCGCAGATTCCGCATTCGCCGTTCCGCCCATATTGGACTGCCCGTAAGCGATGTAAATATGAAAATTCGGGTCCGGAGCCGCATGGAGCGTCCCGAACATAGAAAGCCCAAGAGCAAAAACAGCCCCGGCCAAAACCTTTGAATATCCCACAAACATGTTAATTCCTTTTTAGAATTGCACCATTGTGTAATCTATATTCTTGAGCGGAAATTGCAACGCCCAAGCCAAGCATTTTTCTAGACAATTTGTCAAGAACTTTCTATGAAAACAGGCTCACCCCATTTCTGAGGCAAGCCTGTTTGTGTGTTAGGAGGAAACTTATTTTTCGTAATAGGTCATGCCGTTCGGCAGAGTAATTTCGGTCATTCCACTCACATCCACCTGCGAAACTGAGTTCACAACACCACCAAATATAATCATATTGCCAGAGGTACTCGGCTTAAACGCTGCATTGCTAGTGCCGTACGCTGTACCAGCCGAATAACTGGTCGAACTGCAATTCGGGTATTCTTCGGTGCGACTCCCGAATCCGAGCAGGACACCGCCATTAATGCTAAATCCGTTATCGGTATCGATAAGTCCGCCAGCCATATTGGTAGAGCAAGAACCCGTTCCAGCTTGACCGCCCTGGTTACGGCCCGGAGCAAACATCACGCCAGAACTTCCGCTGCCGCCAATTTCAAGGAGCAAAACGCCACCACTCATCGTCGCCGTTCCGTTCGCATCAAGCACGTCGATATCGTTGCCCGCGGCATAAAGGTAGTGGTAGCCACCGCTGATAATAATGTAGCCCTTCGATCCGCTCATCATGCCCGCCTGACCGCCACGGCCACCCCACTGGGAACCGCTCGTAGCGTTGGCATCGGCAGAACCGCCCGCCGCATTCCAAGCATCGTCGCTAGCCACCGTTGCGGTCTTGCCGCCTTCGGCCTTGATGTAAAACGCTTCCATTCCTTCGACAGCCTTGATAATGTTGATGGAGCCATCCGTAATCCGCAAAGTAGAATCTGCATGGATGCCATCGTCACTAGCAGAAATCGTCGTGTTTCCACCGTTCATATAAATGTTCATATTCGAATGGAGACCATCATCTACAGAAGTGACACTAATTACGCCACCATTGACGTACAGACGGTTGTCCGTAGCGATACCCTTTCCTTTGCTGTTGATGGTAATGAGCGGCGTCGAAACAGAATCTGCAATGACGATGTAATTATAAGCCTGGATGCCATCATCGCCCGCTTCAATGTCAAACTCGCCACCCGTAATGACCACGATGCCCTTGTTTTCGGTGACCGTGCCAGCATCATCGCCTTCGTCGCTCTTGATGCCATCGCCATTCGTTGCCGTCAACCCGAAATAGCCACCTTCAATCGTTACAGAACCCTTGCCCTTGATAGCGTGATTCTTTGCCTTGACCGTAATTTCAGGCAGGTCGCGAATACGCAAGTCGTTGCTGCAATGGATACCGTTGTTGTAGTTTCCGGTAACCGTCAAGCTACCGTTTCCCTTGATGGTCAAGTCGTCTTTCGCATAAACTACCGCATTCGTCGTATCGAGAGCCCCGCTTGCTTTTGCAAAACCCTGAGTACGGCTAGAAGCATCTGCAAGAGAATTCTTGGTACCATCTACGAGCAACAAGAATGTCTTCCCGGCATTTTGAACAAAGATAGGAGCATCCGTTGCACTGGCAAGCTGAAGTCCGTTCAAGTACAGATAAACTTTATCAGAGCTACCGGCATTCACGACGACCTGGTTATCAGTCGAACTACCAGTAAGCTGGTAATTGCCTTCGCAAGTGAGCGTCACGACCTTTTCATTTTGGGAAATGCAACCATTATCATTTTCGATTGCAACGGAGCCATTCGAAAAACGAATAACCGGGTCACCCGAAATTTCCGAAACATCCACAAGATCCGTAATGACCTGTTCGATAATCTCTTGAGTTTCAGAAGAACCCTGATTCGCGGACGAAGTATTCTGATTTTCCGTCACAGATTCCTGTGCAGAATCCGTCGAATTTTTACTAGAAGACGATTCTTCGACAACACTTTCAGTGTCAAATCCAGTCACTTCGCTAGCGGTATCGCCACAGGCACACAACGCCAACGCCACACTCCAAACGACGTATGAAAATTTTTTCGATTTCATAGAACACCCCACTTTTTTTTATAAAACTAGCTCTCGGCATGCCGTAAAAAAAGTGATACAAAACTATTTTTGAAAAACTTGCATTTTTATATGGAACGAAAAGTTTCGTACGGAACAAAACGTTCCAACATACATTTTTCTGCTTTTTGAAAATCGCCCCTTGATGAAGCGCACAAAAGAAATATCTTTCCATCGAGGAAAAGGCTATGAAAAAATTCTTTATTACCCTGCGGGAACGAACCATAAAAAGACTGCAAAGTTTATCATTCAGAACTGGCGTTATCGTTCTTTCACTCTGCATTCCCTTTTACATCTTGTCGTTTGCGCAAATGGCCCTCCCCATTTCGGCCGAAGCGAAAGGAATCCTTTGGGTGGTGCTGTTCGGCCTCGCCAAAACATTCCAATACGGTGGGCTTTCCATCATTGGTGTCGAAGGAGTCAAAAGGCTAAAAAGCTTTTTCAAGAAACGCACTTCGGCCTGATCGGTCCATACCAGTTATAAAAAAGAATTATATTTAACGGGCAAAAAGCGGGGATAAACTTGTCCCCTAAAACCTGTAACCTAAAACATATAACAAGAAAATGGATATTAATCAGCTCGCTCAACAGCATATTTTGAAGCAGCCGCTCTACGTGACCGGCAAGCCCATCGCCTACACCGCCCGTGAATTCGGCCTCGACCCGAAAGATATCGACAAGCTCGCCAGTAACGAAAACCCGTTTGGCCCGAGCCCGAAGGGAATGGCTGAAGCACGCAAGGCTTTGGAAGAAGTCAACCTATACCCGGATGGCGGTTCTTACGACCTCATCGGTAAGATTGCAGAATTCCGCGGTGTGAAGCGCGAACAGATTGCTGTTGGTAACGGCAGTAACGAACTTTTGGACATGATTGCCCAAGTGTTCCTCGGCCCCGGCACGGAAGCCGTCATGGGTAACCACAGCTTTGCCGTTTACAAGCTCGCTACCATGGCCATGAACGCTAAGATTGTCGAAGTCGACATGCCTGCTCCGGGCTACAACTACGACCTCAAGGCCATGCGCGCCGCCGTGAACGAAAAGACCCGCATCGTGTTCCTCGCCAACCCGAACAACCCGACCGGTTCTGACCTCACCGCCAAGGAAATTTTGGACTTCGCCGACAGCCTCCCGGAAACTTGCGTCCTCGTGATGGACGAAGCTTACACGGAATTCATCGAAGATACGCCGGAACTCGTTCCGGATTTCAACAGCCGCATCGCCGCAGGCAAGAACATCATCTGCTGCCGTACGTTCAGCAAGATTTACGGCCTCGCAGGCCTCCGCGTGGGCTACTGCATTACCCGTCCGGAAATCGTGAACCTCATCAACCGCGTTCGTGAACCGTTCAACGTCAACAGCATCGCTCAGGCAGCTGCTATCGGTGCTATCGACGACCAGGAATACGTGAACAAGGTCCGCGAACTCAACAAGGCTGGCCTCGCACAGCTCAAGGCTGGTTTCAAGGAACTCGGCCTCGCCTACGTCGACAGCCACGCAAACTTCATTGCCGTCAGCGGATTCAAGGATCCGATGGACGCCTTCAAGTTCTTGCAGTCCAAGGGTACCATCATCCGTCCGCAGCCGGCTATGGGTGACGTGCTCCGCATTACTGTCGGCACCGAAGCCCAAAACAAGAAATGCCTCGAAAACATCAAGGCATATCTCGGCAAGTAAGACTTCTGAATTAACATTCAGGTCTTTACTTTCTGCGGACGGGGCCCCAGCTCGGAGTTGCGAAGGCCGCACGGGCCCCTCCCTGCACCCTCCCCATCCTTGGCCGACGCTATTGCAGGTAATAAAAGTTTATTGCAGGCAGAGACTTCTATCGCAGGTAGAAAAATGCACAAGCAGACTTTAAACAAAAATTGCAACAGCAGTCAAGAAAAGCCGCACGGCGTTGCCCGTGTTATTTCTAAACGCGGTTTTTGCAGCAGAAGCCAAGCAGAAAACCTGGTCCGCGAGGGCCGGGTTTCTTTGCGTGGTAAAATCGTGCGCGATCCGGACACCCCCGCTTACGAAAACGACAAGATTCTTGTGGACGGCAAGGCCGTAACCGCAAGCAATTTTGTTTACTTTATGATGAACAAGCCGCGTGGTTACGTGACCACCGCAAGCGACGAGAAAGGGCGTGTGACCGTAATGGATTTATTCCGCGAACGGTTCAGCAAAATGCACCCTGGCAAGCCGGTACCGCACATTTCGCCCGTCGGCCGCCTCGATGCCGCGAGCGAAGGACTACTGCTGTTTACGAATGATACTAAGTGGGCAGACGTCATCCTGAGTCCCGGAACGGAGTCCGGGATAAACTCCACGAAGGATCCAGTTAAGGAGCCAACCCACACTAAAATTTACCGCGTACAAGTAGCGGGTCACCCCACCGCCGAAGATCTCCGCAAAATGGAAGAAGGCTTCAACGTACCGCCCCGCGTCTTTGGCGAAAAAGAAGAATTCATGCACGCCGTGCGCGCAACCTTCCACAGCGCAGGCGAAAAAAACTGCTGGCTAGAAATCACATTGGACGAAGGCAAGAACCGTGAAATCCGCCGCATGCTTGCGCACCTCGGCTACGAAGTATTACGACTCGTCCGCATCAAGTTCTGCAATTACGAATTAGGCGATTTAAAGCAGGGCGAAATCAAGCAGATCTCGGTTTTCCCGTCCATCCAAGCTTCTCGCGAAGAGCGCCCACAAAGCCCGTGTGACGCAGACGAATAAACGTCGTCACCAGCTTACTTTCAGACAACATCACGTATTCTTCCGGTTTCATTTCAAGCGTTATACGACCATCAAAAACGAGGTCGAGCGAACAATTTACCGCCGAAGATAAACGCAACTTTTTGTCCGTCAGCGAAAGCACAAGCGGGCGCACCGAAAGGCTGCTCGGAGCCACAGGCGTAAGCACCACCGCCGGCGTCGAAGGATGGATAATCGGGCCGCCC
>Ga0265299_10006409_pt1 | contig 10711 bp, 17 predicted proteins | sample AusTroGonzalo_MG_4_FD_193485 | JGI IMG/M metagenome (GOLD analysis project Ga0265299, IMG submission 193485) | Bovine rumen microbial communities from tropical cattle in Woodstock, Queensland, Australia - Gonzalo_02 | ecosystem: Host-associated > Mammals > Digestive system > Stomach > Rumen ...
TTAAACCATATTGGAACCTGAATCCATTGTGAAACATTTGATTCATAGTATCTTTGGGTTCACCAAAGAATACACCAGTTCTGTCCATTAAAGATTTTACAACTTCGTATAATTCTTTTTCTAAATGTTCTTTATACTTTGACAAAATCTTTCTCCAAGTCTTTTAATCTTTCATTAATTTTAATTAATTTTTCTTTTTTACGAACTAAGTTTATTTTTTCTTCTATAAGTTCAGGTGTTAAATCCTCAAATGAAATAAAATTATTACCATCAAAAGGGTTTTTAAATTTAATGACGCTGCCAAATATAACTTTCTTTATACCCGGCAACACAACACCTATCTTATCATTCCAAGAACTATCAGTTTCACTTAAATACCATTCCGTAGAATTAACTCCACAAGGGGCAGCTACACAACCATTCTTATTGAAAACTAAAAATATTTGTTCTTCTGTCATTCGTCAAAGTCCTTGTTAATATCTTCAAGTCTTTCTCTAACCATTTCAAGTTTGTAAAGTTTTCTTACATAAGAAACACGGTCGGCAATATCCTTTGGTGTAATATCTTCGTAATCCAACTGCTTGTAATGATTGCAAGAAGAAATACAAGGATATTTGCTAGTAGGATAAGTAAACACTACCAAATGGTCTTCAGCATAGAATCCAACACGGCCATTAGCATCTTGTTCTACCCGGCAAAGATTATCTACAAATGCTTGATGAATTTCACCATAAGTCATTAGTCATTCCTTGTCTTCAACCAATCTTCAATGATTTGTGCGTGGTGGAAGCCCATCTTAGGAAGGTTATCCAAGTCAAACCAACGAGCATCCGCAGCATCATCACTTCCAACAGCCTTCTTCATCATATTCTTTGGAACACGAACTGCAAAGGCAGTATCTACAATCTTCATTCGTGGGTCAAAGTTATGACCATAGGACTTAATTTGTTCAAACTTGCTTGGGTCAAGGTCAATGGTAGTTTCTTCACGCAATTCTCTTGCGGCACCATAAGCCAAATCTTCATCAGTCTTGTCAAAGAATCCACCAGGCAAACACCAAGAGTTCTTGTATGGGAAATTACCCCTACGAATCAAAAGAATCTGATTGCCATTGTAAGCAATAGTATCTGTGGTTACACTTGGTTCACCATAAGCCCTTTCTACCACCTTCATAATCTTTTCTTCTGCATCATCCTTGATTTTCTTGTCAGCTTTAAGTTCAGCAAGAACTTTCTTCATTGCATTCTTGAACTTCTTTGTATCGTAGTCAGCAAGAAATTCTTTAAGTTCATTATCGTAGCTATTGCCATTCTGCCAATAGAGCTTGTTTTCCTTGATGTATCTAAAGGTATGATGTGTAATCAATTCCTTTACATCTTCATAATGGCTGTCGGGGTCTGTAGAAAGAATTTCCCTTACCTTGCTTGCACTAATGCCATCACTTACCTTTACCTTGATAGCGGTAACTTCAGTCTTGAAACCCTTTGGAACTTTAATTTCATCTTCGCTGTCTCGCTTGACAACCATAAACTTAAAATACTTCAAAAGGAGTTCATAGTTCACCCACTTTGCTGCACACAAGGACTTCCATTCATCTTCACCTACACAAATGGTAAAGTCATTCATTGTTACACCAGTCTGAGCAATATAATCTTGAATGAACTTGTATGTACGAGCTTCCTGCTTGACCACACGAATATTGTACTTCTGTAACTTTTCATTTACCATATCTTGAACCATCGTAAGACGATGATTGATAGGTGTCTTGTAATTCTTTTCGTCATTGTCGGCTACACCAACCATAAGCATATCGTTAAGACGCAGCTTCTTACTAAGGGTCTTTAGAATATCAATATGGGCATTAGTGATTGGGTCAAAAGTACCACCGTAGAAATAAATCATAATAATTCTCCTTATTCAAGTGTGAGTGTAACCTTACGAACTTTTGCTTCGTCCAAGTTCAAAATGCGACGGTTTGACCAACATTCTTTCCATTGTTTCAAACCTCGTTCAGCACTTTCCTTAGACTTAAAACCTACACTGTTCATCAAGTTATCAGTCAATCGCAATCCAATGTTGGAATCTTCCACATAACGAATCTTGCCATTTTCTGTAACTGTTACAATATAGTATTCTTTGGTCATTGTTACCTCTTTTGTTGGTTTTTTAATAAAAATATAAAAAGTAGCCCATTTTGTCAATGAGCTACTTGTAATAATATTGTAAAATTATTTTTACACAAAGTCAAATTCAATTTCAATTTCTTTAATTGCTTGCCTTAGCATTTTATCATACAAGGATAAATCCAAATTATTTGATTGTGCATTTTCATAATCAATAATATGGTTCATTATCTTTTCAGTACACTTGTAATACTTGTATTCCGCATCCTTATTATTGTTAATATGCTCAACCATTCTAAGGTTTTGAACATAATTGTACAACATTCGCATTTGGTTTACAGGTTCACAGGTTTCCTTAGACCTATAATATTCTTCCCTATGGAGTTTAAGAACATCTTTCATTAACTTTTCATCAAGCATTAGACCAAGCCTTCTTTGTAGTGTTCAATGCACTTTTCTACGATTGGTGCGAGTGAACGATAGAACATATTATAGCCGGTTACCCAATGATAGCCAATAATTTCTGGAACTTCCTTACCAAAACGATTTGTAAACAAACTGTTACAAGAAAGTTTTGTAACATCTACATCGGCTTCCACCAAGTAAAGGTGTAAGTCCTTATAGGGTAGATATTGGAAAAGCCCGCAATCGTGAATCTTTTCGTTTGTAAGGACAATTCCTGTTTCTTCCTTGAGTTCCCTTTTGGCGGCATCCAAATGGCTTTCATTTTCTTCTACGTGTCCCTTTGGAACATCGCAATTTCCTTCCTTAAACTTATGACCAAAAGCCTGACAAGCAAGAATCAAACTATTGTTGTTCTTGTTTAAGATTACGAATCCACTACTAATTTCTTTCATACTTACCCCTGCCAACTTTTTAACATTGTGTCAAGTTCTTCAAATGATTTAATATCCCAAGCTACCTTTTGACCAAGTTTATCAAAAAGGTAAATGCTTTTTTGTCCAGGTGTTCCCATCATTAACTCGTATGCAGCAATACGATAATCCTTTTCACCCATACGAACACCAACCAACTGACCTTTTTCATTCTTAAAATATTGTGGTACGATTGGTTGTGGTTTCTTCTTTCCAAACATAGTTAAACTCCTTCTGCGAAATCACTTTCAGCCATTATTCGCTTAAACAAAACTTTACAATGCTTTTTAAGATATTCATCGGCACAATGTCTAGGATTTTCACAAAAGGCACCAGAACATTCCTTCAAAGATTGTTTGAGAATAATATACAATTCTTCGGCCAGTTTGTCAACTAATTTATAATTATTACGAAAAATTCTATCATCTAATAGCCCATCGGTATAACGAAAGGCATCATAGATTATAGTTCTCATAAATTCTCTTCTTTCCCTTACACGATAATCTTCATTTACATCTTGATATGTTTTTTGTTCAAAAGCACTAACAACATAATAGACGGTTTCTTCGTGTGAATCTTGGAAATCCATATACATAAACTTAATTCCTGGTCCTTTGTATTTCATAAAAAAGGGGTGAACAAAAGTTCACCCCAATTCACTCCTCTAAATTTTAAGCTGCTTTCGCAGGGTGATAGATGTCACTAAGTTTAACATCCTTGAAATCCGGGAGCATTTCAAGAATTTCTTCTACAGTCATATCATCAATGGACTTGTAGTTGTACTTCATCTTCACATAGTTAATGTGGTCTTCATCGTGGCACATAGTTTTACCGGTGCTATCCGAAAGTTTAACAGCCGGCTTACCATTGACTTCAACAACCTTCATAACCATAGAAAGTGGTACTCGCTTAGTTCCACAAACTGTAGCACCAAGGTAGGTACCGATACCAAAGGCAATTCGGATTCTTCCATTGAAATGCTTGGCAATAGCAAGAGCCTTGTCAATATCCAAGGAGTCAGACCAGCAAGCTACCTTAGTGGTCGGGTCAATACCCAACTTCTTATAATGGGCAATAAGCATTTCACCCCAACGAATCGGGTCACCACTATCATGTCGGCAACCATCAAACAACTTGGCAAACTTCAGACCGAAATCCTTCAAGAAAGCCTTGAAACCATAGTTGTCAGAAAGGGCAATACCCAACTTACCATCGTACAAGTCAGACCAATCCGTGAGCTTTTGCTTTTGAGCCATTTCAATAGTTACATCGGAAAGACCCTGATAGGTAGCATCCAATTCGTGAGCAAAGGTACCGATTGCCGTGCAATTGTGCTTGATAGCAAGGTACACATTAGATGTACCCACAAAGGCTGGACACATAGCAAGCATACGGCCAACCATATAATCTTCCCAATCACTAGAAATGGTACGGCGAACGGAGAAATCACTAATGGTAAACTTGATACCTGCGCGGGTTGCAGCATTAATCTTTTCAATTTCCTTGTCAAGATTTGTTTTAGCCTTATCCCAATCAAGTTCTTCACCATTCATCCAAAGAGCCTGAACAATGTGGAGAACATAAATTTCCCAAGGAGAAACATACTTCTGAGAACCTTCGGCTTCAATGAACAAGGTTGTGTTCTTAGCATCCGTGTAGCACTTGATATGACGGCGTTTCAGCTTGAAATCTTCAAGAAATTCTACATACTTCTTTGTGAAATAATTCTGCTTCTTGAACCAATCAAGTTCAAACTGCTGGAACTGCAAAGTACAAAGCCAATCCAATTCTTCATTAATTCGCTTACAAAGTGGAGCAAGATTTACACCCTTAGTACGGCACTTGAACTCCCACTTTGCTTCATCTTCACTTCGCTTTAGAAGATAGAATTGCTGCTGAGTGAACTTATACAAGTCCGTCTCAGTTAAGTAGTTGATGATATGCTTATGGGCATAAAAGTCTGCACCATCCTTGACCTTAATGCCGGTCGGCTTCTTTGGTGTGGACTTTTCCAATTCTTCAATTGCCTTCTTCTTTGCCTTAATAGCACGTTCAATCTTCTTTTCAGACTTTGTAAGTTTCTTTGTCATAGTAAATACCTCTTTTGGTTAAATTTTGGATTCAAATTTATAAAACTTTTTTCTTTTGTCAATAGTTTTTATGTAAATCTTTGGTTACATTAGAAATCCTTTGAAATGTTTTTTACTTTTCTAAAGCTATACATATACTTACTGTGATAAGCACTAAATCTTGTGTTTTCTAGGTCAATCTTCTTTTGAACTTCACTCATTTCAGCATTAAGTACACTAACAATTTCTTTGTGTTCAATGTATTGCTGAATATCTTTTTGTACACCTTCACTAATGCTCCATTCATAACCATCTTTGATAAGTTTATAAGACATATCAAGCCAACGGAGAACAGTTTCACAAATCTTCTTAGTGGTCTTGTATAACTTAAATTCTGTCTTGAATGGGCAAGCATCCATTACCCAATTCTTATCAATAATACCCCAAGGAGTTACAGGTTGCTTATTAAGATGTTCATACCACCTAACATCCCTATACTTAGAAACGGCATCATCCTTACAAGCACAAGGACATTCAACAGTAAGCCTATAATCATATCCAAGATTAATTTGTATGCAACCTCCTAGACCGAGTTTGTAACTTTCATAATTTGGAATGATTGATGTAAGGGCTTTTACTTTACTGAAATTGATACGAAAATATCCAGAATAATCGTAAAAGTATGGAATGTGTTCACCCTTCCATACTATATTATCTAAGATAGATTTTACCACATGGTAATCATCGTTGAAATATGACATTATTCAAAATCCTTATTTACACTCATTAACTTATCAAATGCTTCACGATATTTCTTTTCGGTTTGACGGTTTCTTTCCTTTAAGTCTTCAGTTTCTTTGCACAATTCTTTAATCTTATCTGCATTATCTTTAATTTGTCCTCGTAACTTCTTGAAACCTTCATTCTCAAAAACATCAATGAAGAACTGATAGTTATTTTTACATTCATTCAACTTATCATTGATGAACTTACCAAAGTCTTCAATGTTACAATATTTTGCAGCCATGTTCTTGTTTTCCACCAACCTGAAATCACTATCCACAAGATAATGCTTCTTTTCATATTCCCTTACCATATGCTGATATTGGGCAAAGTTGAAATCGGTTTTAAGCAAATAATAATTAAATTCTTTTACCTTACGAATATGCTGTGGATTATCGTGAGGAATGTACAACTTTGTATGAACAATGGTTTTGTTCTTTTGGAAATACTTTTTATATTCATCAAAGCTACTATCAAAGTGTTTAACCTTGAAAAGAACATTGACAGTAATTCCATTTGTGTATCGTTCACAAGGGGTCATTGGAACATTCTTTACACCAATAATTTCACTAAGTTTAGGCTTTGCATAAGCACCGAACTCGGCAAGGGTTTTCTTGTCTTGGTCGGTCATAGTTTGGCTATTACGAATCAATTCAAAGTGTTCAGGTTCACCATATCCCATTGAGGCATGTAGCCTATCTAGGTCATTATTGTAACGGTAGTAATCATTAAACATAGATTGTAATTTGTTTACTTCTGATTCATAACTTTGAACGATTCCTTCATATTCTTTAAAGATTCTGCCCCATTGTTGAAGATTGTGAATCTCAAAATTATCATCCATTAGACGCCTCCGCACAACTTAACGAAATCTTCTTCGGACATAAGGGTAGTTCCCTGCTTACGAGCTTTAACGGCCTTGCTAGAGGTGCTATTCACATCTGCAAGCACAAGCACATCGGTATCTTTCTTAATGCTTTCGTGGATAACACCACCATTCTTTTCAACCATTTCCCAAAGTTCCTTTCTTGGGCGAGAAGCCGCACCAGTAAAGCAAAAAGACTTACCACCAAGAGAACCATTGGTATTAACTACCTTCGGTGCTGCAACCTTGATTGTGATGAAATTGATTGTCTTTTCCATATCTTCACGAAGGGCATCCAAACCATTTGCCAGCTTGGTGCTAATAATATCACCAACACCATCGCAAACAAAACGATTGGGTGACTTGGAATAAGCAAAGAAATCACCAAAGGACTTGAAACCCTTAGCCTTGATGATGTTGTCAATGACAGTTTCACCAACACCATCAATGTTATAGCCAGCCACGAACTTAGCCAAAGTCATTTCCTTATGGCTATCAAGTTCCTTCTTCATCTTGGCTGCTGAACGCTTACCCATTCGTTCAATGTTTGCAATCTTATCCAAGTCCATAGAATAAAGGGAAGAAATAGAATCAATCACCCCATTATCAATAAGAACTTCAATTGTCTTCAGACCAAATTCCTTAGCCCCAATGGTACCAGTCCACTTAGCAATTCGCCCACTCATCTTAGACTTACAAAATTCATTTGAACACTTCAATTGACAATGATTGTCAGAAAGAACAAGTTCACCACCACACACCGGACAAACGGTAGGAAGATTCCACTTATGGGCATTAGCAAGGGTCTGAATATTTGTCATAGTTTACCTCTTTTTAAGTTCTAATGAAAATATAGAAAAATAATTTTAGATTGTCAATAGAAAAAGGCTTATGCAGCCAACTTTTTTTCCAAATCACTAATTCTTGTGTAGAACCCTGCGGTATGGAGGGAATTGGTGAGCTTCAAGAAATGGTAATCGTAATGGTGCATAAATTCGTGTATCAAAGTATTGGCAAAAGTCTTGATAGCTACAACCTTATGGGTCTTTGCCGTAAGATTGTAAATGTTGATGAACTGGGATTTTACATCCTTTGGATTGAATGCATTCTGAGAAACACGAATGAAACCATGAATAGTTCCGTGACCCTTATGAACTCGTGGCTTGTCTGCGATGTTCACACGAACACGCGGGAGCTTAAACTTATCACAAAGGTAATCAATCAAAGCCTGAGAATTTGCTTCTCTATCACCCTTATCAGAAAGGAGTTTACGATAAGTAGCACCATTGAACTTGTTAAGGGCTACCGTAAGAATCTTGTTGGACTTGGTGTAATTGTCAATCATTTGTTACCTCTTTGTTTTGTTGTTAATCTTAATATAGAAAAATCCACTGACTTTGTCAATGGATTTTAGGAGGTAACATTGTAAAAAATAGTTTACAATTAGATAAATGTATTGAAATTAAGTTTTTCTTTTTTGATTTTACTCCGCAACTTTACCAAGATTCGCTTATTGATTTGTGAAATCCTTTGGTGACCAAGTCCATAGTATTCACCAATTTCACATAGCTTGGTAGGTGCATATCCATCAATACCGAACTTTTGCTTTACAATATCAATTTCCCTTTCACTTAAATCATTTAAAAGTAAATTGATTTGTTTATTCAAATCAGCATTTGCTAAATCATCAACAAAAGTAGAATCTTCAATATTATCAATCATTTCCTTTTGTTCATTTTCAAAACCTGGAATGACTGCATTCAAAGAATCAACATTGATAGCATTGATAATGGTTTGGTATTCATCTAATTCTTCTTTGGATAGATTAAGGTCAGAAAGATTCTTTGTTTTAAGTTTATGTGTAATCTTGTCAGCTTCCTGCTTACGATTGATTGGCACATAGATAACACTTGAACAAGAATCTACATACTTTCTAATTCTTTGAAGAATATACCAAACGGCATAACTCAAAAACTTTACATCACCATCTTCATTGTACTTTAGAATGGCTGTTTTCATTCCAATAATGCCTTCTTGAATAAGGTCTTGTACTTCAATGGTTTTATTGGCGAACTTCTTAGCACAAGTAACAACAAACAAAATGTGATTTTGGATTATCTTATTGATAGCCAGATTCTTTACATCTTGTGAAACATTGTCAGAATGTACAATCTTGAAATATCCAACTTCTTCTTCATTGGACAGTTTTTGATTGTTTTTGGCAACTTGCCGCATAAATGGTTGTATATCTAGCATACTCATAAGACACTCCTTTAGTTATTCAAATTATACCTCATTACATAGTAAACATCAAGGCCAGCTTGGTAATCTTCTTGTCCTTTCGTTCCTTGGTATCATCACCAGCATAGACCTGAATTGCAGAACTAAGCCATTCACGGCATTCATCGCAATCCATATATTCAAAAGCCGTATTTTCAAGTGACTGAATCTTGATTCCGTGCTGAAGGAAAGCCTTGAGTCGGCGATAGAACTTATCTCTATCCGTAATTCGCTTCAACTGAGCCGTCGCAGCCACAACGGGGTTCTTTTTCTTCAAACAATCACTTGCCCGCATATCATCCTTTGCTTCAGGGATGTATCGTTCATACTTGGTGGCAAATGCCATAATAAAATCTTTCTGTTCAATAGTTCCAGTTGCCATAGTTTACCTCGCTTTGTTTAGTGTGTTTGGATTTCCTTGATATATTCGTAGAACTGAGTCCAGGTTATTGCAGATTGTTTTTCAAATGTATTTGGGTTGAAACCATAAAGATTATGAATTTCCGGTCCGCCGGCATCTTCTTCAATCTTTACAATTTCCCATTTGTCTGGAGTCAATCCAAAAATTTCTATTGATTTGTAGTTACACTTTTTTGTTTTAACTTCAATAGGTTCTACACAATCAATAAAAAATTTCAAACCATTATTGATAACACCATCATCACTTAGAAGCTTAATTGCTTTAAGATTTCCAAATGTCTTTTGGTTTTCTTTATCTACAAGTTCAATTAACATTGTTACCCCTTATTCAAAAGTTCCTTTTCCCAAAGAATTTCAATCATAACATAAACAATGTTCCAATAAATCATTCCAAATGGGTAATGAATAATTCGTGTATCTGGACCATAAGGATTTACAAAACCCTTTTCACCAACACGAAACTCCCACTTATACTTTTCACCATTTGAAATGATAGTCATTTCTTTAACATTCGTATTTTCAACCCGGTCAAAAGCCTTGGCTACAAATCCATTTGTTAGTGTAATAGATACACCAAAATCTTCATTACCACTATCAATAAGGTCAACACCTTCTAGCGGTGCCATGTGCTTTCTTCCATTCATTTCAGTAATTTCTACTATCATAGTTATACCTCTTCAAGTTGTTGTTTGTTACCTTAATATAGGAAAAGTTCCTGACAATGTCAAGAACTTAATTGAATTTTTATGTAAAATTTTCTTTACTAAAAGTCTTTTTCTATTTCGGCAACTTTAGTTTTGATTCGCATTTTCTTCAAGGCTAAAATAATTTCCTTATCAAACCTGTCAAATTCTTCAAGAAACTTTTCTAATTGCTTGATACTTAAATGTTTCCAATTTCCTTTACGAATTGTTGGGCAATACTTTTTGTGTAATTCTCGCAACTTACGAATACCCGCATAAGTAATTGAATCGGGTTGTAAGTTAAAAGGACTGTCTGGTGAATCATATCTACGATATGAAATTTCCACATCTCGCATTTTGAAAAATACACAATCCTTATAAAACTTATAAGACTCTTTGTATTTCTTAGTTTCACCCTTTGTTTTCATTTTATAGATAGTTTGATTTTGACTGAATCTATGGTCAAGTTGTGGAACTAAATAGAAACTAATTTTAAAGCTAGTGTATCTTCTACTATAACATTGATTATAACATTTATAGCTGTAACCATTTCCACAGTAACGAACACCATCATCACGATTTTCCAAAATGAATCCATTTTGTTCAAGAAATT
>Ga0265299_10006410_pt1 | contig 10710 bp, 3 predicted proteins | sample AusTroGonzalo_MG_4_FD_193485 | JGI IMG/M metagenome (GOLD analysis project Ga0265299, IMG submission 193485) | Bovine rumen microbial communities from tropical cattle in Woodstock, Queensland, Australia - Gonzalo_02 | ecosystem: Host-associated > Mammals > Digestive system > Stomach > Rumen ...
AATGCAATCATTTTGCATATTTATAAGCAATCCGAATATTTCTCCGGAATTGACCTATTAATTTCCTGTTCTGTCCTATGCCCGCTTATTATATTATGTCTATTTGCAGTATCATATTGATTTACGTCAATGAACACCGGAATTCCGTTCATAGTATCGGTGGCAATTGCCGCAACGCTGGTCAGCATCATTATAATACTGGCCATAGCGTTTCTATATTACCGATGGCGCTGCAAGGAACTTGTAGCGGGATTCGCCAAGTTCATCAAGGAAAATGCCCTGCTTCACAAACAGATGGACGAAATGAGAAAACAGCTTGAAAGCAAGGCAAATCAATAGTCCCGATTTACACTTCCAGACAATAATAGTCCGAATACAAATAATAGTTCTTAATAACCTAATCAATCAACAAACAAATGGAAAAAACGAAAGAACCTGTACGATGGCGTAAGTTATTGCCATTGCTTCTCGTGTGTCTGTTCGGAATAGTCGGCCAGCTTCAGGCTGCGGTCAAATTCGAGCAGTACTTTAAGATTGTAGAGCAGCCCAGACCGGGTCATCCCTACATCACTATTGAAATGATATATTATGACTGGACTAACGGAAGCAACAGCTTCTTTCTCCATGACTCCGGCGACGGAACCCATAAAGGTCCCGCTGTTTGGGTGGACGGCAAGTATATCTGTTCACCTGACTGGGAGCTTGCATGGCCGGACACCGACCTTACCGGTAACGGAACCGGTGCCAGCAACGAAGCCTCAAAAGTTGACGGCTTCTGGGGATCAAGATACACAAATGCCTATAACGGAATAAACTATGTAGTCCGTTTCTGGAATCCCTATGAGGCCTGCACAACTGCCAAAAACCGAAAATTCGCCGTCCGCATGTGCATCTACATGGGCCAGATGGAGGTTGGTGCCACACACAGTATAAGAATCAGAGGTAAATGGAAAATCAACGGTGAAGGTTCATACTGGGTTGACAAGACGGTGACCACCAACGCCCTGGCCGCTCCATGGGGTGCAGGCGAGCCCACAGCAAAGATGACCAACAACAACACCGTAGTTTTGAACGGTACTCTCAGCAGAAATTACACCACAAAGATAGGTTTCTACAAGACATCCGAGGGCTCAGCCCCCACCGGTTTCGTAGCCCAGAACAAGCTGTCAGGTGTAAAGTCCTATACAGCCGATTCATACTCAGACCTGTCAAGCACCTACACACGCAGTGCCGACAATCAGTACAACGGCTCAACAGTTGCCGTCCAGTATTTCTCGGAATTATCGGCCGATAACGAGTTGATAACCATATACCGCTGGTATAACGTCAACGTTCCCGGTTTCGTCAAGCCTGTCAACGTAGGAGCCGAGCCGGAGACATGGAGCAAATCCGTAAAAGTAACCTGGGACAAAGAGACCTCGAACAGCCGCTGCACAGAAGGAACTTGGAGTGTATTCAGGGACAACACCGAAATAGCCAGCAAACTGAGTTACGGCACCAACTCCTTCACTGACAAGAATGTTCCGGCTTACAACAAGGGCTATACCTACAAGGTTGCATTCATACCCAAGGATGCTCCCAACGGAACCGTCTACGCCAAGTTGACCGGAACCAAAGCCGCAACAGTGGAACGCAAATGGAACATTACCGGTTTCACGGCCGAAGTCACCAAAGACAACAAGATCCAGCTTAACTGGAACCACAACGCCATCAAGGACGCCTCAGGTAGCAAGCCTTACAATCTCAAGCTCCAGAGGTCCGATGACGGCGGTGACACCTGGTCTGACCTGGAGACATTCACCATCAACAGTGAAAAGACCACAAGCGGCAAGCATACTGACAACTTTGAACTGGCCGGCAACCATGCCTACACATACAAGCTGAGTGTCAACCTGTTGGAGGCCGACTATGTAAAAGAGTCCAACCCTGTAACCCTGGACGGAACATCCCTGACATCATTCGTAGCAACCCGCGGAGCCTACAACAACATGGTAAAACTCACATGGAAGGCCAAGCAGGTAGGTTTCAACGAAACCAGTTACGTAGTATACCGTCGTCCTCTGGGTTCAACCGATGAAAATGACTGGGTTCAGGTCTATTCAACATCAGGAACAGGCTCGAATTACAGCTACGATGACAACACCGTCCTTACCGGTACTTACAATGAGTATAAGGTTGCCATCGTAGAGACATTGAATAACGGCAACCAGATAACCTACTCTTCAAAGACAACCGATGGTTTCACCTACTCGACAGGCGTAATAAGCGGCCGACTCACCTATGGAACCGGCACTGCAGTCGAGGGAGCCAAGGTTACTCTCAAGCCCCAGAACGGTGACGGTGACATAAGCACCACCGGTACACATTCACTTCTGTTCACCGGTAACGACGCAGGTCTTTTCTACAAGAATGACGCCGCAACCGTACAGAAACTGTTCAACAAGGATTTCTCTATCCAGATGTACATCAACCCCAAATCATCTGAGATGAATGATCCCAACAAGCAGGTTTACAATCTGCTGCACGTTCTCCATGTATTCTTCATGGGACTTCAGTACGATGCAAACACCAAGGCTTACAACCTGCGCACATGGCTGAACGGCTCTTTTGAAAACAGCAAATTCCAGATTCCGGCCGATGAATGGAGCCAGATCACACTGGTACACGACCATGTCGCTCAGTATACCACTCTCTACTGCTTCACAAAAGACACAATGATGACAGATACTGTCAAGCGGGGTGTCGTAATCAACTGGAGCAAGAAAAACGGCAATGATCCCATGACCACCGACAAGCTGGACATCTTTGGCACAGCCGGATCAGGAGACGGTTCTGACAACAACTTCCGCGGTTATGCCGATGAGTTCCGTTTCTTCACCAAGGCTCTGACAGAAAAGGAGGTACAGCGCAACTACAACCATCCGCTGGCCGGCAATGAGGACGGACTGGCCATCTATTATCCCTTTGATGAGGGCCTGGCAGTACAGACCATTGCTTATGACTACTCAAAGACCAACGGTATATCAAATGAGCGTCACGCCCAGACGACCGTTGCCGCTTACTCAACTGACATCATTCCTCTTGAGGAGCAGTTGAGTCTGATGACTTACACTGACGTTAACGGTAACTACACCATCCGTGGCGTGCCCTTTGTAGGTGACGGTACATCATACAGCGTCATCCCGACTCTGGGAATACACCAGTTCTCACCCAGTTCACAGTCTCGCTTTGTAAGCCAGTCTTCACTCATTCACAGCGGCGTTGACTTTGATGACGTTTCATCATTCCCCGTAAGCGGTACTGTTTTCTACGAGAACACCACCTACCCCGTTGACGGCGTAAGCTTCAGGGTTGACGGCGTAACATGTACTATGGACGGTGATGTTATCACCACTAATGAAAGAGGTGAATACACCATCAGCGTACCCATCGGTGACCACTACATCGTTGCCGAAAAGAACGGTCACACCTTTGCTCTTGACGGACGCTATCCGGCTAAGACAGGCACTAAGCATACTTTCAATCAGGAGATCAAGAACCTGGAGTTCTATGACAACACTCTGGTTAACTTCACCGGACGCGTAGTCGGCGGAAGCATCCAGGGTGACAAGTCAGTAGGATTCGGACTCAGCACCAACAATATCGGTGTGGCCCAGCTCCAGCTTTCACCGCTCAACACCGATTACAGCCTCAACTCTGTAAAGAAGTACAATGCTGACAGCACTGCCTACTGGTATGATGTCAATGATGCACAGCGTTCTGCAGCATCAGCAACCCAGGCTATCGCCAGCAACACATGGTTCGGTGCCGAGAAGACCTTCTGCAACACCATCTATATCAACACTGACGCCAAGACAGGTGAATTCTCTGCCAAGCTTCCGCCGCTTGAATATGCAATCAACAGCATCAAAGTGGTTAAGACACAGCAGTCTCTCCTGGACAACGGTGTCACCGTTGACATGACCAATACTACCCGTCAGACCAGTGATACCCTGTATCATGACGACGGTTCGTATGAGCTCTACACATATGACAATCTCTATAAGCAGATCTATCACAGTGAGCCTAACTTCACAGTAAAGCAGGAAGACCGCGAGGACGGTTCGTTCGGTATTGACACCTATACATTCGTAGCCGGCGAACAGCCCGTAACCCTTAATGACATCTACTCTGTCCAGAACGGCAACGTCACCTATAAATACGGTGCACCGCTGTTCATCAAGGAGGACAACTATGTGTTCAACCTGGAGGGCTATGAGCTCTATACCAATCAGGATGACAAGAACAATGTTGTAACTGACAAGGTTCCTCTTATTGGAAACATTGTTACCATCAACAATGCACTGTCTGCAAGCCAGAGCGTATACGTTGAAGACGGCGTAACCAATCAGGGCGATGCTGTCCAGGCCGGACAGGTTGTTGAACTTAAGAGCAACCAGCTCACACTTGACAGTCTCGGCACAGCCAGATATGAGTGGAAGGCCGGACTGCCCAACATATCAGGTGACTTTACACGTACCATCTCCATGACCTACGACATCGAAGGACGTCCCTATCAGTGGAGCGGCAACGGCATGAAGGGTATTATCCTTGGTACTCTTGCCACGGGTAACAACTTCATCACTGCAGGTCCTGACAAATTGCTTATGATCCTGCGTGACCCACCCGGAACAAATTCGCATGCTGAGTGGAGCACAGGTAGCATAACCACTTCATCACATGTTAAGGGAACCACCTTTACTGAGAACGCATCTGTTTCATTCAAGCACCGTTTCGGACTCCATACCGAGATCATCGCCGGTACTCCCGGTGTAGGTGACATCACCGTACTTGAGGCTAAGGATGACCTGGAGATAGGCGCCAAGATGGAAAGCGAGGGCGAGAGTTCCACAAAGATGGAGACCACAACTACCATCACCCAGGCCTTCTCGACATCAAGCGATCCCGAATACGTAGGCGCACAGGGTGACGTGTTCATCGGACAGTCTACCAACATCATATTCGGCAAGGCACGTAACGTGGACTTCAAACGTGAAGCCGACGGAACAATCCACATTGTTCTGGACGACATCATGACAACCGGACTTGAATTCGGAACACTGTTCAGCTACACCTTGAACTATATCGAGAACGTACTGTTCCCCAACTATGAGTTGCTGCTTGACAACAAACTGGAGACAGTAAGCCAGCAGGAGTATGACGCCACCAGTGAGATCACTTCAAACCGTACAAGACCCAGATATATCACCACACTTGAGTCCGATAACCCCAACTTCGGTAAGCCCGGAACATACAAGTTCCTTGTTCCCAAGGATGTTGACGAGAACTTTGAGGACAGTGTAATCTGGATCATGCAGCAGTTGGAGAACTGGAAGACCTATCTGGCCAAGAATGAGGAGGAGAAGGTTAAGGCATACGAGAACCGCACCCCGGATACCCGCAACTACTCATTCGATTCAGGAAGTGATGTAACCTACTCCATCCAGGTGGATTCGACCAAGACAACCACTTGGGACTGGAAGGTGTCTGCCGGTATCACCGTCAACAACTCATTCGGATTCGAGGTTAAGGGATTCGGTATAGAGTGCACCATCCAGGATGAGACCATGGGAGGTACACATGAGGTTGATGAGAACGGAAAGGGCACCAGCACCACATACTCATTCACACTCTCTGAGGAGGGCGATGATGACGCTATCTCAGTTGACGTATTCGATTACGGTTCATACGGACCTATCTTCCGTACCCGCGGCGGTCAGACCTGCAACCCGTATGAGGGCAAGGTCGTAACCAAGTACTATCAGCCCGGTACCGTAATCATGGATGCCACAATGCAGATTGAGGTGCCCAAGATCTCAGTTGACATAAACGAACTTACCGATATTCCTTCCGGTGGTACAGCCAACTACACACTGCGTCTGTCCAACCAGTCTGAGATTGACGAGGACGTTTATTACCGTCTGTTAGTAAATGACGAGACCAACGAGAACGGTGCCAACCTGATGATTGACGGAAAGCCCATAACTGACAGCCGTATCATCAAGGTTCCTGCCGGTCAGGTTGTCACAAAGGCACTCCAGCTCAAGCAGACTAACCTGAGTATACTTGACTATAAGGAAATTGAGATCGTACTGGCATCACAGACCCAGTTTGATCCTACCAGCACATGGGATGTAATTGCAGACACCGTTAAGGTATCGGCCCACTTCGTTCCGTCATCATCAGATGTAACCATGCAGCTGGATAACACTCTGATCAACTCTACCACAGGTACTGACCTGAATGTTTCATTCAAGGACTTTGATCCCAACTATCTTGGCCTGAAGGCATTCCGCCTGCAGTACAAGAAGCAGGGCAGCGCCAACTGGACACAATTCAAGGAGTACGTACTCGGTAATCCTACCGGAAACCAGGAGAAACTGCCCAGCGGCGGTGTCGTTACCTACAAGCTCCCTATGGCATCATTCTCTGACGGTGATTATACCTTCCGCGTAGTATCTGTAAGCACATTCGGTCTGGATGAGGTTTACAAGTACAGCCAGGAGATAGCACTCACCAAGGATATGCAGCGTCCGCGTCCGCTCGGTCAGCCTGAGCCCGCAGACGGTATCCTGAGCATCGGCGACGATCTGAGCATTACATTCAATGAGCCCTTCATGAACGGTGAACTCACCAAGACCGGCAACTTTATCCTGACCGGTGTTCTGAACGGTGCAACCATTGACCACGAGACAGCCCTGCGCATGTCAGGCAGTGACCTTACTGCCGCTACCGAGGCAGACATCAACCTGGCCGGCAAGGAGTTCTCATTTGACATGTGGGTTAAGATTGACGGTGCAGGTACCATCCTGAGCCACGGAAACGGCAACACCAAGTTCACTGTAGGAGTAACATCTGACAACAAGCTTGATGTTAACATCGCCGGTACTTCATACAAGTCAAATACTGCACTGCCCACAGGCAAGTGGGTATTCCTGACCCTCTCATTCGCCAAGAACGGAAACAGCTACAAGCTGATCGCCGCCCTGGCCGATGACAGCGGAACCAGCAACATCATCACCGCTTATGACATCAAGGAGTATTCCGGTAACGGACAGCTTGCTATAGGTAAGGGAATGAACGGTGCCATCCACGAGCTTCTGCTCTGGGATACCGCCCGTGACATCACCACAGCTCTTGTTGACCGCAGCAAGACCAAGAATCCTTCAACCCGTCATCTGGCTGGTTACTGGAAGATGAATGAGGGCGAAGGCACTGAAATCACCGACTACTCAAGGGCACGTCATATGGTTATGTCCGATGAGTCATGGTATCTGAACAATGAGAACCTGTCAGTCCAGCTGGACGGCAACTCCGCTCTCCTGCTCAACCTCTCAGAGTCACCCCACACTCCCGGTGATGACTACGTGGTTGAATTCTGGATGCGTACATCACAGAGCACAGGCACAGCTCAGCTCATTCAGGCTGCAGGCGTAGGCCTCTCTCTTGAGAACGGATTGCTTAAACTTACATCCGATGAGAGTAAATTTGATGCAAGTTCAGCATCACTGGCAGACAACACATGGCATCATATTGCACTTAACGTGCTTCGCATAGGTTCTGCAGCTGTTTATGTTGATGGCGAGCGTACCATAAGCACCAGCGCGCAGAACCTTGGAAGCATTGCCACAGACAATATGGTTGTCGGTGCAAAACGCACAAAGGCAAACTTCGGTTACACATACAGCAACTACTTTATCGGTAATATCGATGAGGTACGTGTATGGAACGCCACACTTGACGCCACTCAGATCAGCACAAAGCGTAAGCTTCGTCTCAACGGCTCTGAGCAAGGTCTTGTAGCCTACTATGCATTCGAGACCAAGGCTCTTGACAGCGGCAATCAGATCATCACTAAGGGTTATGCTACTGATCTGGTAAGCGGCAAGCACCAGGCTAAGCTCACAACCGACGGTCAGATCAGTTATTCAACCGAGGCTCCCGCCCTGCGCAACAAGCAGATCGAGACCAACGTAAGCTATGACTTCACAGCATCTGACACCAAGATCGTTCTCTCCATCGATGAGGATCCCGCCATCATTGAGGGCTGCTACCTGAACCTGACGGTACGCGACCTGCGTGATGCCAACGGTAACTACTCGGAGCCTGTCAACTGGACAGTATTCGTAAACCGCAACGAGCTGGAGTGGAAGGAGGAAGAGCTTAAGCTGACCACTCACGTCAAGGATGAGGCATCAGCCACTGCCACCATCGTCAACAAGGGCGGTGTACAGCAGCTGTGGTCATTGAGCGGTATGCCTTCATGGCTCGAGGTTAGCGCCGACTACGGTGTAACCAACCCGACAGCCGAGACACGCATCACCTTCACCGTAAGCGAGTCAACGCCTATCGGCCATTATGAGGAGACTATCTACCTGAAGGGTAACAACGGTATTGAGACACCTCTCACCGTCAGCGTAACCGTAACAGGCGATGTTCCCACATGGAGCGTAAGGGCTAATGACTATGAGATGCCTATGAGCGTCATCAGCGTCCTCAAGATGCCGGGATCTACAGCCGATGATCCCAACGACCTCGTAGCCGCCTTCATTGACGGAGTATGCCGCGGTGTGGCACATCCCGAGTACAAGAAGCGCTATGACACATATTATGTAACAATGGATATCTACGGTAACAGCAACGATGCAGACAAGAAGGTAACCTTCCGTGCATACGATGCTTCAACCGGAACAATCTATCCTATCGTCGAGACCAGCGAGACAATCGGATTCAATGCTCTTGACCTCATAGGCAGATATGATACTCCCACCACCCTCACTGCTGTTGACCGTATTGAGCAGACCACAGAACTCAAGAAGGGCTGGAACTGGTTCTCACTCTATGTCAAGTCTGATGACATGAACGTCAAGTCAGTATTCGGCAGCGTAGCTGATGACCTGGTAATGGTGAAGGGTCAGAGTCAGCAGGAAGGATTCATCATGCATGAGAACGGCATCTGGGCCGGTTCAATGAAGGAACTCTCCAACAGCCGCATGTACTCAGTCAAGATGTCTGCCGATCAGGACTTCAGCCTGATAGGAAGCCGCATCAGTTCAGAGAACCAGAAGATCACAATCGTTCGCGGTTGGAACTGGGTTGGTTACTATGGCAGCCAGGTAATATCCGTTACCGATGCTCTGGCCGGCATGAATCCCCAGAACGGTGATATCATCAAGGGACAGAGCGGAGTTGCATACTATGACAACTTTGAGTGGAACGGTTCACTTAAGACTCTGGAGCCCGGACACGGTTACATGATCATGAGCACTACCGATGCTGAGCGTCAGTTCAGTTATCCGACAGTGACCACCTCACCGCGTCGTGCACCCAGAAGGTCATCCGGTGCCCAGTCTTCATTCCAGCCTGTTGACTATCATGAGTTCTCAGGCAACATGGTTGTAATTGCCAAGGTTCTCTATAACGGTCAGCCGGCCAAGAATGCCGAACTCGGAATATTCGCTGAGGGTCAGTGCCGTCAGGCTCAGTTCACTGATGAGAACGGACTGGTTTACATGACTGTTCCCGGTGACAAGCAGACCCAGCTGAGAGCCGTAGCCGTAATCAACGGACAGTTCTACAACATAGAGCAGAGCGTTGACTACAGGAACGACGATATCATCGGCACACCCAGCAATCCTCTCCAGCTCACTGTAGGTTCACAGACAACCGGCATCTCTGTAATCAATGCTGATTCAGACGATATGATGTTTGACCTGCAGGGTCGCAAGATTGAGAATGACGCTGAGAACGGAATCATAATCAAGGTCAGAAAGAAGATTATCAAGTAAGTCCGCCCGACCTTTTGAAATACCGGTGTCCCTGACAAGGCACCGGTATTTTTTTTGTTGTTATATTTGCAATGCTTAACCTGCAGAACTATTATGAGAAAGTCATTTGTTGTATCAGCTGCCATTTTACTGATTTCTGTCTGCGTTCAGGCGCAATACAGACGCCCCACCTCCTATTTCAGTGCCGATTCACTGCCCAATGCAGTACTCTTCCTGCCGGCACCGCCTGACACCAACTCTACCCAGTTCGCATATGACGTCTCACAGTATGAATGGGGCAAGGCACAGCGTCTTGACTCGCTCAGGCTCAAGCAGGCCCAGAATCATGCCGTCAACACAGCATCTGAGATGGCCGCATACTTCAGCGAGCCGTTCGGCATGAAAATCTCAAGGGAGACCACCCCTGCCATCATGCGTCTGCTGAACCGTGCAGTTCCCACCTTCCAGTCAAGCGCCACATATCCCAAGGCCAAATATATGCGCCCAAGACCATACAATTACTACAATGAGCCATCCGGACTGCCTGCCAGCGAGGACCGTGAACATCCCACAGGCTCATACCCATCGGGCCATACGGTTCGCGGATGGGGTCTGGCTCTAATCCTGGCTGAGATCAATCCTGCCGCACAGGATGAGATTCTGCTGCTGGGTTATGAATGGGGACAGAGCCGCGTGATCCTGGGCTATCACTGGCAGAGTGACGTAGATGCCTCAAGGATGCTTGCCGCAGCCTGTCTGGCACGTATGCACACCAGCGCCGATTTCATGGCCGATATGGCCGCAGCACGTGAGGAATTCGCACGTCTTTCAGGTCAGCAGACCCGGAAACAGGAATAACCGGATTATTCGAAACGGATAGACTTTGAAGGAACTATCCTTGAGA
>Ga0265299_10006413_pt1 | contig 10709 bp, 7 predicted proteins | sample AusTroGonzalo_MG_4_FD_193485 | JGI IMG/M metagenome (GOLD analysis project Ga0265299, IMG submission 193485) | Bovine rumen microbial communities from tropical cattle in Woodstock, Queensland, Australia - Gonzalo_02 | ecosystem: Host-associated > Mammals > Digestive system > Stomach > Rumen ...
TGAATAGTATTGCACCAACCATCACGCGTCTTATTCTATTTATTTTAGTCATCATAATTTGTGAAATTCTTTTTAATTCGTTGTCTAAAAAATCAGAGCGTTGTCGATAGTCCGATGCTGAAGGTCTTGGGCTGCAATACGGTACGTGTGGCAGAGTTGAGCGAATACGACTCCGGATCGATGTCGTTGCCTGCTGCCGACCAATAGAAGAGATTGTTCACCTGGAATGTCAGGCGCGTCTGTCCGATGCCTAACTTCTTTGTGACATTGTCAGGCAGATGATAGGCCAGGTTGATGGAGCGCAGCTTGATATAGTCCGCAGGCTTCACCTGCTGGTCGCAGTAGCGCCACCACTCTGAGAAGGTCGAGGCATACTGCTGCGTCTCCGTCGACATCTCATAGAAATGCTTTACGGTATGATCGTTCACGTGATCATCCGTCATCTGATAGCTGTTCATATCGGTGGCATCCAGACGCAGCTTGTTACCACCCGAGAAGATGAACAGCGTGTTCAACTCCAGCTCCTTCCAGCGCAGGTTCAGCGAGAGCGAGCCATTATAAATAGGTATCAAACTACCCATGTTTACTAGCGCGTCTGTGCCTTTCAGCGTAGAAGAGACCGTCACTTCCGTAGGCTCACCGTTGGCATCAAACTTCGCCATCTCATTGCCGTCGGCATCCAGGATGACGGGATAGCCGTTCACCACCCTACTCAGACGGTAGGCCCAGAGGGTGTTATAGCCCGTGCCCTCGATGAAGTAATTGGCAGGGGCCATGATGAAGCTTGAGGCGATATCAGTAGAGGAATGATCCACCCGCAGCATTTTGTTCTTGTTCCAGGCGATGTTCAGACCGGCAGTGAAGTTCCAGTCCTTCTTACGGATGATGTTGGCATTCAGCACAAACTCCACACCCTGGTTACGCATCTTACCGTTGTTGATGACACGGTTGCTGACGCCGAGGGTTGAGTCGAGATACTTGCGTACCAACAGGTCGTCACCTACGCGGTTATAGAACTCCAGCGAACCGTTCAGCAGATTGTTAAACAGGCGATAGTCCAGACCGAAGTTAAAGGTCGAGGTCTTCTCCCAGCGCAGTTTGGGATTGGGCAGGTTGTCGTCGGTATAGCGCAGATACTGTGTGTTCGTGGGGTCATTGCTCTCGATGCGGTAGCGCGCCACGAAATAGGTGGTGGAACTCTGGTCCACATTACCGTTCACGCCATAGGTGAGACGCAGTTTCAGGAAGTCGAGCCACGAGATGCCCTTCATCCACTGCTCCTCGGTGATGTTCCAGCCCGCACCGACAGACCACAGCGGGTGATGCTGGTTCTTGGTGTCGAGTCCGAAGAGGTCGGCCTCGTCCCAACGGATACTGCCCGTGAGATTATAACGATACAGGTAGTTGTAGCCCACATTGGCATAGAACGACGCATAACGGTGGAAGGTCTCCGACTTGCTTGTCGACAGACCTGAGAAACGCTGCGTATTGTTGTACACCAGACTCTCCCAGCCCGTTGAGTAGAGCGAGTTCCAGTCCATGCGCACAGAGGTCAGCGCCTGGTCGTTATAGCCGTACATTAGCTGTTCGATGCTCTGGGGCGTACGGTTCTCACGCAGCTCGAAGCCCATGATGGCATTTACGTTATGCTTCGAGTCGAGGAAACTCTGTTCGTAATTCAACTGGTTGCGGAAGGTATAGCGCCGCGAATTGTTGGTCTGCTGCCTGTAGCGCCCGCCATCAGCCAGCAGGCACTCGCCGTTTTGGTCGATGAAGGCATTATGTGTCATGCGCATCTGATAGGTTGAGGCGTCATCGTAGACCTCGCTGCGGCTCTGGCTCCACTCATACTGGAACATGACGGTGTACTTGAAGAATTTGAGGAACTTTGCTTCGAGATTCACAAACGGACGCAGACGTACGTTGCGGCTCTTGGTAAGGCTCTCGTCGAGCGATTCCAGCACATTGAATCTGAAGGGCACCAGCGCTTCGCATCCCGTAGCCTCCACCTCTCGGATTTGCGAGAGGTTGGTGGAACTGCCGGCATAGCCACTCACATTCACATAGGGGCTATACACCAGATTGCCCTGCTCGTCGACGATTTGGGCATAGCGCTCCTGCATGGTATAATTGACATACGAGTTATCGGGTTTCGTGCTGTTCGTAAAGCGGCCGTCGACACCCAACTTGGCGGTGAGCCAATTCGCGAGCTTGAAGCTGCTCTTCACATAGAGCGAGAAAGCATCGCTGTTGTCGTTCATCGCACGATTTTTGTCATGCTCATAATTGAACGAGGCGAAATGGCTCGACTGCTTCGAGCTCTGTGAGAGCGAGATGTTATAGCGCTGGGTGACAGCCGTACGCCAGGCCAGGTCGCGGTATTGCTCATAGAAGTCGTTCTTTCGCCACTGACTCAGCGTCTGGTCCACCTCTGCCTGTGTGATGCGCCCTTCTGCCTGGTCGCGGTAGAGCTGGTAGAGTGGGGAATAGTAATTGGCGTTATAGGTGTCGAAGAGCGTTTTTACACTACCACTATTTTTTACGCGCGCGTTATAAACGGCCGTTTCGTAGTCGATGATGTCAGAGGTCGAGGCATAGTGCATACCGTCGAAATTGGGCTTCGTCGAGATATACCAGTCGGCATTCACGTTCACCTTCACTTTTTCGCCCTTACCCTGTTTCGTGGTGACGACAATCACACCATTGGCAGCCAAAGCACCGTAGATAGAGGCGGCAGCGGCATCCTTCAGCACCGTCACCGACTCCACGTCGTAGGGGTTGATCTCGTTCAGCGTCATGTTAGTAGCCATATCGTCTACCACAATCAGCGGTTGGGTGCCGACATTGGTTGAGAAGGTGCCTACACCGCGTAGGATGGGTTTGTTCTCGCCAGTATTGGGATTCACCTCCATGCGCAGACCAGCCACCTGACCTTCCAAGGCGGAGAGCACATCCTTGTGCATCACGCGGTTCAGCTTCGTGGAGTCCACATGGCCGAAGGCGGCTGTGGAACGCTCGCGGCTCAGTTTCTGATAACCTGTAGAGATGACCACGGTCTCAGCCAACTGTGTGGTCTGCTCGTTCATCTTCACGTTGACGGTCGTCTGACCTTTCTTCACCGCTGCCTGATAGGGTTCCATACCGATAAAGCGGAACTGGAGCACGGCGCCCTCCTCCGCGACAATCGAATAATTACCATTCAGATCGGTCACTGCATGGTGGTTACCGTTCTTCACCGTAATGGTTACACCGTACATGGGTTCTCCTTTGGAGTCGGTAACAGTACCCTTCACAGTCGTCTGTGCCATGGTACCAACAACAGACAAAAGGAAAAGTACGCAGGATAGTAGTTTTTTATATACCATATCTTACGTTTTTGGTTGCAAAGATACATTTTTTTTCGGAAAGAAATAAGAATAATATGAATAATTTTATCCAAAAATGTGTAAAATAGTAATTATTTCTGAGTTAATTATTCATATTATTCAAATTTCTTTCATAAATAAATATTTTTTTTGTATCTTTGCCCCCAATCTACAATATTATTAACTAAAAAATTAAAGAAATGAAGAAATTATCTTTTTATGCGTGCATGCTACTAATCGCTACCATGACGTATTCTTGTGCTACTGAAGACAAGGCTATTTCCGAGCCTTACACGATTGTCGAACTCGACGGTTATAAGCATAAGACCGATCTTGTTGCAACGTTCCAGGGCCAGGTTGGTGCAGAGGTTACACTCGGACTGGGTGTCTATGACAACTTCGATATCTATGGTGTCGATTTTGGTGATGGCAAAATTGTGGCCGATTCTGTAGGAAATCAGAATGGCGGTGTTAAAGATGCAGAGGGTAAGACCAAGGAAGGTACAGCCCATACCCGCACCACTGAGTTCAAGGGCGTCATTGCCGGAGATGGTCTCGTCAAGGTCTACGGTAAGAGCGACATCTGGTATCTCACTATCAGCGGTAATCTGATGCCGACATCATTCAATCAGGAGAAGTTGGCCAATGTGGTTCAGGCCACCATCACGGGCGCTAATGTCGAAGCATTGGAACTGCCCGCCCTGCCTTGCCTCACATTTTTCAGCTTTAGCAACAGCCCGATCAAGAAATTGGATGTGTCGCAGGTGCCCACGCTGACCTCACTGAGCATCATCAACACCACCCAGTCTCAGTACGAGCCGGCACTGGCCAGCATCGATGTAAGCAAGAACCCCAATCTTGAGTCGCTCGTTATCGGTGGTGAATATTATATGAAAGGCATCCTTGCCTCGCTCGATATCTCCAATAATCCTGCATTGACCAATGTGGTGGTGAGCAACAACGACGTTAAATCCATCACGATGGCTGATAAGTACGACAAGCTGACGCTTTTCAATGCGTCGAAAAACCTGCTTACCTCGTTCGATGTTGCCAAGTTACCGGCCATTAAGAGTCTCTATCTGGCCTCGAACCAGCTGACCACGATTGGCGATGTCACCAAGTGCGAGGCTTTGGCCTGGTTTGATGTGAAGGATAACAAGTTGACAGGCGACATGGAATTGAAGAGCGAAAAACTTACCAACGTTTATGTCAACAACAACGAGCTCACCAGCATCACGGTGCCCAATGTCACCAAGCAGTTCTATTTCGACAACAACAAGATGACCCTCGCCACGATGCCGGCTTTGCCCGAAGGCATGAACACCACTTCCAAGAAGAAGCAGTTCCACTATCAGCCTCAGGCCGATATGGAGGTTGCTCCCGAGGGTTCTGTCGTCGACCTCTCCGCTCAGGCTTCTGCCAAGGGTATGGAGGCTGAGGCTCAGGCCACCGTTTTCACGATTACTGCCGGCAACGCTGCATTGGTTGAGGGTAAGGACTATACAGTCGCAGATGGTAAGATTACCTTTATCACCGATCAGCAGGGTGCCATCATAAAGATGACCAATGCTGGTTATCCCGACCTGAACCTCTGCACTAAGCCTTTCGATGTGAAGGGCACCGGCGCAGCCCCCCAGGGCAATGCCATCTTCACATTCTTCGAGGGCAATGCCAATGGCGGTACAGTAGTGGGCAATGGTGCTGACGAAGGCAGGGTTGCCAATGAGATTACCGTCAGCAGCAAAAAGGCTAACATCGAGACCGACAATATCACTATTACACTGAATGAGGCCCTGAAAGCTGGCGATATCATCAATATCACCGGTTATCGTAAGAAGGATACCGATGCCAACGGCAATCTCTATATCCTCTTTGAGACTGGCGAGGTTATCGACGAAGGTAATGACGTGAAGTGGAACAACGTCCACGAGAATGTCGGTCAGCAGCCCAATACCAATACCTACGAGGTTCCTGCAGGCGCTGCTGGTAGCAAGGTTATCAAGCTGGCTCGCTCTAAGTCCGGTACCAATGTCTTTATCCAGAAGTTTGAAATCATTCGTAAGTAAATTCTATCTTCTACCTGATAAGAAACAAGGATTCAAGGATTGGTAATGCCAGTCCTTGTTTCTTTTATTCTACGCGTATATCAAGATGCAGGAGACACATCATATTATCTCGAAACAATCAAAAAAAAAGTGAAAAACAGTTTTACTTCTTATTTTTTTTGTAACTTTGCCCCCATAGAACCATAAATTGTTACGATTATGACTATTGCATTAATTATCATTATCGCCCTTGTGGTGATTGTTGGAGGTTATTTTATCTCTACCCAGCGCTCGCTGGTAAATCTTGATGAGTTGTGTAAGAACGCCCTGAGCCAGATTGAGGTTCAGCTGAATTCTCGTTTCGATGCTGTCATCGCCCTTGCCAAGACGGCTGCGCAGTATGCCAAGCATGAGTCGGAGACCATCATCCAGGCTGTACAGGCCCGTGGTGCCAATATGGGTAATGGCAATCTGCCTGCCACACCTGAGAGCATCAATCAGCAGAGCGACCTGCTCACACAGATGATGGGCAGGCTGAACGTGGTCTTCGAGCGTTATCCGGAACTGAAGGCCAGCGACCTCTACAAGGAGGCTCAGGAGGGCATGAAGCAGTATGAGGAGAATGTACGTATGTCGCGTATGGTCTACAACGACACTGCCACGAAAATGAACCGTATGGTGCGCCAGTGGCCGTCGTCTATCGTGGCCTCTATGCTCCACTTTGATCAGAAGGACTACCTCAAGGTGGATAGCGAGGAAAAGAAGCAATACCCCAACCTCGATGAAGCGTTTAAGAAGTGATTTTGGGTGTTGGCTGATAGGTGTTGGGTGTTGGTTGATAGCACTCACAGCTTTTGCGCGCCCAACGCTGCATAAGCTCGACATCAAGGTGGTGTTGAGCCGCAACGGCGATGCCCGCATCACCGAGACGCGCCAGATGAGCATCGACTCCGAAGGCACAGAGTGCTATATTGGCGTGGGTGTCTTCGACGGTAGCGAGGTGCGCGACCTCACGGTCACCGACGAGACAGGCCTTCAGTATGAGAATATCGGCAGTTGGGATATCGATCGCTCCCGCAGCTGGAAGGCAGGCAAGTGCGGTATCGTTGTCAAGCATGGGGGGTATGAGCTTTGTTGGGGGCTTGGTGACAGTGGTGAGCGTACCTATATTACCAACTATACTTACACCAACCTGATGCATGCCCATCCCGATGCCGACGCCATCCGCCACGTGTTTCTCGATGCCGATGTGTCTCCCAAGCCCGATAAGGCTTATCTCACCATTGAGGCCGAGGAAGATTCCGTTTCCCTGACCGAGGAGAACAGTGGCATCTGGGGCTTCCGTTTCGGTGGCGAGCTCGGTTTCGACAACGGCAAGATGGTGGCCTACAACGACGAGCCCTTCGGCCGTAGTGGTGCCATGTATATCATGTGCCGCTTCGACAAGGGCCTCTTTGAGCCCGACATTCAGGAAACCGACTCCTTCGAGACCAAGAAAGAGCTGGCCTTCGAGGGCAGCGATTACGTGGGCGGCAGCGACGGCTATGGTGGCAGTGACGACGATAGCGGCTTCTGGGCCTTTGTCTTCATGGTTGTCGGTTTCTTCGTTCTGCCCATTGTCACAGGCATCTGGTACTTAGTCTATGTCTGGCGAGCCCGTAAGAAAGTGAATAAGGACCTGCTCTGGTACCGCGACATCCCCCTGAAGGGCAACCTCCAGCAGGCCAACGACATGCTCAATGCCTACAGCTATTTCGGCACCGATTACAACAATCTGCTCTCTGCCTGTATCCTGAAGCTCATCGACATTGGGGCCATCTCCATAGAGACACACCTGAACCAGAAAGGTAAGAGCGAGCAGAACTTCGTCATGCACGAGTTGCCCAATTATGCTGAACAGCCCCTGCTGCTGCGTAAGATACACAACATCTTCAAGATGGCTGCCGGCTCAGATACCGTCCTCGAGCCGAAGGAGCTGAAGTCGTTCATGTACAACAACAAGAACGAGAGCATCACCGATTCCTTCATTAACACTCTCCACACCAAGACGAACCTCTCCGCCTACAAGGACCGCCTCGATGAGGTGCGCCAGGTGTTCGGTTTGAAGAAGTTCCTCAAGGAGTTCACCCTGCTCGACGAGCGTCATGTACAGGAGGTGGCGCTGTGGAAGGACTATATGATTTACGCCACTCTCTTCGGTATCGCCGACCAGGTGATCAGCGACATGAAGAAGATCAATCCCGAATACTTCAATATGGACCAGGTGGCCAATCAGATGGCCGACAACATGACGTTGCCGATGATCCGATCCACGCTTTTGAACAGCACCTCGCGTGCCGTTGCCAACAAGGCGGCCCGTGAAGCAGCCCGCGAGGCACGCATCTCAGGCCGCGGCGGCCATTCCTCATGGGGTGGCGGCGGTGGCGGCTTCTCCGGCGGCGGCTTCGGCGGCGGCGTCAGATAAAAATCAGGTGCGGAAGTGAAATGCTTCTGCACCTTTTTTATTGAAAATGTGCGGAAATATTTGGTGGTTTCAGGGAAATTGCCTATATTTGCACCGTCAAACCAATAAATAGAATGCTATGGAACAATTATTGCATTATGTGTGGAAGCATAAACTGTTCCCTTTGAAGGAACTGGAAACGACCGACGGTAAACGCGTCGAGGTGATAGACCCTGGCCTGCACAATAGGAACGCCGGGCCTGATTTCTTTAATGCGAAGGTGAATATCGGAAGGACCTTGTGGGTGGGTAATGTCGAGATCCACGACAAGGCCAGCGACTGGTATCAGCACCACCACGACCGCGATCCACGGTATAATAATGTGGTGCTCCATGTGGTGGGAGAGGTGGATACCGATGTGCAGAATGCTCAGGGAGAATACCTTCCGCAGATGCAGCTCGATGTGCCGCGGCACGTTGGTGAGCACTATGAGGAACTGCTCAAGACCGACAGTTATCCTCCTTGTTATAAGGTGATTCCTGAGCTGACACGCCTGAAGGTGCATGCCTGGATGGCTGCCTTACAGACGGAAAGGCTGGAGCAGAAAACAGAGGCCATCCGGCACCGTGTTGAACTGTGTGGCGGATCGTGGGAGGATGCCTATTTCGTGACGCTTGCCCGTAACTATGGGTTTGGTATCAACAGCGATGTGTTTGAGCAGTGGGCCAGAGTGGTGCCGCTCAGTGCTGTGGCTCATCACCGCGACGACCTCTTCCAGATAGAGGCCATCTTCATGGGTCAGGCGGGATTATTGGAATTGGAGGCGGTGCCAGACTATTACCAGCAGACAGCTCTCAATGAAGGCTATTTCGCTAAACTCCGCAACGAATATCTCTATCTGGCCCATAAGTTCTCGATGAAACCGTTGGATTATAAACTTTGGCGGTTCCTCAGACTGCGGCCGCAGAACTTCCCCCATATCCGTATCTCACAACTCGCAAGCCTCTATTATCAACAGAAGGCCGGACTGAGTCAGCTGTTGGAGTGTGAGACCATCGACCAGTTGAAAGCACTTTTCAGTTCGCATGTCACGCCGTATTGGGAGACGCACTACACCTTCGGCTCCACCAGTTCGAAGAATGAGAAGCATCTCTCTTACGGTTCAATTAATTTGTTGATGATCAATACGGCCGTGCCGATGCTCTTTGCCGTTGGGCGGCATCAAGGTAAGGAGGTGCTTTGTGATCGTGCCTTCGACTTCTTAGAGCAGCTGAAAGCTGAAAACAACTATATCACCCGTCTGTGGCAACAGGTAGGTTTACCTATTCAGTCAGCCGGTGACTCTCAGGCGCTGATTCAACTGAAGAAGGAATACTGCGATAAGAAGGATTGCCTTCGTTGTCGCTTCGGATACGAGTATTTAAAGAGATGATGTTTTTGTTTACAGTTTACGGTTTACAGTTTACAGATGATTACACTGCAAATTGAAATTGATTGAGAAATAATAGAAAATAGCTAAAGGTAGTAAATATGATAGAGTTTGATTTTTCATATCGTAAGTTAAATGTTTATCAATTGTCAAAACAGTTGGTGAAAGACATTTATAGAATTGTTGGATCGTTTCCTAAAACAGAGAATTTTGCTTTAGTAGACCAAATGCGGAGGGCGGCAGTCTCAGTTCCATCAAATATTGCAGAAGGTACTTCTAAAGTCTCACCGAAAGAGCAGTTTCATTTTCTTGAAATAGCTTATGGTTCATTGATGGAAATAATGTGTCAATTGGAAATCTCTTTTGATTTAGGATACATCAATCAATCCCAATTTCATCAGTCGGAAGAAAATATTGTGATGATTTATAAGATGTTATTTTCGATGCAGTCATCATTGAGATCCCGCCTACAAGGTAATCATCTGTAAACTGTAAACAAAAAAAACTATGGAACAAGAAATCTTCTATGCAATGGCGTTGACGCGGCTGACGAACTTTAACTTTCAGCAGGCACTGGAACTATATAAGACTGTGGGTAGTGCTCAGCAGATTTATGAGCATCGGAATGAGATTGGCGATGTGGTGAAGGAAGCCTCACCACGGTTGAAGGAAGCCCTTAAAGACTGGAGTGAGGCGATGAAACGGGCGGAATTTGAGCTGAAGTTCATGCAGGAACACCAGATCCGGGCTATTACGCTTAATGATAATGACTACCCTCAGCGGCTCAGTGAGTGTGCCGATGCACCCATCGTTGTTTATTACCGTGGCAATGCCGACCTGAACCAGTCCAAGATAATCAATATCGTAGGCACTCGTCAGTGTACACAATATGGCAAGGATCTGATCCGACGGTTTATGAGCGACCTTCGAAAGATGTGTCCGCAGATGCTCGTGGTCAGTGGCCTGGCATATGGTGTGGATATCTGTGCGCATAGGGAAGCCTTGAACAGTGACTATGAAACGGTGGCGGTGTTGGCTCACGGCCTTGACCAGATTTATCCCTACCGGCACCGTGATACGGCCATCAAGATGCTGTCACATGGTGGACTACTGACGGAGTTTATGAGTCAGACCAATGCCGACAAATCGAACTTTGTTCGTCGTAACCGTATTGTGGCAGGCATGTCGGATAGTTGCATCGTTGTGGAAAGCGCTGCTAAAGGTGGTGGGCTTATCACGGCAGAGATTGCCCAAAGTTACGATCGTGCCGTCTTTGCCTTCCCTGGTGCTGTGGGTATGATCTATAGCGAGGGCTGTAACAACCTGATACGCGATAATGTGGCAGCGTTGATTACCAGTGCTGAGGATTTTGTCAAGGCGATGGGGTGGCAGGATGAGGCTTTGCGACAGCGGGCCCATGCCGAGGG
>Ga0265299_10006417_pt1 | contig 10707 bp, 8 predicted proteins | sample AusTroGonzalo_MG_4_FD_193485 | JGI IMG/M metagenome (GOLD analysis project Ga0265299, IMG submission 193485) | Bovine rumen microbial communities from tropical cattle in Woodstock, Queensland, Australia - Gonzalo_02 | ecosystem: Host-associated > Mammals > Digestive system > Stomach > Rumen ...
CATAACATACGACCATCCGCTTCTTGAGCCAATTCTCAATGTCACATACGGATGTGCGATCTATCAGGAACAGGTAATGCAGATCGTAAGAGATCTCGCAGGATTCTCCATGGGTCAGTCCGATAACATCAGACGTGCGATGAGCAAAAAGAAGAAGTCGATAATGGAGAATTACCGTAACCTCTTCATGTACGGCGGAACTGATGACAAAGGCCGCCAGATCGAAGGCTGCATCAAGCGCGGCGTACCCGAGAATATTGCTGCAAAGATATTCGATGACGTAGCGGGATTTGCAGGATACGCATTCAACAAGTCCCATGCCGCATGCTATGCGGTAGTAGGTTACTGGACTGCATATTTCAAATACTATTATCCGACGGAATTCATGGCTGCAACGCTCAATTCCTTCAGGACGGATCTCGGAAAAGCATCTTATTACATCTCATGTTGTTCTGCCATGGGAATCGAAGTGCTTCCGCCTGATATCAACAAGAGCCGTGAGCGCTTTACGACAGAAGGAGACCGCAAGATTAGAATCGGTTTGTCTGTTATCAAAAACGTTGGTGAAGGCGCAGTCCTCGATATCTTAAGTGACAGAGAGAAGAACGGCGATTACAAGTCGTTTGAAGACTTCGTTGTTAGAGCTGCAAAGATTGGTGTCAAAAAGCCTGTCGCAGAGTCTCTGATCCTCGCTTCATGCATGGATTCATTCGGACTTACCAGAGCGCAGATGACAGCATGCGTACAGACAGAATTAGAGAAGCTCGCTCACGAAGAGAGCCGCAATATCGAAGGTCAGTTATCGCTCTTTGATTTTGGCGGTGATTCTAATACCGGCGCATCCATTTTTATTCCTGATATTCCAGAGTATCCGGACAGCCAGAAACTCGGATACGAGAAGGAGATGGTAGGTATCTACCTGTCTGGTAATCCGCTCGCATCTTATACGAGATTAATGGCTGAGATATCAACATTTGATATGTCTGAAGCATCTGACATAATCGCTCTTTCAGGAAGCGATGCGTTAGATGACAACAAGCAGGTCGCAATGTGCGGAATGGTTACCGATAAGAAGACCGGATATACGAAGAAAAAGACCATGATGGCCACAATAAGCTGCGAAGATCTGAGCGGTGTATTTGAAGCGCTTCTCTTCGGCAAGAAGTTCGACCAATACAACAGATATGTTGAGAAGAATAAACCTTATCTCTTTGTCGGAAGAAGACAGATGAGAGAGGGAGGAGAGTTATCTCTCTTTGTCGACAGCTGTTTTGAATTATCAGATGATTCTGCTCTGTTAAGCACGATCCGCAACGACATGGCTTATAAAGTCGCGTTAAGAGAAAGAGACGGCGGAGTACAGGTATCAAGACCTGTTGCTGCTCCCGAGCCTACACCTGCTCCTGCGACTGCAGCTGATAATGCTGTTGTGGTTTCTGATGAGAACAGGGAACAGATAATAAGGATCCACTACGACGGCAAGCCGAATTCGAAGGGCTTCAACAGACTTCTGAATTTCCTTGCATATTTCCACGGCAATATGCCGGTAGAGGTTCTTTTTGAATCAGATAAGAGCATAATAAGGTTGGATGATGTTTGTAAGATCCAGCCCGACGAAGCGGTAATAAGAAAACTGCAGGAACTTGTCGGAGAAGATAATATCGAGACGTTATAAGGAGGTATTGCCATGAATGAGCATGATGTTGCTGAACTTAACCGCATAGTAAAGGAATGCAATCACATTGTCTTTTTCGGAGGTGCCGGCGTATCGACTGAGAGCGGCATCCCTGACTTCAGAAGTAAGGACGGTCTTTATAACCAGCACGATGTCAAATTCGACAGATACAGTCCGGAATATCTCTTGAGTATCGACTGCCTTGTAGATCATCCCGACGTGTTCTACGAGTTCTACAGACAGAAGCTTAATACAGCTGGTATCGAACCCAACAGGGCTCACTATAAGCTTGCTGAGATGGAAAAGGCAGGTAAGCTCGACGGCATTATTACACAGAATATAGACGGCCTTCACCAGAGAGCAGGAAGCAAGAATGTCCAGGAAGTTCACGGCACGACATTCCGCAATTACTGCATGAAGTGTCATGAGAAGTATCCATATGATTTCATCTTCAAGTCAGAAGGCCCTATCCCCAGATGTCCAAAGTGCGGCGGCATGGTAAGACCTGACGTTACGCTTTATGGCGAGGGACTTCCTCAAACTGCATGGATCGAATCCAAGAGACTGGTATTCAGGGCAGATTGCCTCATTATCGGAGGCACGTCTCTGGCTGTTCAGCCTGCTGCTTCACTGGCTTATGATTTCAGCGGCAAGTATCTGGTCATAATCAATAGGGATAAGACATTTGCTGACAGGAATGCGCATCTTGTATTCCACGACAACATTACGGAGGTTCTGGATTCTATTAATCTTGAAGACTAACAGATCCGGATTATTCACATGATCACATATGAGAAATTAACTCCAGACAGAGTCGATCAATTTATAAAGATACGTATCAATCAGCTTAGAGAAGAAGGCGCAACGCAGGATATCGATCTTGTGCCTGCACTGCAGGACTACTATAAGAGGCACATGGCTGACGGGACATTTGTCTCATGGCTTGCCATCGATGACGGTGAGATAGTCGGTACCAGCGGCATGTCTTTTGTTGAGAAGCCGCCTTATTTCAGCTGCCCGAGCGGCAGGTTAGGACTTTTGTCCAGCATGTATACCGATCCTGGTCACAGAAGGATGGGCATTGCAAAAGAATTGCTCTCGAGAGTTGTTGAAGAAGCCAGAAACTACGGCTGCGGATGCGTGCAGATCACGGCATCTGACATGGGCGTGCTGCTCTATACGGACTTCGGCTTCGTAAAAAACGGCAATTTCATGCAGTACAACTTCTGAATATAATGTGCTTTCGGGCATCGCAGAAGATACCTTCGGCTCTATTTCTTATTTAGTGTATAATAGCGTTGAAAATCTTTTGATGTTTCGGAGGCATTTTTATGGGCAGACTTCTTTACGATGAGAGCAACCTTCCCGAGATTAGCAGCCTTAAGGCCGTTAATTATGATGATATAGATAAGAGCACCATTGAACCTGTTAAGCGCGTAGGCGTACTTACGAGCGGCGGCGACGCTCCGGGCATGAATGCGGCAATCAGAGCCGTTGTAAGAGCCGGAATCAACGCTGGCTTTGAGATGTACGGCGTTACCAGAGGTTATCACGGACTTTGGAAGGGCGAGATCAAGCAGCTCGACGGAAGAAGCGTATCCGAGACATTGCAGCGCGGCGGTACATTCCTCATGACAGCAAGATCCAAGTCATTCATGACTGATCAGGGCGTTCTTAAGGGTGCGCGCATGATGGAAGCTTATGAGCTCGACGCATTGGTAGTTATCGGCGGTGACGGTTCTTATAAGGGTGCCAGAGCTCTTGCCAGGATCGGAATGCCCGTTATCGGTATGCCGGGTACCATCGACAACGATATAGCATCAACTGAATATACGATCGGTTACGACACCGCTATGAATACCGCCATGCAGTGCATCGATAAGCTCCGTGACACGGCTTCATCACACGAGCGCTGCAGCGTTATCGAAGTAATGGGAAGAAATGCAGGATGGATCGCACTTAACGTAGGTATCGCTACAGGTGCTGAGAGCATCCTTATTCCTGAAGTTCCTTACGACTTCAACAGAGACGTATTGAGAGTTATCCTTGACGGCCGCAACACCGGCAAGAAGCACTATATCGTTATCGTTGCAGAGGGTGTCTGCAAGGCAGAAGACATTGCAAGACAGATCGAAGAGGCAACAGGTATCGAGGCTCGTCCTACTATTCTTGGACACTTGCAGAGAGGCGGTTCGCCGACATTAAGAGACAGAACGATCGCAAGCCTTATGGGTATCAGAGCTATCGACTGCCTCATTGAGAAGAGATTTAACAGACTTGTGGTTATGCAGCAGGGTGAGATCACGGATGTCGATATCGAGAAGGGTCTCGAGATGACAAAGACGATCACACCTGAAACCATAGCTAACGTTAAGAGACTCGGCTGATATCCGGGTCTTACAGGGGATAGAGAAACGCTATGTATGAGTTTTTAAGCTTTGAAGAGAGCCTTGAGCGGAAGAAGATCCGCGGGCGCGTCTTGAATACGCTTGAATTCAATAAGATCAGAGAGACGGTAACATCCAAAGCCAGAACGCCTTACGGCAAAGAGTTATGTGAAGACATGGCTCCCTGTTGTGATCTGGATTATGTTACGTCAGAACTTAACTGCACTAAGCAGGCGATGGAGCATATCTTAAGATTCGGAATGATTCCGTTAGGCGGAATGAGAGATTTAAGACAGGCTCTTACTTATGCCAAGGCAGACGGCACGCTTACCTGCGGACAGCTTTTGGAAGTTGCTTCATTTTTGAGAGCATCCGATGAGATAAAGAAATCGATCTCAAAGGCTAGATCAGCAGGCTCTCCGCTGGTAGATGATGTAGAGCCTGACATCTGTTCTTATGTTGACGGTCTTGAGACATGTGACAGTCTTCTTGAGAAGATCTCGTCTTCGATCTTAGGCCAGGATGAAGTATCGGATAAAGCTAGCAAGGAATTGTCCTCGATCAGAAGAGAGAGGAAGAGCATTGCAAGCGGCATCAGGTCACTGCTTGACCGCGTTATCCAGAATCACGCTGACATGCTCCAGGAGAGCATCGTAACGCTCAGGGAGGGAAGATACTGTATTCCCGTAAAGGCTGATTTCAACGGAAGGATCGAAGGTATCGTTCACGGTGCTTCATCTTCCGGTCAGACTCTTTTTATCGAGCCTATGAGCGTTGTTGAGGCTAATAACAAGATCGCCGAATTAAACTTTGCCGAGCAGGCAGAGATCCAGAGGATACTTAAGAGCTTCACCAATGAAGTGGTATCTATAAGCAATATCCTCGAGAACAATATGCAGATTGCTTCGCGCCTGGATTATGTTTTCGCGAAGGCCGAATACGGTGTGGAGAATGATTCATTCTGTCCCGATCTCAATACTGAGGGAAGGATCGACCTTAAGGGCGCAAGGCATCCCCTGATCGCCAAGGACAGCGTTGTCCCCGTCGATATCAGTGTCGGCAGCGGTTATGACGCGCTCATCGTAACAGGTCCTAATACAGGCGGTAAGACGGTTTCTCTTAAGACATGCGGACTTCTTGTCCTCATGACGATGGCAGGTCTTGCGATCCCTACAGACAGCGGATCTGAAGTGTGCGTTTTCGACAGAGTATTGGCAGACATAGGTGACGAGCAGAGCATTGAAGAGAGCCTTTCTACTTTCTCTGCGCACATGTCCAATATCGTATTCATCTTGAAGAACATCAGAGGCAAGTCATTAGTACTCCTTGATGAGCTCGGTTCAGGTACGGATCCTGCTGAGGGCGCTGCGCTTGCCATATCGATTATTGAGGAACTCAGGAAGAAGAACTGTATCGTAATGTCTACGACGCACTACAGAGAGCTTAAGGGCTATGCTGAGACGACAGAAGGTGTTATGAATGCTTCCTGCGAGTTCGATACAGAGACGCTTGCTCCGACTTATAAGCTGATCACGGGAAGACCCGGTTCATCGAATGCTTTCGTAATATCTCGAAAACTCGGTCTTGCAAAGCATATCCTTGATAATGCGAAGACCAGAATGTCCACAGACGAGCTCCAGTATGAAGAGCTCCTCGCAAAGGCTGAAGAGCAGTCTAAGAAGGCTGAAGAATTAGCAGCAGAAAATGACAGGCTTAACATTGCGCTCAAGGCAGAGAAGGCCCGTCTCGAAGAAGAGAATGCTAAGCTCAAGCAGTCTAAGACCAAGATCTTAAACGACATGAAGGTCGAGCAGAAGAGGCTCCTTCAGGAGCAGGAGAGAGAACTTACAGAAGAGCTCAGAGAACTTCGGAAGAAGTCCAGAGCGATGGACAGCAAGAAGCGCGAGCAGGAACTTGATAAGATCAGAAGAAAGCTCAGAGCGGGCATTGACGATCTTACAGTTGAAGACGATGAAGCAGTTAAGTCTGTAGCATTAAGCGGTGAGCCTGTTAAGGAAGTAATTGAAGGCGAGTGCTACTATGTTCCTTCACTCGGGCAGACTGGCGTTGCCGAATCAGGTCTCTCTAAGAGCGGAAGCGTAAATATTCTCTGCGGCAGCATGAAGATCGCCGTTAAGAAGAGCCAGCTCATGATGCCTACAAAAGAGCAGCGTGATGAGTTCATGAGGACCAAGAACGGCAAGGCTGCATCTAAGGCCGGTGCGGTCTCAAAGAAGAGCAATGCAGGCGATATCTCCAAGGCGAAGTTTACGGCTGCATCTTCGACCAAGGCTGAACTCATGCTTATCGGCATGACGACGGCTGAAGCGGAATCAAGCCTTTACAAGTACATGGAAGACTGTGTGCTTGCAGGAATAAAAGAAGCGAGGATCGTTCACGGCAAGGGTACAGGTGCTTTGCGTTCCTGCGTTCAGGACATTCTGATAAAGGATGACCGCGTTGAATCCTATCGTGCAGGCTCGCAGGGTGAAGGCGACAGCGGTGTAACAATAGTTAAATTCAGATAAAGGGGAAAATGGCATGGCAGAAAACAATGTTGATCAGGTAATCGTGCAGGAAGCTCAGGCTCTGCAGCAGACGGAAACTCCCAAGAAGAGAGTCAGGGTCGGATTCATATTCCTGGCTATTACTCCGGTAGCGGCGCTTGTTTTTATACAGTCAATGTGCCAGATGCCGTTTCTGCTATTGACTAGCATTTATATCACTCAGAACGAACTTGCTAAGAACATTACTGACCCGGCTGAAGGTACTGCGCTTATCATGAAGGTCTTCAACGAGCGTTACGCATTCTATGCTTATATGGCATATGCGGTAGTAAGTCTTATCGTATTCGGTCTTTGGTATTTCTTAGGTTTTGTAAGAAGAGGTCCGAAGGTCAAGATCAGCCAGATCTTCGGCGTTAAGTCGATCCTTGCAACGATCGGTGCGGTAATCGGACTCAATTTTGTCATTACTGCAGGTTTTGTTCTTGCCCAGTATCTTTTCCCTTCGGTTATAGATTCTTATGCCGAACTCATGGATGCATCAGGATTAGGAACTAATACCCTGATCACCATAGTCTATGCAATAATCCTGGGACCCATATTTGAGGAGCTCTGCTGCCGCGGTGTCTGCTTCGGCTATCTCGAGAAGTCCAATATCAAACCGATATTCATGATCCTTATCTCAGGTATTCTTTTCGGTGCAATGCATCTTAATCTCGTTCAGGGTATCTATGCATCGTTCCTGGGCTTCATGCTCGGATACTTAAGATACAAGTATCGTTCGGTCCTTATCACGATCTTCATGCATATACTGTTCAACATTATGGGAACATACGGAGACCAGCTGATCCAGCAGCTGCATCCCAATGACGCCGTCACTTTGATCCTGGGCGGCCTGGCACTCTTCCTGCTCGTATTTGTCATTGTTCTCGTAAACGGCGACAAGAAGGCTGTGCATGCTTCATCGGAGAATACGGAAGACTTGTCCTAAAATCAAAAATATTTGGTATACTTAATTTGTAAATCCAAATCATAGGGGAGAGATCAATTTGTTGAACGAAGAAGAACAGATGTCAGAGGCCCTGGTAAGGATCTTTGAGAATGTTGTTTTAACGGAAGAGAAATCTCTTCGTGCAGGTTATTTCAATGACCTGTCTATTGCCGAGATGCATACACTTACTGCAATCGGCCCATACGATGCCCGCACAATGACAAACACTGCAGAAGACCTGGGTATTACCACAGGTACTCTTACTGTTGCCATAGACAGGCTCGTTAAGAAGGGATATGTCCATAGAGAACGTGATAAGCGCGATAAGCGTATCGTAAGGATCAGCCTCACACATAACGGAAAGCTTGCCTGCAGAATGAACAGCAAGTTCCACAGGGTATTGGCTAAGCATATCCTCGCAGGATACGATGAGGCAGACAGAAAGAAGCTTTTAGACCTTGTTAATGAAGTCGACCAGTATGTCGAACAGCAGCTCAAGCGCTACGAAGGCAGTGAGAACGTAAGAGCTACAGCCAGACAGGTAGCGAAGGATACAACAAAGGAGAAAAAGTAAGATGGGCGAATCTAATATCACCAGAGAAAAGATTTTAGAAGAAGTCATCAGGATCATGGCCGAGACGCTCGAGATTTCTCCCGAAGAGATCACGGCAGATCTTAACTTCAATTCCGATCTTCCTTTCGATTCGTTACAGCTCTATGAGTTTGTAATCGATGTTGAGGAACACTACAACATCCGTCTTCCTGACGAGCTTCTTGACGAAGTAAAGACAGTTAACGATATAGTTGACGTAGTCTATAAGCTCGCTGTCAAGTAAGGCGGCAAGCGGTATCCGGATGAAGAAACTTTTCATCGTTAACAGCAGAGCTGATGCCAAAGTCCTTGCCAGGTTCAAGGTCGCTTATGCCGACTGCTCGAGCGGACGCGAGGGCGAATCCCGTGTTGTTTATACTGAGTTTGCTGGTCATGCCAGCGAAGTAGCATCCAAAGCTGCTACAGAAGATGGCCTTCTGGTCATTGCATGCGGCGGTGACGGCACTATCCATGAAGTAGCTAATGCACTTGCCGAATCAGATACGCCGATGGCGGCGATCCCTCTCGGCACGGGTAACGACTTTACCCGTTCGATAATGAATGAGGATCACAGGAGCAACTGTGAGATCTGCGTAAGCGATATTTTCAGCGACAGATTTGAGGTCAAGGACACGGATCTTATCCGTGTAACTTCTTATGACCGTAAAGGTTCAAAGATCGATGCGAGTTCGGCATGGTGCCTTAACGTTGCATCCATAGGTCTTGATACTGAAGTCCAGTTAAGAGCCAAGGGTAAGGTGCTTGCTCACCCCGATTCAGGCTTTGTAAGGAGCACTGCATACATTACGTCTGCAGTAGGATGCATCTTCGGCAACAGATCCTTCAGGTTCAAGTTCAATGCCAAGAGAACTGACGGCAAGCCCGAAGATTCACAGGTTGAAGAATATACTCTCCTTGCTGTCTGCAACGCTTCTTATTACGGCGACGGATTCTGTCCTGCGCCCGGTGCGAAGATCGATGACGGCCTTATCAATTGCTGTGCGATCGATGCAGTAAGTCTTCCGAGAGCATTAAATCTTCTTTTGAAGTACAAGAACGGCGCTCACGAAGGTCAGAAGAACGTAGATACATTTACGACTGATGCCATCACTGTCGAGGCAACGGGACTTCGTGACCTCAACGGCAATTACGACGGTGAGGACTTCTCAGGACACAAGGTTACTTTCGAGTGCGTTCCGGGATCCCTGAAACTTGCTTTATACAAGTAATTTCCGTATTGATTTTTTAGTTTTTTATCTAAGGATCGCGAAAACGCGGTCCTTTTATTTATTAAACAATTTGCTCGTTTCACCCTTTTTATTGATATAATACTTAGTTATGAACAACGCGTTGATGAACAATGTTGAGAATTACAGGAAATACGGCGTGAGCGACAAGGCTATCGAGGCCGCTCTTAAGGCTGAAGAGGCGCTCGCTGACGTTTACGCGCGCGTTGACGACATCGTCACTTATAACGAACTTAAGGTCCTTGACGCGTTCAGGAGCGAGAAGTTCTCGGATACCCATATGGGTTCCACATCAGGCTATGGCTATGACGACGTCGGCCGCGAGAAGATCGAGAATATCTTCGCAAAGGTCTTCTGCGCTGAGAAGGCTTATGTCAGATGGCAGATCAGCACAGGTTCCCAGGCAATTTCTGCTATGCTCTACGGAGCTTTAAGACCCGGAGACATCATGCTCTCCGTTACGGGAAGACCTTACGATACCCTCATGGCAACGATCGGATTATCTTCCGATAAGAATGACATGTCTCTCATGTCCTATGGTATCGGCTATGAAGAAGTAGACCTCAAATCAGACGGTACGCCTGATCTTGATGCCATCAGGGCTGCAATCAAGCCTGAGACAAAGATGGTATTCATCCAGAAGTCCAGAGGATATACGGGAAGAAGAGCACTTCTCTGCGATGACATCGAGAAGATCGCAACACTTGCCCATTCCATAAGAGAAGACATAATCGTTGCAGTCGATAACTGCTACGGTGAATTTACGGAAAAGAGAGAGCCCACTGAAGTCGGTGCCGACGTTATCGCTGGTTCTCTTATCAAGAATCCCGGCGGCGGAATCGCCAAGACCGGCGGCTATATCGCAGGAAGAGCAGATCTCGTTGAGAATGCCGCAAGACACCTTACGACACCCGGCCTCGGCAGCGAAGTAGGTCCTACTATGGGTGCCAATTCCATGATCGCCAGAGGACTTTTCACGGCTCCTGCATGCGTAGGCGAGTGCCTTAAGGGTGCGATATTTGCAGCTGAGATCCTCGGAAGCCAGGGATACAAGACAAGCCCTGCTTCTACGGAATTAAGAGGCGACATAGTCCAGACTATAGAATTCGGAGATCCTGACAAGATGAGCCAGTTCTGTGCTGCCATCCAGTCCTGTTCTCCCGTTGATTCATTCGTTACACCGGTACCGTGGGATATGCCGGGTTATGACGATCAGGTAATTATGGCGGCAGGCGCATTCGTTCAGGGTGCTACGACCGAGCTCTCATGCGACGGTCCGATCAAGCCGCCTTACATTGCGTATATGCAGGG
>Ga0265299_10006419_pt1 | contig 10705 bp, 4 predicted proteins | sample AusTroGonzalo_MG_4_FD_193485 | JGI IMG/M metagenome (GOLD analysis project Ga0265299, IMG submission 193485) | Bovine rumen microbial communities from tropical cattle in Woodstock, Queensland, Australia - Gonzalo_02 | ecosystem: Host-associated > Mammals > Digestive system > Stomach > Rumen ...
ACCGTTATACGTCAGATATACCGTAGCATCGTCATACGATTGCTGAAGAGCGAGAATATATTCGCCGCTCTTAGGAGCTGATATACCCAACTGATACTCAGCCTGATCATTTACGAGTACGGCATCGTTCGCAGCCAAGCGCAGGCCATTATAATCCACAGCCCAAATGCGTGCTACTTTCGGAGTGCCCATCCAGGCCTTCTCGATATCCTTTCCGGCAACATATACCGGAGCTGCATCTTCCGATGCCGAGATAAAGAGTTGGTCATCGTATTTCTGCTTTCCACTCTCCGTAATGCGGACGCAATGAATCGGGTTCTCTTGCTGACGCATACGCGCCGGAGCAGCAGGCGCAGTCTGATTAATCGTCACAGAGCCGGATTCAGTTGCCTGAACAAACACCGCATGACCAACTGCCAAGGCTGCATTATGAGCCAATTGGACATTGAATGCATTTTCAGCACTATTCAGGGCAAACATATAGCCGAATGAGCCGTTCAATATGGTATAGGAGATACCCTTTCCGGCAATACCGTTCCAACCGGCATTCACTTCGTCCGTATTACTGCGATTAACCGTAATAGCTGTCGTCGGATTCAATTGGCTCTTGTCGCTTGCTTTGAAACGATAAACATTGTAATTATCGTTATCAAACTCACAGAGATAGAACTTACCCGGCACATATTGCGCATCGGTTACTTGCTTCCAGCATGCATTGCTCGGCCCATTCGTTGCGCGCTCCAATTCATCATATTCGTATGCCAAATAGTTAGCTCCGAATGTCGCCGTTTCCCACAAGCCGGTGTTTTTATTAAGACGCTGTACGCCATTCGTACGATTAACCGCAAACGGTACGGCAAATGAATAGTACTTCGTAGCATCCATTTCACCGGTGCTATTCATCGTGATATCCAGATATGCATCGCCCTCTACGGTCAAGTTCTCCATACCTGTTCCATGTACAATACCGGACTGGTTGTTATCCGGTGTGGACTCAATTACCAGATTATGCACGGTCAGCGAGTTGCCGGTATTAAGTATCACCTCTCCGGTCGCCTCAACGGTCAGGTCATTTAATACCTGGTTGCCTGTCACAGGATAGTTCTCGCCGGCTTCTACCGTGACATCGGCTACAACAACCTCCCATTTATTGGTAGTAGTATTGAATTGATAGAAGTTGGTATTGTCTGTATATATATCGCCTTCATGATGCGTTACCGCAACCCAATCTGCCGGATTACCATAATAGATATAAGTCAGCATATCCGATCCATGCCAGAGATGATTCTCATCCGGACCTGTAATCTTCAGCCAACTACCACTATTGCTGATATAATAATTAGACGACGCATCGATATAGGTATGATTCCAATTCGGATTATCCATGATACGCTCTACCGATACCCATTCATCGCCGAAGTACACATAGAAATTCATCAAGGCGTCGTAGTATGCTTGATCGCTATTGACGCTCACTGCAATCCATGCACATGAGCCATCAACATCCAGATAGTATGCCGCCGGATCCGAGCCATTCACAAGGTAAGCCGCATCATTGGCATTAGGCGTAACCGCGATCAATTCCTCGTTAATCAGCAAGAAGGTATATGTATCGTACGTATAGACGCCGCAATTAACGGTCATACGTACCCACTCGGCATTGGTCTCGTCATAGTAATACTTATTGCCGGAACCATCCGTATAAACGCCATCGGTCTTCGTCACAATCACCCACGCGTCCGCGTAATATATATAGGTGTTGCTGTTCGAGGCATCCCATGCATGGTCTCCATCGGTATCCGTCATCTCTACCCAAGCATCATTGCGGTAGATATAGCGGTTATTCTCCGTACCGTCATCGTTAGAATCCAAACCTTTGTAGGTTTTTGTTTCACCACTCAATTCAACAGAAATATCCGTTTCGTCATATGTCAAGAAGTACCAAGACTTACCGGTATAGGCTTCGATACCGAACAACTCTACCGGAGCCTCCGGATCCACCAACGGACGAGCATAGAGGAATCCCTGTGCCGGCTGAATCTTGACAGATGCGTTCGGTTCACTGAGGAACATACCGGACTCTTCGTCATAATAGAAGAGGTTCTCGTTCTGAACTGTCATCTCCGCCAGGGTCGTATTACCCAACATGACTGCCTTACCATCACCATAAAGCGTAGCCGAAGCTTTAATAGTTGCATGGGCATTCGATCCCTGGATGGTCTCTTCGCCAAGACCTTCCAAGATGATCATCTTACCTGTCCAGTAATCCCAGTACTCGTTCGTCGTCTTTGCCGGGAATTGAAGAATATAATTCTGCCCTTTCTCCATCCAGATTTCATCGGAGTAGTCGGCATATCCCCAGTTACAGGTGAAATAGCCGTTATTATCCGTCCACTCCTCCTGATTTTCATAGAGATAGAAATCCTTATTGGTATCAGTCGAACTGATAAACGGATAAATCTTTTTCACACCGCGCCAATTATAAGCAGATTGCGTGCCGGAATAGCCATTCTTCTCTTTATCTTTCTTGTATCCCCAGGTTTTGAAATTGGAATTAACTTGCGAGAATCCCTGATGCGAGAATACAGCAGCTTTCGCTAATTGATAACAATAATCAAGATTTGCATAAGCTTGTTCTTGTATAGCAATTACCTGCCCCCCTGCATTTGTAGCCTCATTCGCTATCATGTTCTCCGGATAGGATTCAACCACATATACATTCTTGACATCAAAAGGCGGACATATGGATAAGTACCGATCCGCCTTAACAGCGATCAAGAGATACTGACCGTCTCTAATGGTATATTCATCAGCATTGGTTACATAACTATAATCTTCTTCTCCTAAAGTTACGGTAACGCCAGAAATGGGTTGTCCCGCAAACTCGTCTTCTACTTCATACGTAGTAGAAATAGCACGCATATAATCATCCAATCTCCCCCATAGTATATTCTTAGTATAATTTTCTACTGTGTTTACAGTAGTAGGACCACCCAAGTCATTACTCGACAAACCCAGAACACTCGCTGCAATGTCTGCATTTGGGCCACTCATCTCCATAGATGGGAAAGCATATTTCCAAATATCCACAGAATAATCCATATCCGCAGAGCGCTCCGTATAATCACATGGCAAGAAGAGGTGAACTTTCAACTTATTGTCGTCTGCCGCATCCGCTTTAGGCGCGATACTTGCGTGCCCGTAATCCGTGTTTTTATTAGCATAATATTGCGCTAATGTGGTTGTATGATCCGTTTTGCTCACCTGACTATACGGAAAATCAAAGATAGCAAAGCCTTTCTCATCCACACCGCCCGAAGCTCGCAAATCCAACATACAAACCTGATCGCCCTTGCTATTTGTCGGGGAACCGCCCTGACTTTGCACATCCGAACATGCTGAAATATTGCAATTAAATGTTCCTCCGTTGATATATGTTTTCTGGGGACAACGCAATGCCGTACCATCCAAATTACCATCTGCATCTCTATAGTAAGAGTCATAGGTACCTGTTCCATTTTTGAAACCATTAGGAGCTATACCATTAATTGTTCCATCGTTGAAGTTCACCGTTCCTCCTACTTGGTCATTACCCATTCCATAAAGCGTAACAGTTATAATAGAAGCTGATTTTGTATACGAACGATGCGATATCGCCATTGTAGTGGTGTAGTTCGAGGAACCCGGATATGCATTTTTCAGCGTAACCTGACCTCCATTGAAGTTCAAGACTGTATTGCTATTTCCCAAGTCAATAGACGGACGGTTATCAGAACCCTTATTGAGCATCAACGCGCCATTCGTGCGTTCCGTGCCTTCCGAACCTGACAAAGGCCATATATCATCGATATTGATGGTTGCTTGAGAAGACGTGTTATCTACCAGCACCATAATTGGAGCGCTCTGCTGAGTTGCAGTTGCCTCTTGCGTTGCAACTTGCTTATGATATCGCATACCGTCGCCGCTATAAAGCATATTGCGTCCACGCAAGTGGATATTACCTGTAAATCGTCCGGAATTATTAGCATTTCGGAAACACAAGGCTGCAGCACTTCCTTCCGGAAACTCCTCTGTTTCCCAGTTTGCCGGTTCACCATATCCCTCTATCGTTTTTTTACGAGGTGTAATAAAGCAATTGTCTAAATAGATATCTGCCGAGTTGCCCCCATTCCCTTTTACATAAAGAGCCGACTCTGTACCCGTTGTATAACCAACAGACAGCATAGGGCAGAAACCGGTGAAATATAGTTTCAGGCTACCGGAAGAAGTCTGATTGAACTCGCCATCTTTGGTAGCAGCACAAGCATTTTCAATTGTCTTGCTATAAACATAATTATCATCACTCTTGGTGTAAACATGACAAGAGGTTAATGATAAGTTATTAAGCGAAACCGCTATATTGGAACTTGCCGGATTGGTCTCGTTGTAGGACTTATCAAATATATACATCTTATCGCAGAAGGCTTTCCCGTCAGCAAAAGCGCCGGACACGTTAATATCGGTGATAGTATAAGATGTAGAAGCCCACTCCGATGCAGAATTGTTACGTGTGCCAGTTTTAATGCCTGTATTATTGGCATTCATTGCCGTAAGAGTAGAAGGCACTGTGTTAACCGGAATATATTTCGTAATCGTCGCATTATTGATTGCCGACGTTCCGGAAATCACCACCATATCATACAGAGCGGAAGCATCCAATCCCGTACGGTTGATAGTCAGCGTATTGTCATTGAGAGACGCGCTATAGTTCGTACCATTTTGCATAGACACGCTCAAGTTATTCACATTGGCCGTGGTCAACGTACATGTTGTGCTTGTTGCGCCTCCCGACGCAAACGACACCAAGTTATGATTCGAGCGAATATAAACACCTTTTGTTATCTTCAAATTAGTAAGCGAAGCCATTCCTTCAACCCCCGCGAACTCTATTTTTGCATAATGCGAAGTCGGAGATAGTGGAGCTGAAATTGTTCCACTTACTAAATAGGAAGTACGTACAAGTGTATAACCATCTCCCTTATTGGCTTTTTCATATATATTCCAATAAGCTCCTTCATAAGCCGTAGCTTGCGGAGTAAAACTAATATCACCCGGGATTCCTGTAAAATAAAACTCTACACTTCGTCCCGTTGTAGTAGAAGCCGATTCGAACTCTATCTTTTTGGCTGTTTTATTATATGTGGTTTTATTATTTGCGTAGTAAAAATAATAGTAATCATTGGGACGTGTGGCGATATCCATCGGCAAATCCATCGGGTACGCACACGCATATACATCCACTACCGCCTGTTCCGAAGCGCCACCCACCTGCGTCAAATTGATAGTCCATTGCGTACTCATTGATTCAGTGGCCGTCGTAGTGATATTGGCGGTTCCTGACACATACTCATCATAACCCGCAGGCTCCAAGTTAGTCGTGGTAACATTGAACTTTGAGCCATCTGTTCCCGGGAAGCTATGGCTAATTTCAGTAACATTCGCACATGTAATCTTAATCTGTTGCGGTTCCGAACTGCCAATAGGACAAATCACAAAATTAGGACTGGAACTAAAGTGCAACTCGGATATCTGCAAATTTTTTACCACTCCAGCGGTTGCCACACCTCCGTACGTAAATTTTATATAACGAGTCTTCGGGTCTAATTGCTCACCAGCGACTTGATACGGACTACTCGGCGCTGTTATTGATTTAACTGTTGTCCAAGAAGAACCATTAGCTGACTGTGCAATCGTCCATTGCGCATCATCCGATGTACCTCCGGTTAATGTACAAGTCAATTTATCAGGAACGCCCTCAAACGCTACAACCACATATCCCTCACCATAACCTAACACGTGGCCAAGCACAGTATTAGCGGGAGGTGTTAAAGTATAACCATTTTTGCTTGAAGTGTTAGAGCCATTACTGATATCATACTTTAACATATCAATATTCGCGGCATTAATGCTCGATATTGGTACGTGATTTGGTTTCTGTTGAACCGTAACATTAACCACGCTATTTACCGCATTATATTTATAGTTGGCATCCTGATGGAAAGTACAAGGAATGACTTGCGTCTGATGATTATTCAGATACAATACTTTGAAACTTGCGTTTGTATTGCTGCTGCTCGGAATCACAGCCGTGTTGCTCGAAGTAAATGTCCACTCTGCACGACCATCAGTGATCTGGATTGGATTCGAGACATTGGCATTCTCATACATCGTACCCGCCACATACTCCCATTGCGGTGTACGTTTCTGCACATTAATCGTAAAGGTTACATCTTTTCCCGTCACATCCTCCGTTTCCGCTTGCGTAATACGGAAGGTTGCTTTACCGGCACGATTTGCCTTCAGTGTCTTCGGTGTACCATCCGTATAAACCAGCACCGGATTTGATTCTCCGGCATCTACCGTGGATATCTGCGTAATCGTAAAGCCCGAAGGACTCGGCGCATTCTCCATCTCTATCGTGAAGGTATTATCTACATCCACATTTATTTCGCTTTCTCCATCATAACCGGTTCCGGCCAAATTCAAGCCTATGGCTGTCTTAGATTTTTCTCCAGTCACCTTAAACTTAGCCACTACATTCTTAGCAACCGCATCTGTAGCAGATAATGCAGATGAAGTATAATCAAAACTATACTCCATATCCGTTGATGCAGCTGCGGCAGCACCATCAACATACCAACCTAAGAAAGTATGTCCTTCAGCAGTTTGTGCCTTTACGGTAAGCGTTTGGGACAAACTCGTAGCACCGGACGTATTAGCAAAGGCATTGGTTGTCGGAGAAGAAGAGCTAGCCCAGCTTGCTGCATCACCCGCATTGTAAGAAGCAGATACACTACCCATACCGGCACACGCATCATCTACTTTCACCAATGCTTTAAAGAAGAATTTCTTAGCAAAGTGCGCGTAATAATTAGTTACCGCCGCATCATTTGTCGAACCTTGTATGGTTATCTTATAATTTCCATCCGTTTTTGAAATATAGCCAGACGTGGCATTTTCATTTGTTGACCAGCCTAAAAATTTATAATTCTCCGTATCAGTTGGAGATGACAGGTAGAACGTAAAACTAGGGGCAGAAGATTGATTGGCTAGAGATTGAGGCAACTCCGTTCTTTTACCGGAAAAGTCTGTTGAACTCGACACATAAACCGCACCCGCACCGATCGGTCTGGAGTCCACTACCACTTTTGCGTAGTACGTTTTTTTAGATCCAGCGCTAACGCTCCCCACGCACATTAACGACAGTGATGCTATCAACATCAGTCGTAAAAGGCGACTCTCTTGAAACAATTTTGTTTGAAAGAAATTAAAATTTTTCATATCTTTTTGTGTTTTAAAATTTTTCTTACTTGCTACCATTTTCTCGCTTATGCACATACGATCACAAGCGCCGCGGCAAAATGCGGCGCAAAGTTACAACTTTTTTGCGACATAAACAATAGTTTAGATTAAAATGCGGCAGAAAAAATTACTTTTGCAAACCAGAGATAGCAAAATCATAAAATTCGATACCTCGATTTTTCCAACGCTCGATCGGCATCGGGGGCGAGGACACAGTCCTCCAAGATCAGATTTTGGCAATAACAGAGCGGTTGCGTGCCCGATATTCGGCACCGAACCAGGCGCAGATTTTTTGCGTACCAACCGAGATATTCTCCCTTGATTTCCGAGTCAAAAACAATGCAGTTTTCGCTCTCCCAAAACGCATCTTTTGTGTCTATCTTTGCATGGTGAATTTCAATGTCTTTTGCGTACTGAAAAACGTATTTCCCATTCAATCGCAACTGACTGATATTAAGCGACTTAGCATACATAAACGCATACGTTCCGTTCTCCATTTTCAGGTCTTCCAACTGCCCGTTTTTGCAACGCCAAAACGTCTCCGCCGCATCGCTTATTTGTATGTTTTCCAGCTGCAGTCCATCTACCTCTCGGAACGCTTTCGGAGCATCAATCAGACAGTCGGACATTCGCAAGTTTCGGTCATACCACAGTGGTGCCCGATCCGACTCCGCGAAATGGCAGTTACGGCACTCTACATCCTCACATTCCCATATCACATACTTCCCTTCAAACTCGCAATCCATAGCCTCAATCCGCCGAGACTCCTTCAGTCCCGACTCCCCTTCGCCGATCCGCACGCGCTCCAGCCTTACATCCCTACTCTCGTACAACGGCCGCTCGCCATCAAAATATTGATCCTTTATCGTAGTCATATTTCGCTGCAAAATTACTACAAATATTTGAAATGTACAAGACTTTAGGCAGAAAAAAAATACAATTATGCTCGCATAAATTGATTTTTATGACTAAAGGATTGGCGTTTGCACAACTGTGCGAAATAATCGTACCCTTGTGGTTAAGAACTAATTTCGAGGTGGGATTGCTTGCAATGTCGGTGCCCTCGAAAGTACTACAAATATTTGTTTGTTTTTTTTTGATATATGCAAATTTTTCTTATGAAAAAAATCGTTCGATCTCTCGATCGGAGATACCACAACGGTGGGCTAATTGGCGGGCATTGGTCATCGCGGCGCGCACATCGGCGATTATCTTCTCTGCCTGGGTAGCACCCAGCATATAGTCTCCTGCGGCTGCTAACAGCACCTCTAACGAAGACTCATTACTGTCACGCGAGACAAGCAAACTCTGCGTATTGAATTCTGACGGGTTAAGGTCATAGGCGGGAGACCACACCCACCCTTTCTCCGTTAACAAGAAGCCATGGTTACGGAAATGATCATCGTGATTATGGATACATATGGAGAACGCCACACGCCGGTATAGCTGCTCCAGCGCCTCCTGAGGATCCACAAATCCCGTATTCCCGACTATCACATCCACTATATCCAGATACCCATTCCCGGTCGAGGCGTCCGCGCCATCTTGCAACCCGCAAAGCGTCATCGCGGACGCAAAATGAACACGTTGCTCGCCATATCTATCAAAGCGCTTGGACAGTAGGGTATGGTATTTCTGCCCCGGAAGGGTTAATAATCGCATCTCCGGTACGTCGATCCCCGCCGTACGCGCCATCTGATGCGCCCAAAACTCCCATAACGCCACGTCATACTCGTCGCTTACGGAAGGTATCTTGGCTATCCACAAAGATCCATCTGTATCCCGGACACTGGCTTTCGGACGTGCTCCTCCCAGAGAGGAACCCTGCTTGTATAAATTCAGCAACCATTCGTCACGCATCGTACCGCCTTTCTCATCCTGCCGTTCATACTCCTGCGCCATATCCACGAATTCCCGAAGACATGCCAAAGGCGGCACCGGGGCATCTGCAAATTGCGTTCCTAATAATTGCTCGCCTTCGCGTAAGCGCAAAGCGCCCATACGGGTCGTGTCGTCTATTTGCATCAGATAATCAATATCCGTCAGATGTCGTACGGAGCGTCCTTCTTGCGATGCCAATAGCCGCTCACGTTTATCTATCAGCCGCCTTCCCCATCTATCCGGCATAGCGTCCTGCAGAAAACCAAACAAACGCCCCGCCCCATACTGCGAGCCTCCTGCGTTCTGCAAATCGCCGCTTAACCGAACCTGTCGGTAATCATGAAGCCATTGCGGATCGTACTCCCACCGATACGCAGCATTGCCGCGTATTATGTCATAGCCGAGCGCTCCTACAGACCTTATCTGAGGGAGATTCATGGCGTCCATATCGATTTGTATGTACTTCATTTCTTAGATGCTCTTTGACGATGTTTCAAATCCAGATCCTGCAGCGTGCGGCCCATCTCGTCATCTTGAGCGAGAAACAAGATACTCTCATCCAGCCCAAGCGCGAACAGGATACGTAGGTAAATACCGATAGCTACTGTCGGAGTTCCTTTCTCAACGCGCATGACGGTCAACTCACTGCAACTCGCCCGTTCCGCTATCTGCGCAATACTCAGATCCCGACGCAAACGCGCCAAGCGGATTTGCTCTCCTACTATACGCAGATTTTGCTCCGCTCTGCGCGGCAAACTATTTGCCATTGTACTCTTAGACATAATCGTAATATATCTTATAGTAAAGTATTATAATAGCTCTACTATATTTTATGATATTTTAAATCCGCTGCAAAAGTACTGCTTTTTTTTGATATATGCAAATATAAATAAAAAAAATCGCCTCCTGGGAAGCGATTTTTTTAAAATTTGCTCTGTCAGTTTTGTCAGTTTTGTCAGTTTCCTGATTTTTCCGGCCTTTTTCGCCGCCAAACTGACAATACTGACAATACTGACATGCGTTTTTTTTCATCGTTTGTTGTCCCGGATGTCATCCGGATTGTCTCTCATTGTGCTTTGAGCCGTTAGAGATAAGTTGATGATAAATTAGTGATTGGTTGGTGGTTTCCCTAACCAAACCCTAAGCAAAGCCTATGCAACAGCGAGGCGTTTGTGCCAGCGCGAGCAATCGATTATTGGGGCAAAGGTCGTTGAGCGTCGTGGTACCGACCTCTATCTGGATAGTCAGCTAAGAGATGCATATTTTAAAATCAATACATCCGCTGCAACCAAATTGCCATAAAGCGGTCGTAGATAATATAGCCTTCGTTGGTATGATAAATATACTCTTTGTCTATTAAGAAGTCTATCACACGTTTGACACTACTCATTGCCGGCAGATTATATTTCTTGAGGAAAGCTGTTGAGGTAGGCGCCTCAACAAGCTTTTCTTTGGCGATGGCACGAAGCACCTGTGCCTGATT
>Ga0265299_10006424_pt1 | contig 10702 bp, 9 predicted proteins | sample AusTroGonzalo_MG_4_FD_193485 | JGI IMG/M metagenome (GOLD analysis project Ga0265299, IMG submission 193485) | Bovine rumen microbial communities from tropical cattle in Woodstock, Queensland, Australia - Gonzalo_02 | ecosystem: Host-associated > Mammals > Digestive system > Stomach > Rumen ...
GAGACACTGGCAGAGAATCTCTCCGATGGTGTCATCGCCCCCCTCTTCTGGCTCGCCATCCTTGGTGTCCCAGGCATGGTGGCCTATAAGATGATCAACACCCTCGACTCGATGATTGGCTACAAGACGGAGCGCTATAAGGACTTTGGCTGTTGGGCAGCCCATATCGACGATGTGGCCAACTATATCCCTGCCCGCCTGACGGCCCTGCTGATGATTCTGGCCTCAGGACGATTAAGTCTGGTGGCATTCGTCTGGCGCAACGGCCGTAACCATGCCTCGCCCAATAGTGGCTACCCAGAAGCAGCCCTTGCAGGCATCCTCGACTGTCGCTTTGGTGGTCCGCACTATTATTTCGGAGAGCTCTTCGACAAACCCTATATTGGCGAGAACGATCGGGAACTCACGACTGCCGACATGAAAAAAGCCGTTCGTATCAATCGAACGGCTGAGGTATTGATGGTTGTGCTTGTTCTGATCAGAAGTATTTTGTGATCTTCGCGTTGTCGAAGTTGTTCATCTCGTTCATCATCCTCACAGCTGAGTCTATGATGGGATAGGCACAAAGGGCACCTGTCCCCTCACCCAGTCTGAGTCCCAAGTGCAGCAGCGGCTTGGCCTCTATGATATCAAGCATACGCTGATGCCCACTCTCGTCGCCACAATGGGTGAAGATCATATAGTCCTGCGAGGCAGGATAGAGGCGGATGGCTGCCAGCGCACAAGCTGTCATGATGAAACCGTCTATGAGTATAATAAGGTGACACTCGGCAGCGCGAAGCATGGCTCCGATGGCGGCAATCATCTCGAAACCGCCAAAGAATCTAAGGGGTAAGAGAGGAGAAGTGAGGGGTGAGAGATTTGATTGATAACAAGAAAGAGCCTTCGAGAGTACCTCATATTTATGACGGATGCCTTCATGATTGAGTCCTGCACCTGCGCCAATGCAATCTTTCAGGGGGATATCGCCAAAGAGACTCATCCAGATACTCGATGGCGATGTATTGCCAATGCCCATCTCTCCGATACACAAAACGCGACAACCCTCTTTCACGCAATCATCCACCAAATCGCTTCCTATCTGAATGGCGCGATCAAACTCCTCCTCGCTCATCGCTGGCTCATAGAGGAAATTCTTCGTGCCACGGGCTATCTTGCGATCGATAATTCCAGGAACGCCAGAGAAGTCATAGTCCACACCCACATCGACGATGCGGAGTTTAAACCCATGCTGGCGACAGAACATATTCACGCCCCCACCACCACGGGTGAAGTTGATCATCTGTTGCCAAGTGACCTCTCGAGGACTGACACTCACACCCTCACGCTCTATCCCGTGATCGCCACCCAACAACAGATGACAGGGATGGGTCAACGACGGCTCTAACGTCTGCTGTATCAGACACACCTGCATCGCCAACTCCTCCAAACGACCTAACGATCCCTTGGGCTTGTTCAGGTTGTCGATCTTCTCTTGTATCGCCCCCTGAAACGACTTGTCTGTCGGATATATCTCGAACTCCTTCACTTTTTCACCCTTTCACCTTTACATCTATTCCACTCACCATCAGTATCACCTCATCAGCCTTCGAGGCGATATATTGGTTCATCCAACCCTGCAGGTCCGTAAACTTCCTTTGGATAGCGTTCTCGCTCACACCCCCACTGCCTATCTCGTTGGTCACGAAGATATAAGTGGCATCCTGCTGTGTGAAAGCATCAAACTCGGCCTTGGCCAGCTCTAACGACAGGGCTGTATCGGAGTTGTTCTGAAAGAAGAAATTGGTCAGCCAGAGTGTCACACAATCGACCACGACCACTCGTCCCGTCATGTCGTGTTGACTCAAAGCCGTCTCTTCTTCGATATTCGTCCATTGCGGACCACGACGCTCCTGATGCTTTCTTACACGTTCCTTGAACTCCTCGTCCCAGATATGGGCTGTAGCGAGATAAACGGGATTGGCACTGAGTTGAAGTGCCAGTTCCTCGGCCTTGCTGCTCTTGCCTGAGCGCTGGCCACCAGTAATCAGGATAATCTTCTTCATAGGCCACAAACCACTAAATAAACTGTCAGTTCCACCAACAGACTGACTGCACCACAACAGTCACCCGTATAACCACGGATCCTGTTCCAGATCAGCAGATAGAGGAAATACATCACCAGACAAGGAATAAAGATGACCAGTTCCCACGACACCTTTGTCAGCCAGAGAAATGCCACCATCGGCAATAATCCCTGTATCGCCAAACTGACACCAGCCCGCCAGTCCATCTTACGATAGACCGTCTTGGCCTTGGCCTCCTCTTCCCTTCTAGCGTAGGGCATCATCATGATCAGCTGGGCTGTCACCATCTTGGAATAGGGCGAGGCTGCCATCACAGTCAGGGCTGCCATCTTGGGCGTCAGCGAGAAGAGCGTGCCCACCAGCAACAGTTCATAAAGGATCAGTCCGATCACACCATAGGTACCTATATGCGAATCCTTCATGATGGTGAGGATACGCTCACGGTCTGAGCCCCCGCCTCCGAAGCCATCGAGGAAATCGGCCAGTCCGTCTTCATGTAGGGCTCCTGTGATAAGCAGCCTCACGACAATCGCCAAGAGGATGGCCACCAGATAGGGCAGACACATACTACCGAAATAGATCGTTACCGCCATCACACCACCCGTAAGCCAGCCCGTCAACGGCCAGTGTTCCACCACCGTCTGATAGCACTCCTTCGGAGGCTGGTGCAGTCGCCAGAACGGCAGCCGTGTAAAGAAGATAAACGCTGCCCAAATACGGTCGTACCACTTTGTCTGATCAATACTTGTTTGCATACCTTTTTTATAAAATGGTCATGATGTCGCGCAGAGCATCGACGACGTAGGTCGGAGCCTGTGCACCTTCGTTAGGATCGACTTTCCAACGGTTAAACAGCATCGCATCGAAGCCCGCATTCAGGGCTCCGAGGATATCCGTCTGCAGATTGTCGCCAATCATCAGAGTGGTCTCTCGAGAGGCTCCCGACTGGCGCAGGGCATAGTCGAAATAGAGGGGTGAAGGCTTGTTGACGCCAGCATCTTCGCTGAGGATGATGGTATCGAAATAGTCGCGAAGACCACAGGCCTCGAGTTTCTTATACTGCACCTCGTGGAAACCATTGCTCGTCATGTGCATCCGATAGCCCTTCCGCTTCAGGTCGTCCATCAGTTCGTGGGCACCCTCCACCACACCAGGCTTCGACGAGCAGAACTCAAGGAAACGGTCGCTCATCTCCAGACACAGTTCCTTAGTCACTTCAAGACCTTTGCCTTCACTGAGCGGACGACGGAATCGCTCTACAATCAGGAACGGACGATCGATCTCTCCTTTCGAGTAGCGCGACCAGAGGTCGATATTAGCCATCCAATAGGCGTCGTAGAACACCTGCGGATCAGGGAACCAACGCTCAAGGTGGAATGCCTCGAAGGTCTCACTGAGAGCGATGACGGCATTGCCGTGGGTATCGTATAGCGTGTCGTCGAAATCAACAAACAGGTCTTTATATCTCATATCTCTTTCCGTTGTCGGTGATACTATTTCTTTTTTGTGCAAAAGTAATCATTTTTTTTGTATAGTGGAAGCAAAATTATGAATTAAGAATTAATAATTATGAATTTTTTCGTATCTTTGTCCCCTGAAATGAGTTTATTAGATATTATCCTCTTGGCTGTGGCGCTGGCGATGGACTGCCTGACGGTATCGATCGTTAGCGGGGTCCTCCTTGGTGGAGGAATAAAGGAGGAGGGCGGAAAGATGATCCGCATGGCTTTCCTCTTTGGCTTCTTCCAGGCCCTCATGCCGTTGATTGGTTGGCTAGGCATCAGCTATTTCCAGTCATTCATAGAGGATTACGATCATTGGATAGCCTTCTCGCTGTTGGCCATTATCGGAGGCAGGATGGTGTGGGAGAGCCTCAACCCCGCAGAGGAGCAGCACTTCAATCCACGTCGGCTTCGCACGCAGTTGTTGTTGGCCATTGCCACGAGCATCGATGCCCTGGCCGTTGGTATCTCTTTTGCCTGCACAGGCTATACCTCGCTTGCCCAACTCACACTTCCTTTGGTCATCATTGGTGTCGTGTCCTTCCTCTTCAGCCTCATCGGCTATCAGTTAGGGGCTCGTTTCGGACGCAGCATCGCCCATCGTCTCAAGCCTGAACTCTTGGGAGGTATCATCCTGATTGGCATCGGCATCAAGATTCTGATAGAACATCTGCTGGAGAAGTGAAAAGGTGAAAAAGGTGAAAAAGTGAAAAATAAATTATGATAATATGAAGAAACAGTACTTGGCGGAGGAGAGCCGCTACACAAACGGGATGGAGTTTGAGCGCTGTGGGCGTTCTGGTGTGTTGCTGCCCAAGGTGAGCCTCGGCTTCTGGCATAATTTTGGTAGTGTCGATCCTTACGAACGGAGTCGTGAGATCACCCACTATGCTTTCGATCATGGTATCACCCATTTCGATCTGGCGAACAACTACGGTCCTGTCTATGGTTCTGCCGAAGAGACGATGGGACGACTGATGGACGAGGACTTCCGACCCTATCGCGACGAACTCTTCATCTCTACCAAGGCTGGCTACGACATGTGGCCTGGACCCTATGGCAACTGGGGCAGTCGCAAGTATCTCATGGCCTCGCTCGACCAGAGTCTGAAGCGCATGAAGATCGATTATGTAGACCTCTTCTATAGTCATCGTTACGACCCAGAGACACCCTTAGACGAAACCCTCCAGGCACTGGTCGATATCGTGCGTCAGGGCAAGGCCCTCTATGTGGGTATCTCAAACTGGCCGTTGGAGCCGTTGAAGTTCGGCTATGAGTATCTGAAGGCCCACGATGTGCCTCTGCTCATCTATCAGGGTCGTCTGAATATGCTCGACCGCAAACCCCAGGAACAAGGTATCCTTGATTTCTGTGCCGATAAGGGCGTGGGCTTTATCGCCTTCTCACCCCTAGCACAGGGCCTGCTGACAGATCGCTATCTCAATGGCATCCCTAAAGACTCGCGCATGTCGAAGGGTAAGTTCCTGAGGGAGGAGATGCTTACCCCAGAACTCCTGGAAAAGTTGCGTCGTTATAACAAGGTGGCAGAGGGCAGAAACGAAACGCTGGCGGAGATGGCGTTAGCCTGGATTCTCCACCAGCGTGGTGTCACTTCTGTTCTTGTGGGTGCCAGCTCGACAGCGCAGCTTGAGAAGAACCTGCGCTGTGTCACGGCCTCACCCTTCGACGAAGAACTGTAATCACGGTTTAACCAGCCTCACCTCGTAGATCTCACCAATCTGACGGTGGGGCTTGGCCACGAACTTTACTCTTACCTGTTTCTTACCCTTTACGGCCTCCTCAGGCACGGGGTAGGTCTCGTATTTGAATTCAGAGATACGATACTTGCCAGTGTTGTTCACAGAGGTCACCAGCACATCATCGACGAAGATGTCAAACTCATGACTCTTCCACTCGCCCACACCCCAGTATTTCAATCGCAGGCTGAGGTTGGTCTCTCCACCCGTCTGCATCAGATAGCTGAAGTAATGGCCGTTGTTGGCATCACGGAAGAACACATCGTTAGAGTTGCCCACAAACGACTCGTCTGTCTCCATAAAGTGGTCTGACTCAGGCTGCTGCTCGCCTGGCTGCACCTTATCCACCGTACGATCCTCCAAAGCCTGACGCTCCTGCTCCTGTTTGGCCAGATTGTCGAGATAACCCTGATAGTTGTCCTCTGAAAGGGCGAGCCAGTACATCATATAACGGCTGTCGTGGAGTTCGAAGAAAGGCATCAGTTCATTCCTAATCTCATTCACCATCTTAGTAGAGATTGTGAAATGTAACGGCTTGCCTGCGACAGGCTGTAATTGGTTGGCAATATCCTCAATATTATTATTAATAAGGATAGGTGCCTGGTCTGTAGGCAGCTTCTTTCCTACGGCCAACTGTCCAAAACGACTGTCATTAGCAATCAGCATGGCCAGATCCTCTGTACCCGTCTTCATGGCCAGCATGATGGGACCATACATCAGGGCAATATACTGCGGCAGGTTGGGCAGATACTTCACATAGTTATACATGGGGAAGCCGATCTCCACCACGTCGCCCTTCTTCCATTGACGGTCGATACTGACATACGACGAAGGCCCTGTGACGATGCTTACAGGCTTGCCATTCACCTTGACGCTAAACTGTCCTGGCTTCACCCATCCTGGGTAGCGCACCTGCAAAGCAAACTGTCCCTTACCCTGGGTGATGGTGATCTTACTAGTCTCACTATAGGGGAAGTTGGTCTCCTGACGAAGCACGATACCCTTCTCCTTCCAGTTCAGTTCCGAAGCTACGAAGAGGTTCACAAAGAGGGCATCAGCCTTTTTGGTATAGACAAACTGCCCATACTTACCGTGGTTCTCCATACCCGTACCCACACAGCACCACATGGCCTCATTAGGAGCCGAGTAGTTGCGATAGTGGCGTGGACGGGCCGAGGTGAAATACACATAGCCACCATGCTCAGGATGCTGGGTAGAGAGGATATGGTTAAAGGTAGCCAACTCGTAATAGTCGGCAAAGCGTGCCTCAGGATTGCGACGATGCAGATCCTCTGTGAGCTTCAGCATATTGTTCGTGTTACAGCTCTCAGGACCGTCGATATCATTCACAAAATCCTTGCAGGCCTCCTTACTGGGGAAGTGCTCACGACGCGAGTTTCCACCAAAGGCCAGCGAACGCTCACCTGTCACGATGTCCCAGAAATAGATGCCTGCTGCGTGGTAAGCCTCATCGCCAGAGAGTTCTGCGATACGCTCAAAACCTATCACCTTCGGCACCTGGGTGTTGGCATGCATATTGTCTAGACAGTCCTGTCGCTGCGACAACGGATTCAACAGTCTGCGATGCGAGAAGCGCTTGGCCACATCGAGGTATTTCTTGTCGCCAGTAATGGCGTAAGCATCGGCCAGCACCTCGTTCATACCTCCATGCTCCGTATCAAGCACACGTTCCATCTGTTTGTCCGAGAGACCAGCCGTCAGGTCGATGGCCCAGTCGCAGAAGCCCAGGAAAAGCTGCTTGGCCTGTTCGTTGCCACAATAGAGCCAGGCATCGCGCAGACCAGCATACATCTTATGGATATTATAGAAAGGTACCCACGACCCGTAATAGGCCCCGAAGTCGCCCTTCTTGAAGTTGCCCCACACACGGTCGCTGCCAGGCACACCACCCACATAGCCTTTACCCCACTCGGGGTGATTCTTGGCATTGGCATCAGCACAAGCTTGCAACTCGCTGATGAAATAATCCATACGCTGGCGACAGTCCTCATTGCCTGTAGCAGCATTGATGGCCATCGCTGTCAGATAGTGGCCACCCACATGGCCGTCCAATCCGTCCCAATTGGGATACGACTTGCCCTTGGGGGTGAGACCTGCTTCCTTGAGATAGGGGGCCAACAGCCGGTCGCAGTCGTACTGCAACAGCACTTTGATGTTCAGGTCGCGCGCTTTCTTCAGCGGACCATCTAATAATGTCACGTCACCAAGTGGGAACTCGTCGGCATAGAGCCGATCCTGTGCCTGACTGCCTACAGCACTCAGCAGCAGCATGGTTGTGAAGGCAATCCTTCCTACACGGGTCTTCATTCTTTTCATTTCGTTTCTCGTCTTTTTTACTTTTTCGGCACAAAGGTACGATTAAGTGAGCAAAATGCAAAATAAAATGCCTTTTATTTTCATTTTCGAACGTGAGTACCTTCGACCGAAGGTCAAAGATACAAATTATTCTTAATTCTTAATTCTTAATTCTCAATTAATTTGTACCTTTGTGGCGGAATTCTAAAATGACAACGATATGATGCGACAACAGATTACCTTTGATACGTTTGTGCGTGGCCTAATAGGGGTCATCGTCGTAGTGGGCATCATCATGCTGCTCAACCGTCTGAGTGGCGTGCTCACCCCCTTCTTCCTGGCGTGGCTCTTGGCTTATATCATGTTCCCGATGGTCAGGTTCTTCCAGTACCGTTGCCGCATGAAGTATCGCGCCCTTGGTATCCTGTGTGCCTTCATCGTTGTCGGAGCCATTCTCACAGGTCTCTTCTTACTCGTCGTACCCCCGATGATCGACGAGGGCATCCATGTGAAGAACCTTCTGGTCGATTACCTCTCGCAATCGTCCACCTTCAGCAATATCCCCCATGCCATCCAGAAGTTCCTGCGCGACCATCTGACCCTCGACGATCTCAAGGGTATCGTCACCCAAGAGGGATTCATCGAGGCTGTCAAGGTAGCTGTGCCCAAGGCGTGGGAGGTTATCACCCAGTCGATCAACGTGGTCACGGGTGTGCTGTCGATGACGATAATGATTCTCTATACCTTCTTCATCCTGCTCGACTACGAGAAGATCTGTAGTGGCTGGCCCAATCTGCTGCCTGCCCAGTACCGTCAGTTTGCCATACAACTGATGAAAGATATCGAGGATGGCATGAACAAGTATTTCCGTGGTCAGGCCATCGTAGCCCTGTGTGTGGGCATCCTCTTCAGTATCGGCTTTCTCATCATCGACTTCCCCATGGCCATCGGCCTCGGACTGTTTATCGGCCTGCTCAACATGGTGCCTTATCTGCAGTTGGTGGGCTTCATCCCGACCATCCTGCTGGCCATCGTCAAGGCGGCCGATACGGGCGAGAACTTCTGGGTGGTGCTGTTCATGGCGCTCATCGTGTTTGCCGTGGTACAGCTGATTCAGGACTCGTTCCTCACGCCCAAGATCATGGGTAAGGTGACGGGCCTCAACTCGGCCATCATCCTCCTGTCGCTGTCGATATGGGGATCGCTGCTGGGTGTGCTGGGCATGATCATTGCCCTGCCGATGACCACGCTGCTGCTGACATACTATCAGCGCTACGTGATTAAGAAGGAGACGAGTAAACAGGGAGACGAGGAGTCAGGGAGTCAAGGAGATTAGTCCTCAGGAGACTGCAAGTATGTCTTGAGGGCTTCCACAAGACGATCGTCGTCCTCAGGGGTACGGGCTGACACTCTGAAATAATGGTTATCGAGGCCTCTGAAGTTCGTGGCTTCGCGAACCAGAATACCATAACGGGCTATCAACCATTTCTTCAGGACGTGGGCATTGCCACGCTCTATATTCACCAGCATAAAGTGGGTAGCTGTATCCATCACCTTCAGTCCGTCGAGGGCCGACAGTTGCTGGCGCAGGCGCTGGGCCTCAGCCAGATAGGCTGGAAGGTCGGGTATCATCTTCGGATCTTTCTCCACCATGTATTTGCCTGCCTCGATGGCGATGGTGTTGACGGCCCATGGCTGACGAATCTGCCGCAGACGGTCAATTATAATAGGTGAACTGAAGATATAGCCCAATCGCAGACCAGGGATACAGTATTTCTTCGAGAGCGAATAGACCAGCATCAGGTTGTAGCAATCGGTCATGTCCTGAGGGTGGATCACAGGACTGAGCGTATAGTCCTCATACGACTGGTCTACCACATAGAGGTAACGAGGATTCTCGTGGACGATATGACGGATCAGATGCTTGTTCAGCACGTTACCCGTTGGGTTGTTGGGATTGCAGAGCCAGTAGATACGGTCTTCGGGCAGCACCTCGAGATTGTTGTCGGCACTATACGACAGCAAGTGTTTGTAGATCCTGCAGGCGTCCTCGTATTCGGTAAAGGTAGGCTGTGGGATAATCGATGCCCATCCGCTGTAGAGCTGGGCGATCAGGTAGATGGCCTCAGTAGCACCGTTGGTCACCATAATCATATCCTCAGGCATCCCCAGTTTCTTAGCCAGCATCTTCTCCAGACTGACGGCCTCAGGCTCTGGATAATGGCCCACGATGCCGAAGCGTTCAGCCAGATAGGCCTGCAAATCCGTCAGGTCAGCTCCAAAATAAATATTGGAACTGAAGTCCGCCGTGATCTGCTCACCATAGCGATATGCGTCGTCACCATGCCCGAATATCATAACTTTTTCACCTTTTCACCTTTTCACGGTCCCTGAGCCTGTCGCGCTCGGCTTTGCCGCTTGCTACCGAAGGGACGCAAGAAGGGTTCACCTTTATCGTCAGTGTTTCTTTGTCGAAAACGATAGGACAGTCGCCAGCCGTCTGTCTGCCACCCTCGATGAATCGTCCGAGGTCTCCACTTGCCGCCAACTCCTTCGGGTTTCCTATGGCCACCGGCCCAGACCCCTCGATGGTCCCTGAGCCGGTCCCTGAGCTTGTCGAAGGGGTCGAAGGGCTTGTCTTACTCATCAGCCAAAGCGTATCCGCCAATTGCAGCGCCAACTCCACATCGTGGGTAGAGAGGAAGATGGTCTTCTCGGCCTCACGACTGATGCGACGCAACAGCTGCAGCACCTCCACCTTACTGGGATAGTCGAGGAAGGCAGTAGGCTCGTCGAGGAAGATCACAGGCGTCTGTTGTGCCAGCGCCTTGGCGATCATCACCTTCTGGCGCTCACCGTCGCTGAGGGTATGTACGGGGCGTCGCGACAACTCTCCGACACCCACCATGTCGATCGCCTCATCCACGATGCGCAGGTCTTCTTTCGAACAGGTGCCCCAGAAGCCGGTATAGGGCGAACGGCCCAACGATACCAGTTCGCGAACCGTCATATTCCTCACGTCGGGCTTCTCTGTCAGCACCACACCAATCAGTTTGCTCAG
>Ga0265299_10006425_pt1 | contig 10702 bp, 8 predicted proteins | sample AusTroGonzalo_MG_4_FD_193485 | JGI IMG/M metagenome (GOLD analysis project Ga0265299, IMG submission 193485) | Bovine rumen microbial communities from tropical cattle in Woodstock, Queensland, Australia - Gonzalo_02 | ecosystem: Host-associated > Mammals > Digestive system > Stomach > Rumen ...
TATCCGAGGCTCCTGGCGTAACTCCAAACCCAATCCTTATTGCTGCTCTTGGATTCCTGATTCCAAATCCGACATATCGACTATTAACACTAGCTTTATATGTATCTTTCCCTTTTGGTGGTAATGGTTCTTGGATAAAATTCCCCGTCGGGTCAATGTATTTAATCGGATTATTCGCACAATACGCATAAGGCGTAAACGTCGGATATTTCTCAAACAGCGGGTCCCTGCTCGTAAACACCGGCGGTGCATAATACCTCGCCTCGTAGTAGTACATCCCCGTCTCTTCGTCAAGTTCCTTGGCATTAAAGGCATATTTAGGAATATTTCCATTCTGCCAACCGCTATTATATTCGTTAGTTATTTCTCCGAAAGGAGCATAAAGGAACCCCTGCTGTACTACGGTATTTTCATCCGTAACATAACAAGTAGAACCTAAATGGTTGGGGTGGTAGTAGTAAATGCCATCGGCGGAAGGTTGTAGGTTACTTATGCCAATAACAGGTAGCTCAAAAATTGGCTTGGGGTCATCGGGATTTTGTTCCTCACCAACAGGCAAAAACTCATAGCCTGTAATATCAACTATATTGCGGCGTATATTGCTGTCTAATTGGTCTTTGCGGTCTTGTAGTTCAGGGTCATTGGTGTGTATTTGTAAGTTTTGGTCTCCAAGCCTGCTTGCAATTCTTTCCATGCCGTTGTAGTAGTGCTTGGTGTAGTGGCCGTCGGCGTTAAAGTTCAAATAGCTGTTGGGGTAGAACATGGCGTTGCGCATATTAAAGTTTACGCTTTCCAAACGGCCGTTCAGCCAGTTTGGAGACAAATCCATGCTGTACTTGTAGATTCTTGTAGTGCCTGCGTCGTAGCCGTACAGGGAGTAGAAAAGCCTGTCGTAGCTGTACATACGCAGGTTGCCGTCCGCGCCAAAGCGGTAGAGTACCTCGGAAGGAATGGGGGAGTTATAGGTGGTTATATGTGGTTTTCCTTTTTGCATTTGCGGTTTGTTTGGTTTTGCAAAGATACGATTTTTTTGTTGGAGTATCAACAACCTTGTGAACTTTTACATATATTTCTAGTTGTTTTTGTCTTTTAATATAGATTTCAGGGAATTACAATGAATCCAACAATATTGTAAACTTTCACATCTAATGCTTTTGTGCTTTGAGACATACTTATTACTTCAGAAATGGTTATTTTATCATTTTTATTTATGCTTACACGGCTCATCAAACACTGCCTCTTGTTTCAACAAACGGATGTTGTATATGTGTATAATGTTTGTATCATAGCGATGGCTGAAAATACCTATATCTTTAACATAAAAGGCATAAATAAAAGATGAGTCCATACTCATTTTGCAAAATATCATATCATGGTCACCATATTTCCCAATATATTTTCTGAATGAAATGGAGTCGGTTATGTATGTTCTACAAACATCCCCTCCATACACACCGCCACAATATGTTCTATATGTTTCGTCGTACAATGAATCTGAAAGTTTTAAGACACTAACGACATCACAACAATCGTTTTGACTACAACTGCTTAGTAAAACCAAATTGCATATTATAATTAAAAGTTTATTATTCATTTCATTTTTAATTTTTTAGTATTTTTATAATTGTACGTGCTTCATAATCAATCATACCTTTAGTGTTCCATTTAAAGTCTTCTAACCGATCGCCAGAGGGATAAAAACTGGGAATCAATAAAAGATGCGCCCGCCCAATTGCTAATATGGTACTCCCTTCTTTAAACTCTTTAATTGTTTCAGCAAATCCAGCACCTTTCCATAAAAGATAGTTGGGTATTCCTGCTGCTCTTCCTGTATAACCAGCATGATAGTTTCCTACATCGGCCGCCGACATCGATTCGTTATTTCCAAATGAGAAAGTTGTTTTTAGTTTTTTTTCTACCGCCCAAGCCACGCCAAAAATTGTATTTGTGTTATTTTTTAAATCCCAAACACCATTTTGTTTTACAGCATAATAATAATCTATAATATCCATTTTTATAGCTTCATTAACACTTTGCTTCAACTTGTTACACATAATCTCTGTTATGTCGATATTTCCACCCAATTCACCAATCTTTCTCCCATTTCCTCCAGTATTGTTATTTTGGGCTATTTGTTTGTCTATATCGGCTTTTGTGGTACCGTCAGCATGGAGATATACACTGTTATCCTTATCATCATAATGCACAATCAGATTGCCAAATTTATCAATGTGTTCAGAAAATTCTTCTCCCGTCGGGTCAATATACTTAATCGGATTATTCGCACAATACGCATATGGTGAGAACGTCGGGTACTTTTCAAACAGCGGGTCTCTACTTGTAAATGTAGGCGGTGCATAGTAACGTGCCTCATAGTAGTACATCCCAGTCTCCTCATCAAGTTCCTTGGCGTTAAACGAGTACTTGGGTAGCACGTTATTTCCAAAACCACTGTTATACTCATTCGTAATCTCGCCAAACGGCGCATACAAAAAGCCCTGCACTACAGAGGCATTCTCATCCGTAACGTAGCACGTGCTTCCTAAATGGTTACTGTGGTAATAATAGATAGAGGAAATATTTGGTATTAAGTTGGTTAAACCTACCTGCGGCAGCTCAAACACTGGTTTTGGGTCTTCAGGATTTTGTTCCTCGCCAACGGGCAAAAATTCATAACCTGTTATATCCGCAATATTACGGCGTATGTTGCTATCTAACTGCCATTTACGGTCTTGTAGTTCAGGGTCGTGGGTAGCAAGTAATAAATTATTATCTCCCAACCTACTTGCAATGCGCTCCATGCCGTTGTAGTAATGCTTTGTGTAGTAGCCGTCATTATTAAAGTTAAGATAGCTATTCGGGTAGAACATTGCATTATGCATATTAAAGTTCACTGCCTCAAGTCTGCCGTTCACCCAGTTTGGAGACAAATCCATGCTGTATTTGTAAGTTCTTGTTGTTCCTCCGTCGTAGCCGTAGAGAGAGTAGAAAAGCCTGTCGTAGCTGTACATACGCAGGTTGCCGTCCGCACCAAAGCGGTAGAGCTCCTCGTTTGGCTGGTTGCCGGGGATGTTGGTCTCCCTGCGCTGCAGGCTGCCGCCAATGCCGTACTGCTCGTTCACGTTGGTGCCGTCGGCATAGCTTATGTTGTTTGGGGCAAAGGTGGTCTGCCCTTCGTTAAGGCTGCCGTAGCTGTAATAGCGTGTCTGGCTGGTTGTTACGTTGTTGGTCAAGTCGGTCTGTTGCAGGTCGTACTGCTGTATCTTGCCCCAGTCGCCGTAGGTAAAGCTCAGGGCGTAGGTCTGCGCGTTGGCGGCACTTACAAGCTGGTGGGTGCTGTCGGTGTAGTGGGTTATATGTCTTTTCCCTTGTCGCATTTACGCTTTGTTTGGTTTTGCAAAGATACAACTTTTTTTATTTATTTCCACTCAATTCTCCGCTTCGCTATCGAAACTGCCACTGGCAGTTTCTTCATCACCTATCCTGCGCACCTGCCCCCGCTTCCCGGGTGAGCGTTCAGCCCACCGCGCCACCGATTTTTTGCAAAAATCGTTTGGTTGGGGCAGTTGCCGTTTGTGTTATGGGCGGTAAGGTGTGGCAATATTTTTTGTGGTGGAGTATCACTAACATTGTGAACATATGCAACTTAATATCAATCATCATTTTTTATATTAGTGTGTTTATGTTCATAAACACAATTTTCAAACTGATACTCACACTTAGACCAAGTATTGTCAAGAGATACCATTAAAGAGATTGGTATGAAAAGAGCCAGCCTTATCGTGGATTGAGTGTTAGAAAAAAGGCAGGAGGCTCTTTTATAATCTACATTGGCGTAAGTAGCAATCACGCACAAAATATCATTCAAGAAAAAACAACCCCGCAAATTTTTTTCTCGATAGCCATACCACTCATATAAAACATCATTCCGCTCATGTGCCAATGACCATCCCATATAATAATTTGAGATTGGTGTTATTGTCATTTCTGACATCGAAGAATCATCTGATTTTTCAAAAATAAGTAATTCTACAAAATATCCTGAAGAGTCAGGAAACTTTAAATAGTTGCTCTCTCCGGCATCGATTATGCAGGAATCTATTATGTGTATGATTTCAACATTGTTTACTGTTACAATAGGTAAATCTATATTTTTTTTAAATGTACAGTACATCCACTCCCTAATACTATCGGTATTGCCTGCATGGTTTTGTGTTTTATTCCTCTCACGGAATAGGGCAACATTCTCCACGCATCGCAGAGTATCCATATTATAGTAAATGGATTTTGAATTGTAAATATTTTGTCCCACACATTCAAAAGTATGGAAGAATGCCATACATCCTATAATAATTCTAATTATTTTGCAAATCGATTCCATAAGGGTTCAAAATAGTTAATACTGAAATATGATTTCGGTTTTGGCTTGACATAAGGATCAAAATCCATTGAACGACCGTTATGAAAAAGTGTACATCTGGCACCTTTCAGATCCCTCGCATGATCTTGATCAGAGTGGGATGGATAAAAACCATCTTCAGCTTCATCAGGATGATAATGATTCCAAAATAATACGTTCTTGTCTGTATAATCTCCTTTATCATGTACCATTCTATTCACAATCCCGGATGAAGACAAATCCCCATGACCATCTTTCATTGAATAATAATCCCATTCCACAGGTGAACCTATTTCTACAATCTTTCTAAATATTCTTTCCCCCACATCACTATTACTACATAATAAATGTTCGTTATGGGCTTTGAGTTCTTTATCATCTTCTGTATATGGTATATCATAAGAAACCCTATGAAAAAGACATTTGTCTTTTAGAATTTGATCCGAACCTGCAAGTTTTCCATTTTTATAATAAAAAATCCTATGGTCACCATCAGCCTTTATCAGTTCAATAGTTCCTTTATCTAAATTCACATTTACAGTATCCCTTCCATCAGGATCCACATACTTCACCGGATTATTCGCACAATACGCATACGGCGAAAAGGTCGGGTACTTCTCAAATAATGGATCCCTACTTATAAACACTGGCGGAGCCATGTACCTCGCCTCATAATAATACATCCCTGTTTCCTCGTCAAGTTCCTTAGCATTAAATGAGTATTTCGGAAGCACAGAAGAACCAAAACTAATATTGTACTCATTCGTTATCTCACCAAACGGAGCATAAAGGAATCCCTGTACCACACTTGCATTCTCATCCGTAACATAGCAGGTGCTACCTAAGTGGTTCGGGTGGTAGTAGTATATAGAGGAAGTATTTGGTATTAAATTATTTAAGCCTATTTGCGGTAGTTCAAACACAGGCTTCGGGTCATCAAGAGTCTGTTCCTCGCCAACAGGCAGGAACTCATAACCAGTTATTTCTGTTATTTGTTTCCTTATCAAGCTATCCTGCCACTCTTTACGGTCATGTAGTTCAGGGTCGTTTACATTTATAGACAAGTTTTGGTCGCCCAACCTGCTGGCAATGCGCTCCATGCCGTTGTAGTAGTGTTTGGTGTAGTAGCCGTTGCTATTAAAGTTCAAATAGCTGTTGGGGTAGAACATGGCGTTATGCATATTAAAGTTTACGGCCTCAAGTCTTCCATTTACCCACTGCGGGTTTAGGTCAAAGCTATATTTGTAGGTTCTTGTAGTTCCTCCGTCATATCCGTAGAGTGCAAAGAAAAGTCTGTCGTAGCTGTACAGCCGCAAATTGCCGTCCGCGCCAAAGCGGTAGAGCTCGGTTTCGGGCGGGCTGCCGGGGCATGTGGTTGTATGAAGTTTTTCGTTTTGCATTTACGCTTTGTTTGGTTTTGCAAAGGTACTTGTTTTTTTTCATACTTTTTTCTCTTGAAAGAAAAAAGTAACAAAAAAGTTCAAGAACGCTCAATCACCTATCCACCTCGCTTGCCCGCGCTTCCCGGGTGAGCGTTCGGCCCACCGCGCCACCGATTTTTTGCAAAAATCGTTTAGTTGGGGCGGGTGCCGGTGGTGTTTTTTTGTTTTTTATTCCTTTCATTTACCTTACTTTATTTTTTTTATTACAATACATATTACAATACATATAATAATAACTCTTAGCCATACAACAAAAGCAGCAATAATCCACAAAAAACAAAAGGTTCTTACGTCGGCAGCATGTTCAATATCAGCAGCTCCGACATTATACCACTTATAATTCTTTTCGTTTTTTTTCAATTCTAACGAATCCAATTCTCGAAATTCTATTTCATTATTACCATTTTTATATTTGTATTTTGTTACATATGATACAAGATAATGTACTTGTTGAACACTATCTGTACATTTGACAATAATTGAAGTGTCATTGTAACCATAGGATAAAACATCTTCTATCGTGAAATCACTTTCAAGCATCCGAAAACCTGCTCCAAGCATTTCAAAATCATCAGCGTCGATTAAAGTGACATTGGGATATATTGCTGGCCAATGTGCTCGTGGATATACACCAAAAGGCATGTCACACTTTCCGAAATGTGAATTCAGCCCGTATGCCCAAATGTTTTTGTCTTGCTTTATATACAAAATAACAGAAAAAACAAGGCCTACTGATAACAATACGAATACGATAAATATGTACTTGAATTTATTCATTTATTCAACAGGTTTGAAAAAGAACGTTCTTGTTCTGTGTTTATAATGGTATGGAGTTCCGCCTCCCACTTCTAAATTTGACCCAGGGCCATCGGGGATTGTTTTCGTCCACCTATTTATGTATTTGATTTTCCCCAGTGTATTTTCAAATATAAAATTTGCATCCCAAAAACCATCCGTATTATATGAAGCTTTATTATCTGTGTTGGTGAATAAAGTATATGTCACTGCACTTGTTTTGCCATTGTTAGTGACGGAATAGTCAACCCCTGTATTTCCTACATGAAAAATTTTATCGGTCATATCTATTGAAAAATCTCCATAAGGCTTTACTATTTTTGAAGTTATTTTATTATGTTTTTCTTTAAATTTTTCAGTAGATAAAAGTTCTTCTGTTGTTATATCACCAACATCAGCGGGTTCCCCTTTCCCGTATAAATAATGTAACAATGCTTCTTCTGTATTATTTACTACAGCCCCTTGCACTGACTTTGTCTCAATCCAAAGATTCCCTTTATCAAGTATATCACCAGCTTTGAGGTTTAGGATTCCTTTGTCATTGACAGTATAACCGCATCTTTTCAACATTACAAGTGAATTTTTGACTGTTGTACCTAAAAAATCAGCCATCGTCCAAGCGTTGTCTCCCCTTTGGGCCACAAGGTTTCCTTCGTTATTCCATTCCCATCGTCCGTCAGGATCTATATAGAGAATAGGATTATTTCTGCAATATGTATAAGGAGACATATTCGGTTTGCCCTCAAACAACGGATCCCGTGAAATAAACACCGGCGGCTGGTAGTACCTCGCCTCATAGTAGTACATCCCCGTCTCCTCGTCCAACTCCTTGGCATTAAAACTGTACTTAGGCAACACAAAAGAACCAAAACTGCTATTGTGTTCATTCGTAATCTCACCGAAAGGAGCGTAGAGGAATCCCTGCACCACACTTGCATTACCGTCGGTTACGTAGCAGGTAGAACCAAGGTGGTTGGGGTGGTAGTAATAAATAGAGGAAGTATTTGGTATTAAGTTGTTTAAGCCAATAACAGGTAATTCAAACACAGGCTTGGGGTCGTCTGGGTCTTGCTCTTGGCCGGGTTCTAAAAATTCATATCCCGTTATTTCCACAATGTTTTTCCGTATTAAACTATCTTGCCAATCTTTTCTGTCCTGCAGTTCAGGGTCGTGGGTGTGTATTTGTAAGTTCTGGTCTCCCAGGCGTGAGGCTATGCGCTCGGTGCCGTTGTAGTAGTGTTTGGTGTAGTAGCCATTGTTATTAAAGTTCAGGTAGCTGTTGGGGTAGAACATGGCGTTGTGCATGTTAAATGTTACAGCTTCAAGTCTGCCGTTTACCCAGTTGGGGTTTAGGTCAAAGCTGTACTTGTAGGTTCTTGTAGTTCCTCCGTCGTAACCATAGAGTGCAAAGAAAAGCCTGTCGTAGCTGTACAGCCGCAGGTTGCCGTCCGCACCAAAGCGGTAGAGTTCCTCGGAGGGGGTGGGGGAGATGGTTATATGTCCTTTTTCGTTTCGCATTTGCGGTTTGTTTGGTTTTGCAAAGGTACTTGTTTTTGTTATATGATCGATGTCCGAATTTTGTGTCTGTTATAGAAAACACTCGTCTCTTTTAATAGTCTAATTCATCTTCAAAATATTTTTCAATAATATGATTTAACATTTCACTCGTTTTATATGTAACTCCTTCTATTTTGAGCACATTACCACTAAATAAAACCACTTTCATCTCTTTGTTCCTATATTTTATTGTAATTCGGTATTTACCCTTACTAATATAGAATTCTCTGCAGGATGAATTGATTAGTTTTAATAACTGTGAGATTTGGGACTGGTCTGTTATTTCAATTCTTGAGCCAGTGCTAATTTTCTCAATGGTAATACTTTCAACAGACGAATTGTCCACAAGAAGCGAAACGCAGCTTGTTAGCGACAAAAGAATCATTAAAAAACATATTTTTTTCATAATCGATCAAGTAATCTTTCTGCGATTTTTTGTTTTATTGGCCCTCGGGATACTGCCCTAATAAATCCTTTTTTCACTTTTTTCCCAGGGTCTTTTAGTATCGTTCCGTTTTTTAAAGTGGAAGCGGTTTTATAGACTTGGTTAGGGGTTGTTGCACTAATTTCTGAAGATAATTTTTCATCAACAGGCAATTGTCTTCCAACCATTGTTTCCAAGGCAGCTTCTATATAATCAGAACAATTAACTTTTAAGCCATTATACAACGGATTTGATTTTTTAAAATCATTTAAACCTTGTTGGATTCTAGTATCTAAATCATAACCAGTAGGAAACTGTATTAGTCCATCACAAGGACGATTATCTTCTCCACCTGATACATCTTCGTTTAATAATTGATCCAATGTTACTCTATCATTTTCTTCATATTGCGCAGGCACATCCACACTGAAATTATTTTTTCCCACATCTTCACCAGGCCAAAGATCTCGATACGTATAAGTCCCGTCAGGCACCATCCTGGTTTGACCATTAGCATCAGTTTCTTCACAGTAATTTGAAATGGCAATGCCTGCGTGTCCAATTCTCCCTTTATGACTTGCCCATATTACAATTATCACACTATCCCCGCTTGGGTCTATGTACTTGATGGGGTTGTTCATGCAGTAGCCGTAGGGTGACATAAAAGGATATTTTTCGAACAACCTATCCCTGCTCACAAACACCGGCGGTGCATAATACCTTGCTTCGTAATAATAGAAACCAGTTTCTTCATCTAACTCTTTTGCGTTAAAGCTGTACTTAGGCAGCACGTTATTGCCAAAGCTATTGTCATATTCGTTAGTTATCTCGCCAAACGGCGCGTACAAAAAGCCCTGCACCACGCTTGCATTCTCGTCAGTAACATAGCAGGTGCTACCTAAGTGGTTCGGGTGGTAGTAGTATATAGCGGAAGTATTTGGTATCAAGTTATTTAAACCAACTTGTGGCAGTTCAAAAATCGGTTTCGGGTCGTCTGGGTTTTGTTCCTCGCCAACGGGAAGGAAGTCGTAGCCTGTTATTTCGGTCACGTTCTTTCTTATCAAGCTGTCCTGCCAGTCCTTGCGGTCTTGTAGTTCGGGGGCGTGGGTGGCAATGGGCAGGTTTTGGTCGCCCAACCTGCTTGCAATGCGTTCCATGCCGTTGTAGTAATGCTTTGTGTAGTAGCCGTCATTATTAAAGTTAAGATAGCTATTCGGGTAGAACATGGCGTTGTGCGGGTTAAAGTTTACGCTTTCCAAACGGCCGTTCACCCAGTTGGGGTTTAGGTCAAAGCTGTACTTGTAGGTTCTTGTTGTGCCTGCGTCGTAGCCGTAGAGGGAGTAGAAAAGTCTGTCGTAGCTGTACAGCCGCAGGTTGCCGTCGGCGCCAAAGCGGTATAGTTCCTCATTAGGCTGGTTGCCGGGGATGTTGGTCTCCCTGCGTTGCAGGCTGCCGCCAATGCCGTACTGCTCGTTCACGTTGGTGCCGTCGGCATAGCTTATGCTGTTTGGGGCAAAGGTGGTCTGCCCTTCGTTAAGGCTGCCGTAGCTGTAATAGCGTGTCTGGCTGGTGGTTGTGTTGCTGGCAAGGTCGGTCTGGCTCAGATCGTACTGCTGTATCTTGCCCCAGTCGCCGTAGGTTACGCTCAGGGCGTAGGTCTGCGGGTTGGCGGCGCTTACCAGCTGGTTTGTGCTGTCGTAGGCAAAGGTCTCGGTAAAGGTCTGCCCCGCCAGCCACGGGTAGCTGCTTACGGCCTGCGTAACGTTGCCTACAAGGTCGTAGGTGTATGCCGTGTGCGACAGCTGGCTGTTGCCGCTAAGGGTTGTTATGTCCGTCAAACGGCGGTTTTGCGGGTGGTAGGCGTACTGCATCTTCAGGCCGTTGCCGTACTTGCGGCTGGTAACGGCCCCAAACTTGTCATAAAGTACACTATCTAAATAATTGTACATTGTTAATTGTACATTGTACATTCTAAACAGCTGTCCGCCGCGGTCGTAGTCGTAGCTCACCGTCTCGCCGTCGGGGTAGGTTATGGAGGTGGTGCGTCCCCAGCTGTCGTACTCGTACTGCGTTGTCAGCGCGAGG
>Ga0265299_10006430_pt1 | contig 10696 bp, 10 predicted proteins | sample AusTroGonzalo_MG_4_FD_193485 | JGI IMG/M metagenome (GOLD analysis project Ga0265299, IMG submission 193485) | Bovine rumen microbial communities from tropical cattle in Woodstock, Queensland, Australia - Gonzalo_02 | ecosystem: Host-associated > Mammals > Digestive system > Stomach > Rumen ...
GTTTCCATTTATTGAAAATTCCTCAACAGAATCGTAAGGTGTCTTCCTTATCATTTCAATTGTTCCCTCGCTTGGCACCAATTGACTTGCGTCGCCAACATTGGCATCAGGAATACAATTATGGCTGATGCTATTACCGCCATTATCAGTCATGACAGACCCCATGAATACGCATGTTGGGTTGAATTGATACTGTATGTTGATATCCTTTCTTGTTATTGCTATCTCATCAGAGTCCCTATCACCCCAAAACGGATATACTGTTATAGATGTACTTTCACTATGTATTTGAGCCAAGTCATCGAGATTAGTGCTTTTCTTGAACTGAACAGGGCTTTGGAACATGTCCATTGTGTAGCCCTTATAAACTAAATCTCTCGGATGCTGTGAAAGAACACCGATGTCTGATAAGTCTATGTCGATGTGCAGAACTTGGTTTCCTGTTGGGACTCCAAAAATCATGTAGTCACCTGATTTATTGGTGACGGTTGTGTATCTATAGTATTTATCGAAAACTTCAAGTATGGAGTCATCGTCAAGAACGAGCCTTTTCTTTGGGAACGAACCAACCGGTACATGGCATTCACTGACTTTGTAATTTGGCAATGTATTGAACCTTACGTTGTCTCGATTAAAGTCATTGACTGTTTTGTACGGATACATACTCTCAAGCGAAGTTCTAAGAGAATCTTCAGCGCTTAGCGGAATGAACACAGATACTTTGGCGTTTTCGATACCGAAAGCGTCATTCGCTAAAACCCTTCCAACTACTACTCCGTAGTCAGATGAATGCAGTTTGTAAAGGCTCTCTTGCTTCAATTTGAGGGACAGTATCTCATAAACATCCACGCCTTGTTGAAGGTTTACGTTTACGGACTTGTCAGACCCTATGTCAGTCCTTATTCTAAAACTTCTATCCATTTATCTTATTTTCAGTTAGATAAGTTTACACTTAACCGTTATGTCAGAACTTTTGTTTATTTCAAACATTGAATTATAGTCACTCTTAAGGACATGATCAAGTGACTCAATATCAACTGTATGTATCTTATCACCATCATTGCTACCCTCAGCCATAACATATGGGTACATGTTTGACGAATAGCCATCAGAGCCACTATGATTATTCTTAACCGTTAGGTTAATAATGGCAATAACACCGTCAATGCTTGTTATCTCCTTTTCAAGGTCACCCAAGAATATATCCTCACCCATGTCATGCTTATCAACGCTCATGTAATCCTTTATCTTCTCGATAACGTTGTTGATGACTGTCGGGGCATCATAAGTCTTGCTGATGAATAGCTGCACATCGAACCCTAAGCTGTATATCTTTCCCGACCTTAGCAGGAGGTAGTCGTTTATTGCCTTATAATGGCTCATGTATTCGAGTATGTTGTTTGCCAAGGCATTGTCAATATTTTCGCTCAGCTTGCCATAGCTGTCAACTGTCAGCATGCTCATGACAACCTTGTTGTTTTCCTCTACGGTGGCAACTCTGAATGGTGCACCGAATTTAGGTGGCATCATCATCACTCTCATCTTATAATCCTTAAGTGTGATACATCTCTCTTGGGAATTTGTGTTGTACTTGATGAGATATTTCAGCTCACTTGTAGATGGGGCGTCCTTCCCTGCTATTGCTGTGCTTGTGTTTGTTACCTTCAATGAATTGAGCACCCTTCCCTTTATTGTATCAGCATTTTCACCGGTTGTGTCAAACTTGAAGTCTGCAACAGTAAGGGCTATATTGTTTATTGCCCCAACACCAATATTGCTTGATATGCCTCCACCGACACGGTACATGATGTACATTGTCCATCCTTCGCGCGGCAGTATCCCAAGCATCTCATTATTAATGAGGTTGCTCATCATGTACTCAGTGTAGTTTTCCTTTACCTCGGGAAGTGTGTCATAATGCACTCCGCTACCAAATATAACCTTGAGGTAGCCGTTGTCAGTATACTCGGTTATGAATTTCTGCGTAATGGCCTTCCACCTGCCGACATAATAACTTATTGCGCTTGTATCTCCACTTTGCATTACGTACATCTCAGGATTCGTCTTATCAAAGATAATCTCATTATCCTTCGCTGTCATCTCAGCACCGAAACGATATTGATCCGCTAATGAATTGGTCTCGAAGAATCTGTATGTGTATGCATCCTCGTTTCCTACCCGATACTGCTCGCTGTCAACGTAGAATTCCGACACCTCAGGGTCCTTCTGAAAGTTTGATGTCTCCTTGAAGATTATGGATTCTACATTCATGACATTCTTTTCAGGGAGAACAATTTCCATAAACGGCTTCAAATCAGCGGCTTGTATAACCTTTTTGAATATCCTTGTGGTTCCGTTTACAGCCAATGTACTCTTTGTCACTGTATAGCCTGTTATGGTGCCGTTGCTATCCCTCTTTGCGGTGAATCTTCTGTTGGAATACGCATCACTGTTGAACTGTGATGAGAAGTCAACATCTTCCGTTAGTTGGAAATTGAGGTTTCCTGCAGCGAGCAAAGTACTTCTTTTTACTACGGGGGCATATGACCAATTTGGCTGTGAGATGTTCTCGGGATCAACGCCAAGGTCACAGCTTAGCTCAACCTCGCACATACTTGCCTTAGGACCCGGTACTTTAAGTCCATTTGTCCTTGCTATATTAAGCATTGTGCCCCTCATGTTGGCACTGTTTATTGATGTCTCATTATACGCCCTGTCGATGTGGTATGACAGTGCATCACCCACAGCAGACACAAGGTCAATGAACCATGAGCCAACGCTTGAGTCGTTGTAGCTGTCAGCAAGCTCAGGATAGTATTTATTGCTGAACTTTATGAGTTCAGAGCGGTAATCGTCAAATGTCCTTGACAGGTAGTTTATCTTCTTTTCTGACATTGTATCTTAATTGTTTAAAGCTGTGTTATGAAACTGTCCTTTGTTACGAGGTTACCCACCTTAAGCGAGTAATCCACCCTTACATATATCTCCCCTCTCTCATCCTCACTCTGCACAACTTCTATGTTGTCCAACGTGACATTTGGAACGTATCTATGTACTGACGTCATTATCTCATTTTTCACACCCTCCCATGACTCAGAGTCGCTTGGTTCAAAAATGTAGCGTATGAGGTCAGTGCCGAATTCAGGGTTCATTATCCTTTGACCCTTTGGTGTGGCTATTACATGTAGTATTTGACTACGAACCTTATCCTTTTCAGTCATGTTTACATCTACAAAGAAGTTCTGATAGTCATTCTGTTGAAACGGATATTTCAATCCGAAATGTTGACGTCTTGGCATTGTTAAAACAAATATTATTATATACAATATAATTAGTATGTGGGTTGTTTTTTGCGGTGAACAACCACAAAAAACAATGACACCGCAAACCTTATAAAAGATAGTTAGTTTGCGGTGTCATTAAAGTGAAACACTATTGGTATGGGCTCATTTTTTAACAAAATTGCGAGAAGTCCCCTTCCTTTAGGCGGGGGTAAGTTCACTTTTTCTTAAGTGGTTTCCAACCTCTTTTTGCCATCCTAGCAAAGTTAGCCCTTTTCCTTGTAAGTGCATTTTTGGAATGTGTCAGCTCTTCGGTTGATTTTCCCGTGCGTTTCTGAGTTGCCGTAAATTTTCCCTTGTTCTTAGGATCTATTTCAATTCCCGACTCAGCAATTACAGCATTTACTGATTCCTTTATAATCCGATAAAAGTCTGATTCTGTTAGTTTAATTTTCATAATATTCATACTTTTTTTTAAAACATCGTCCAAATTTCCATGAATGCAGGGAAATCTGAATATTTTAGTTTGGTGTATCCATTATTTGCGTAAGTATCACCCCATGAGTTCCTTATTATGAACCCATCCTTGTCAAAACCAACTATTGATATTGCATGTCCACCCCTATAATAGTCTCCGCCCTTTTGATTCCAAAAATCTTTATCGGAATTATACACAGGTAGACCACCTATGCAAGGTCCGTTGGAAAGTATGGCGTTCTTAAGTTGATCAACACTGCCAATCTTTGCATATCTATCTATCTTGGATTTTCCTGCATTTGTGTCAACACCCGTATGTCTCATAAATTTAAGAGCATCCTTAAACGACATTCCGTTATTACCAGGAGTAGTTCTACTTGCGTAGATATCAAAAAGCATTACTTTATTATCTTTTTTATTATCGCCGTGTTTAAGATTTTCCTTCCAATTCACATATGCTGATATAGAACACGGCACACAAATCGGGTTATAACCTTGATCAATCACCTTAGGGAGAAAATTAACGTATGAATACTTCTCAGGTATCGTTATCGGCATTGGTGCAGAGTATTCAAACTCGGTGCCGTCCATTACCGATGGTACAAGTCCATAATTTCTCATTATTCTGCCTCCTTAACTGTTACTCTTTTTACAATAGTTACACTGTCGCTGCTTATTTCCTCTACTCTATATACTGTAGATACACTGTCATTATCTGTATAATAGGTATAGATATTTATGATGGCATTCGTCTCAAAATCCCTGAACGAACTTGGATACCACCTATCCATTTTTGGGAGTTTATCGGCATTTATCATGGAGTCCAACTGCGCCATTGAGTATCTTCCGTCCATGCCATTAAACATTGACCCAAACACAGATGTATCTATAGTATTATACACCTTTGGGTTACATGCAATGAAAAATATCGTAACGAGTATAAAAGGAATAATTTTTTTCATTTTCAGTATTATTTTGTATATAAATACCCAACATTAGGGAACTATTAACAATTTTTAAGAAAAAATGTTTTGTTAGAATAAAAGATTTTTGTATATTTGCATGATAAAAAAAGAGAAATTATGGGAAAAAAAGAATTTAATCCAACTGATAAATGGATTGCGTATGTGGAGGATGATTATGATATCAAGCACTTTATAACATCCTATGACGATGAGTCGTATAAAACAAACAATAATATTTTTTCACTTCTCATTACTGAGGATGAGAAGAAGAAAGTGAGAAAGGTAGTTAGAAGAAAAAATTGTGGCAATATAAAATTTGTGCGCCTTTCAAAATACAATTTCATTTCTGAAGCGGCGAGAGACGCTATATACAATATGGGCTATCGTTATCAAGCTGACCCTAAGAAGTGGTTTGAGGGAAAAGATGACCTAACGTTGGAGTGTAAGCGTTTTGCCAACGAAGAAGACTTGACTAACATAAAGACATTCAAGGAGTTTGGCGAGATAATTGCAAAAATGTTTATTGAAAAATACAATCTTGAGAAGAGGGAACCTATTGTTGAAGACATAGATTTTAGTAGTGACGAAGATTTTAACATCCCTACCGAAATTGATAGGGAGGAACTTGCTGATGATATACTTCAGTTTGCAGATTGGCTTCCTGACGCCTCTACAATAGAAGAAGCTGAGGAAATGAGAAAAATTATATTGGAAGCTATTGATGAACAAGTGGAGGCATACACCCACGAAAACGGTAAGGTGTATGTCGATGATTGGGACATTTTTGACTCAGATTTGAAATATAGAGTCATAGGAAAGTGGACAAGCATTCATCCAGAAGAAGACTAATACCCTGACTCACTATACGCATTCACCAAACACAGAATATTATCATCGGAGCATGATGGGAGTTTATCCCGTAATGCATCTATTGCTAGTTTAAGGGTTGCTCCACTATTTATGTCTTCATCAAATATTAAGAATTTCGAATTCTTAAGGCTTGAGAACAGTTCGCCGTTTTGGGAAATGTATTTATCTGCTACGACATATACATTTCTCAAGAACGGTCTATATATCTTCTTTATCTGTGTTATCTTGAAACGCTTGCTATCGAGGTCCAACTTGTATCCTTTGGTACTCAGCATATCAGAATACTTTAAGACCATTTGATAAACTTGTTCCAATATAAGTTGTAAGTTTCTCTTTCCGATAATTTTGACGAGATATGGTAACATATACGCAATATCGTAATTTTTGGTTGTGAAGGTTATTTTACCATACGTAAACTCATCCAAAAGGTGTTTGCTCACCGAGTCATTGTTTTTCACCAACTTTGTCGCACTTTTGAATGCGTGCTTTGACAAACAGCTTATGACCATTTCTATTGATGCTTTTTCTCTGCTGCTCTTAGTGAGTGGTATATGGGAGAACATTTCCTTATTCGAATTCACATAATCCCTTATAGGTTTAGCTATGTAATAGGCAATCTCTTTATAGGCTATTGCCTTTACTTGATTGCTGAACTCCATTATGTCCTTTGGCGAAAATCCCTTTTCAGCCATCGTCTGAACGTCCTTACCATCATCAAACCTGACATTAATCATATTTCTCTCAAAGAACCCATCAATATACGGCACCCCCAATTTTCTACTTAGGTTTGTGCAGTAATACTTGTTGAAATCAGAGGAAGATGGGGCAGACACGATTACATCTGGCGCATATTTTTCCTTCTTAAGCGCATAAGCAGCATATTGCACCGATTTATCCAAGAATTGCCCAACGGACGTATAATTCTCATCCCCAACGTTGTATTGTTGTTTAAAATGCCCATCACTCACCCCATTAAGTGAGAAATTCTGAGATAAATTTGGTTTTATTCCATTATCATATGTAACATCCAACACTTTTAAATTTCCAAACGAATCCTTTGGCCTATCCTTGTCCCCATCATAGCCAAAAAGTCTGTCCGTCAGTGGATTCTGCCTTGCCGTTCCGTGCTTTATGGCGTCGCTGAAGTTGAAGTCGTCCATTGAAAAGAGGGATATGTATTTCACGTTGGTATATGGTACAACACCAGTAAGGTAACGTGCCACCTTATTAGATGATTCATCTTCTGCGTTTACGCGCTCGTATGTGGATAGATATTGAGAAGATGTTCTGCTTATTCTTTCTATTGCTTTTTTACAAGCATCGATTATCCTATTGTCAGAGAAGCCATTCTTAAACCAACTAGATACGGAAGTATATGTCTTAGAGTCAACACCGTTTGGCTTTGGGAATTTCCCATTTCTTCCGTTTACCACATATTGTAATACAGCGTTGTAAAAATCGATTGCCGACTTCCTTGAATTGTAATAATCGGTTAGAGATTTAGAGTTAGCGTTAGGATTTCCAGACTTCGTCATTTTCTTGGCGTTAAGGATATCATCCTTGGTACCGAAGACTCTTGTATCAACATTACCCTCACCCTTGTTAGAGGCGTAATCACTCTTTGAGTTAACATGTATGTTAACCGAACCATCATCATTCTTTCCCCACTCGACCCCCTCGAAGAGTCTGTCGTACTGTTTTTGGCTTATCTGTATCCTCATATAGTATTAGTATATCTTTAAATAAATATGCGAGAGATGATGTTTCTCTCGCATATATAACACATTTTTGCATTGTTCTTTAAAGCAGCAACAGTGCAGGCAAGTACAGAATTAAAGAAATTCCGCCACCCAATACACCTGCAACGATGTCCTTAAAGTCACCGTCCTTGTCAATGAGATATTCCTTAACGAAGGAAAGGACAATAACGAGAATGAATGCAAGGATTCCAATCATAAATGAATATGAAAGACCAATTGCTGTTATCCAACCGCCCAAGAAGCAGTGAAGTGCCTTGTCAATGCCGAACTTATCCAAGCATTTGACAATTTGTTCTTGAATGTTTACCATAGTTTAATATTATTTCTTTATATATAGTGTGCAACAGCACTTATCCTTATATAAATAGTCCGTACACGGACAATGCAAGTCTTTTCCTTCATAATCTTCTGTATCGTGGATGCAAGGACAGATTCCATTGTTTTTCTCACATCTGCTGAGTATGGCATTGACCACCTTCTCGTTTGGATTAGCCAATAACGCCACGAACTGGGAGTCCCCAACTGCGCCCATTAGTACCAGTAGAAGCCCATGTATTTGAAAAACCAAAATTATCAGCCGAGCGTTGGTCAAATAAATTATCGTTATATGGTCCTGTAGATAACATATTTATCCAATATTCTCCAGTACTACTACCTTCTCCAGGCCCAAAGCCATCAACACAGTCGCCAGCAGATGGTAAGAATACGAATTGACCACTAGTTATTGAATCAACCAAACCACTACCACTCTCGATGCATATCATACCAACAGAACCACTAAGGATTGTGTTTGATACACTCAGTTCCGTTGTTGCAGTTGAAAGTCCCCAATAAGAACTAATATTTCCATTATAGGTATATGAGGTTACTGAACCTCCGCTTATAAAGTAGCAAGTGGCAGCACTTACCAACTCTCTAAACTGATTTCTATATGGTAGATGCCATTCACCGCCCCAATTTACACTCACAGCATCATCTTCTCTATCAAGTGTCATCTTGCCATCAGTTGTGTTGTACTTTGACATTGTCGCACCGCTGTCATCTGTAAGTTCGTAGTCATTATCATTGAATGACTTGTGTGGCGTTGCAGAACCCGTCACTTGTTCAGGTGTATATCCTTGTGTTTCACCCCAAGCAAAGTAAAGTCCATTGTCAGTTATATTATTTGCCCCCACATTCATCGTTGCCCACAATGTGCCACTTGGAAGACCAAGGTCAACATAGGCGTGACCGTTTGATGGTTCAATTGGATTATAATGTACCTCATTCTCCTGAATGCAATGGCTTACGTTTGGTCTTATGAATTCTGGTGTTTGCATAAATGCGGTGTATTCACTATGATTGTTGAATAGTTTAATATAGTTTGACATAATATTCAATTCATTATTAAGTTATTTATGCGCTTGCGGTTTCAACTGTCCAACCATTTGGAACGCCATTGACACCTGTGGTTGTCCAAGTTGCAGCAGAGTTCTTAACAAATGTTCCACTTGCAGCAACACCGTCAACCCACTTATAAGTTCCACCCCTCCAACTAGTTGATGGTGTGGTCGTAAACATTGCTTTTATGTAATTTAGATTGCTGCAGCCATTGAACATATAACTATAGCAACCATTAACCAATGTGGTTGCAGGAAGTTCTGGTGCTGTTGTTAAAGCTGCGCATTCTCTGAACATATCGCTATAACAACCAGTTGCTAATGTTGTTGCTGGTAGCGCTTGAGGTACATTTGTTAAGCCACTACAAGAATAAAACATCTCCGCATAACAATACTCTGCCAATGAGGTTGCCGGCAATGTTGATGGGGCATTGGCCAACGAATAACTAGCAAAGAACATTGCATCATAGCACGATTTACATAAATTTGTTGCTGGCAATTCTGGCGCTGTTGTTAAATCTTGACAACTGCTAAACATCCATTGGTAAGGTCCAACTTCTTTCCAAATTTCATCAACATCAAACGTTCTTAAATTCATTACCGGTAAGCAGTACTTATCATTTGTATCTGTAGGTAATATATTAAACAAATCTTCATCAGTCACTTTCGTTCCCCTGAAAAGTCCATAAAGACCACCGCTGTTCACAACGCTTTCTGATGTAAAGTCAATATTCGAACAATCTGGTAATACATCTGTTTCACCAAATGTTCCGTTATAACACAAAGGTTTTAGTACTGTTGCAGGAAATGATGGGGCACTTTCTAACGATGCACATTCATAGAACATACCGTTATAACATGCAAGCTCAAGTTCTGTGGATGGAAGCTCTGGCGCATTTGTTAAACTTGCACAATTTGCGAACATACCTTGATAACAATATTTTTCCATCTTTGTTGCTGGAAGTTCAGATGCTGTCGTTAAAGCTGTGCAATCTCTGAACATATTGCTATAACAACCAGTTGCTAATGCTGTTGCAGGCAATTTTGGTGCTTTGGTAATTTTGCTGCTATAGAACATAAGTGCATAACACCCCTCTGTAAGTTCATCAGCTGGTAAACACAAATCCTCAACATCAGCTATTGAACTCATGCTGAACATATACCCAAATGTATAAGGCTCTTCAAGTTTCTTTTTCCCAATGAAATCATCACCGTATATTAAGGACATCACATTTCCATATACTCTTATTTCATCATCTAGACCAAAAATAAATTGATGATATCCACCTACAGAAATACCACCGTTTCCGCCCTTAATATAAGTGCCTTTTGCATAATGTGTATTATTTCCCTTGACCATCACCCTTTCATTTGCACCCATTGAGACGGTATTGTTCTCCTGTGTCACCTCTGTCCAAGTATCACCATCATCCTTGCTGTAATATATTGTCTTATATGTTAAATCATCACGACTATAGTAATACCAAGTCATCGTTGTGGCACTCGGTGACACAAATGTTAGATATTCATTCGAATAGTCACTTGGGTTGTAGTGAACATCGTTTTGTTCAATACAATATGATACATTTGGTCTTACAAAAGAATCACTTCTCTTGTATCCAGTGTATCCACTGTGGTTACTAAATAATTTAAGATATTTGCTCATATTGTTTATATTAATGCATTTGATAAATATAATACAAGCGTGTAAAATCTCGAAATATAAGACAAAAATAGGGAATAATATGCTTGTTGGCATAAAATTCCCTTATTGCATAATATTCATTTATGAGCAGCCTAATTTAAGGTTGCTCACATTGTTTTCTCCGTTTATTTCATATTTTCCACCGTGTACTTTGTTATATCATTAAAATTAAGTTCAAAGAGTATATCGGTGTAGTTTATTCCTTCATACAATGGCTTTGTGGATGTCTTGGTTCTATTGTCAAGGTACACTATTTCCT
>Ga0265299_10006431_pt1 | contig 10695 bp, 3 predicted proteins | sample AusTroGonzalo_MG_4_FD_193485 | JGI IMG/M metagenome (GOLD analysis project Ga0265299, IMG submission 193485) | Bovine rumen microbial communities from tropical cattle in Woodstock, Queensland, Australia - Gonzalo_02 | ecosystem: Host-associated > Mammals > Digestive system > Stomach > Rumen ...
AACCCTTTTAAAGCATCTTTGGCACAATTAACGGCATGACCGGTGCCCAATTGCTTATCTTGCACACAAGTTTTATACGGTGCAACTTCTGCAGCCACGTCTTGCCCTTCCGGCGAAATAACCGTAACGATTTCATCAACCGGAACCGTTTGCAGCGTTTCTATAATATGTCTTATCATCGGTTTACCGCAAACCGGCATTAAAACTTTAGGTTTATCCGATTTCATACGAGTTCCTTTACCGGCCCCCAAAATAACCGCTGCTATCTTATTCCTCATATATATTACTCCTTATATCTTTTTTAACGTTTATAAAGTATATTATTAAAATAAAATACATTTGTAAACCTAAGGACAGAATTTATGAAGAGACTTTTTTTCACAATTTGTTTCATAATATGTAGTTTTTGGCATTTCAATGCCGACGCCGGAGTTCAATCAATTGTTGCCGGAAGACCTCCTTTACATGATGCAGACGCAAATATTCAGGTTTCTCCGGATGATTTTCCTAAGTTTAAAAGCAAAGAAGATGTAAGAAAATATCTGGAAAAAAGATTAAATGAAGCTGCCCGTTCCGTAATTAGCAAAGATGCCGCTTCATCAACCATGAGCGGGGTCAATATTATACATTCTCCCGAATATTACGAGGCCAAAAAAGAAAAAGAAAAGCCTTTTTTTCAAAAAGTTTATGAAAAAGCTTTAGCTTCTCTTAATCAGGATACAAATTCCGCAAGTCAAAATTCCGGCAATACCGATGAATATAATGATAGGCAAATTGTCGAGGCGGCAACCAGATTTTTCACTATCATAAAGCCTGAAGAAAAGAAGAAATTAGAAGAACAAATTCCTACGGTGGCTTTAACCTTACCGAGCGGAAGACGCATTTTGGCTCCGGCCAGAGAACATATTCCGTATTTCTTAAGCTATATAGATATCCAAGCAAACGGATATATAAAAGTCGAAGATACCATGGTTATCATTGCCAACGGAAAAAAATTCGCCACTCCGATTGAACGCACATTTTCAAAATACGCTAAAAACAATCAGAGAATAGAATTTTTCTTGGAAAACGTAACCGTAAACGGCACTAAAATTCCGTACACCACCGAAGAAATCGGTAACAATATTGTTATAAAACCTAAATATAATCAACGTTTGGAACCGGGTATATACACATATAAATTCAACTACATGGTTAATAATAAATTGATTGTTAATGATGATTACGTTGCTCTCGGTTGGAACTTGACCGGAGCTCCTATCAACGCTCTTATAACCTCCGCCAACGCGATTATTACTTTACCGTCCGGACATAGTTTTGACAATGCTTTCAGTATTATCGGACGAGGAAATAATTATACAAATCGACGTACCAATATTTTCAAATTTTCCGGAAATTCGGTAGCTTTTTCCAGCAACACGCCGATTTTAAACAACGAAGATGTATATCTTGTAACCGAAATGAATAAAAACATTTTCATTAAAGATTTTAATAAAAACTTTTCAACTTTCCTGATTAATTGGGGAAATATCATTTATGCCTTAATCGGATTAATTACTATTTTGGGGTCTTTTATACTTTCTCTTACCAGCTTGAAGAAGGAACAAAAAACCAACAAATACAATCCTTCTTACGACGGTTCTCTGATGCGTAGCATTTTGGTCGGCAAATACGACAGAATTTCTTTTGTGGCTCAACTCCTAGACTTATATCGTAAAAACGCCATAGATATTACTCAATCGGATAACCGCGTATACATTCATAAACGTTCAATTGACAATTCTAAATTGAATAAATCGGAGCGCAAAGCTCTTAAGATGCTCTTTGCGAAAAATCGTGTTGACGTGGAAATAAATACCTCCAATAACGTTATTTTGAAGAAAGCATATCGTTTATTAGCGAAAAACATAATGAAGAAAATCAAAAAATACCGCATCATTCATAACATCGGTTATGTTCTGTTCAGTTGTGCCATGCTCTTATTGACGGAAGCTTTCATTGCGTTTATCAGCACAAACTTTGCTCAATCTTTGATTATAATGCTGTCAACCACTTTATTGTACGCATTTTACATTTGGATTATACGCCACAACTTCAAACGTTGGTATTTAATGATACCTACCAAGTTGTTTGCTCTGATTGCTTTGGTGATAATTTGGATATTCAGCAGTATCTATATCGGTGGCACAACCAGTTTCATGATTATTGTAATGGTTACGATTATTTTTGCCTTCACTCATATTTTCAGTGAGCAAAATAATTTTGTTAATGAGGCTAAAAACACCATTGCCAAATACAAGGATTATCTGCAAACAAATGCTGACGCCATTAACTTAAGCCGGGATTTTGTAAATCAGCAATCCAGTATTTTTGCATTAGATATAAACGAGTATTTTCCGCAGAATGTTTCTAACAAAAACTATTACAAGTTAGATATTGCGGAACATATCAAACAGCTTTTAATCGGTATTGTATAATACCATACAAATAAAAAATGCCTTGTCTTTTACGACAAGGCATTTTTCATATGCGCAAATTTTAATAATTATTCTTCTCAATATCCAAGAAGTAATCGACGGTTTCCGTTGATAATTCGCTGACAGCATCTTTATCACAAACAATAGTACCATGACGATGCTTTTGTAACGCCGAAATAGTCCATACATGGCTTAAAGAGCCTTCAATTCCGTGTTTCAAAGCCTTGGCCTTATTTTTACCCGTAGCAATAATCATCACTTCTTCCGCATCCATAATCGTACCTACACCAACGGTTAAAACGAGTGTCGGTACTTTAGATAAATCATTATCAAAAAAGCGAGAATTGGCCTTAACAGTGCTTTCGGTCAGTGTTTTTACTCTGGTACGCGATTCCAAAGACGAGAAAGGTTCATTAAAAGCAATATGACCGTCGACACCTACACCGCCGATAAACAAATGAACACCGCCCACATTTCGCATTGCCCGTTCATAATCTCGACATTCCTTAGCGAAATCCTTGGTCATACCGTTCAAAATATGAATATTCTCCGGTTTAATATTTATGTACTTAAAAAAGTTTTCTTGCATAAAATAGTGATAACTTTGCGGATGCGAAGCGTCTAAACCAATATATTCGTCCATATTGAAAGTAACCACATTTTCAAAAGAAACCTTTCCGGCCTTATATAATTTTATCAATTCCGCATACATTCCGAGCGGACTGGAACCGGTCGGCAGACCCAACACAAAAGGACGCCCTTTGGTCGGTTTGAAATGATTGATTTTATAAGCCACATAATCTGCAGCCCATTTGGCCACACTGTCGGCATTTTCTTTAATTATTACACGCATATTTTCTTTCCTTTGTAAAATATTTTACCTTGAATAATTGTATATAAAACATTTAATTTTTCACTTAAAATCAATATCTGCATCATAACCGGGAGCAATAACACCTAAATGGTCCTGTTTCATAATTCGCGCCGGATTGGTTGCCGCCATGTGTACGGCCTGTTCAACATGAAATCCGTAAGACACAATGTTGCGCACACTGTCAATCATCGTTAATGCCGAACCGGCAATCGCATCATCCGATTTACGATAGAAACATTTATTCAAATAAACTTCTTCACCATTGGCTATCAGCGGTTTTTTCTTCTGCTTGGTCGGTTTTAGGGCATCGGTAACCAATACCACCTTATCCAGTGATTTACAGGTCAATAAAAACTTGATAATTTCCGGATTGATATGAATTCCGTCGGCAATAATTTCGCACGAAAGTTCCGGATGAATAAACACCGTACCGACTAATCCCGGGTCACGATGATGCATACGGCTCATGGCATTAAACAAATGTGTAACATGCATAATCCGTGCTTGCATACCTTCAATCATTTGTTCATAAGTGGCATTTGAATGTCCGGCCTGCAATACAATTCCTTTCGACAAGCAATATAATGCCAACTCGCGCATATTTTTTAATTCCGGTGCGACGGTCATATTAACAATATGTCCCTCGGAAGCCTGCCACAATTCTTCCATATAATTAAGATTTACCGTGCTTAAAGCCGCCGCTGACTGCACTCCCAATCTTTCGGGAGAGATAAACGGTCCCTCCAAGTGCATACCTAAAATACGCGCTCCTTTTTCGGTTCCCATGGCTTTAACGATTGCTTTGATTGATTTGATAAGTTTCGGTTTAAATCCGGCATACAGTGTCGGAATAAAAGAAGTGACTCCGTATTTAAGCAAAATATCCGACATTCTCAAAATAGATTTTACCGAGCAATCTTCGGTTCCGTATCCGCCGATACCGTGGATATGAGTATCAATAAATCCCGGTGCAACATAAGCTCCCTTGGCATCAATAAAATAAGTATCGGCCTTGAATATTTTTTTCGACATTCGTTCTACATTAAACACATCAACGATTTTATTCTGTTTAATCAAAACCGCACAGTTTTTCATCATTGAATAACCGTTAAACACCGTTGCATTATGAATACAGATTGCCGCGACCATACACCACACCCCTTATTATACAGCTATCATACAACATAAGTTTTAATAATCGGTTAGCAAAATATATGTCATCTGTCGTGGTTGCAACACTGATACCGTCATACCTCCGAGTGAATGTTATTATAAAGTCATCCCTCGCACGGCACTGTGTGTCCGTTATATTGTCATTCCTCGAAGTGCGCTGTGCGTCACTTCGTCAAGGAATCTCGACTTCCGGTGCACAGCACCGCTTCTTTATCATTACAAGAAGCGCTAGACCCCTGGACGTTTTATAATGAAAACGAGGTATGACATTAAGAGCAATAAAAAAGGTGGGATAAAGCCACCCACCTTTTTTATAAGAACACTCCAGTATTCTACTGGCATATAGCTAGATTATCTACCTCTGTTTTCATTTGGTATTCTATCGAACCACTTGCATGTACAGTACCCTGGTAATCAGTCGTACAGTATGCAGCATTATCGCCACTTGCACGTACATATGTTCCGAAAGGATAACCTGCACCATTTGCCGTACTTCTACATACTATGTTAACATTATCACAACTCTCGGCTCCCCATACCTCACTGAATATCGCTGATTCTTTCAAGCACGAATTCTTTAATTTGTTCGCAGATACCAAGCTTTTACCTTGCGCCTTGCACCAGTTATAGGCATCAAACCAACTAAGTTTATTCGGACTATAAATTACCTCACCTAATTTGGTTACATTAGTCGTTAGAACGTCTCCAATCGGCATATAGTTACCACTCATACTTGACGGATCAAAATAATCTGCATTATCATCTTCATCATCCCCGTTAGTCGAACCATAATCTCTGATATGACAGTAGTATCCACTCTTGTTACCGCCACCTAGACCAAAGCATCTTTGTCTGCACATACCCTCGACGCAAGCTTCGTTTTCTTTACAGTACGATTTCCAACCGGTGTATTGATTGCATTCATCTCTACCCGAAGGTTCAGAACAGTTAGGATTTCCCGAAGCATCCGGACAACCTTCTGTACCGTTACGTTCACAGTAATATTTGCCATCATTACCGGCTTTACAGGTAGCACAATGTTCCATCAATTCAGAGCAGGCATTAGCGTATGACAGGTTTACTGCACCGCTATAGTTGTAAATAGTCTCATTGTTATCTCCCTTCCCTGTCCATCCATAAGCTCCGGATGAGTCATGTTGCAAAGTTCTGCTATCGTAACCTGATTTAACCAGAGAGCATAAAGAACTTAAACGTTGGCATTCATTAAGTTTACTTGCACATTCCAATGCCGGGGAGAATCCTGTCGGATCGCAAGTCATTCTATCGCATTGGCATGTTTCGGTATTCAGACCTTGGCTGCCATAACAAGTCGGCGGATTCTTGCATTTGTTACACTTACCATTCGGATAACGTGTATTAATGGTAGCAACGCTATAACCTCTGCACTCACGTTCACGTATCACATCGCTCTGATGAATACCATCACTACAGTCCTCGGTACCCCTTACTTCTTTCATCTGACAGCCGCCGGCACAACAGAATTCTTTAGTACCGCACTCTTCAGTTGTACATTTTGCTTCACCCATACTACTTGGTATAGCCTGAGTTCCATTATAGCAACCATAGGAAATCTCTCTCAACAGCTGACCAAAACAACCGCATGAGCCTTCACTAACAGTTTCTCTTTGAACATGGCATTTACCGCCACAACAGAACTCTGAGCTGCTACAATCTTTGTCAGAACTGCAACCACCATTAGCTTGTGTTACCGTAAAGGTTTTGGTCAAGCCGCCGGATTGCGTCAGAGTAAAGGTTACACTACGAGATGAACCGCTATTATTAGCCGCACAGGTTATCAATACCTTATTGTTACCACTTGCGCTGGCTGTACAGGTAGAGTCGCTACCACCACTGACCGAGAAAGCATATCCCGTGCCATTCTTGGAACTGGTTACAGCGTGTTCATATCCGCTCACACCTTTTCCGGCTATATCGTTCTCATTACCGGTCTCCAGAATGTAAACATCTGAACAAGTGTAGCAAGGCTGACCGGCAAGCGAAGTACCTGCTGATGTCGCATTCTGTCCACTTGAACAACTGAATTTACCGGTCGGGCAAGAATCTGCAGTTTGACGGATTATTACATTAAATGTCTTACCGGATTCGTTCTGCGTCAGTAAATAACGTGCAATACGATTTGTCGAGCTGGCATTAGCCGAGCAATTGTAATACAGTTTACCGTCACCACTGCTTATAGTACAGAAATCATCAGGCGTATATCCGGAAAGAGGTACACTCTTGTACTCTATCGTAAATCCTTGAACAGAACAATTCTTGGTAGAGCTGAAATTCTTGTAGTCACTACGAGCTTCCGCCGTTAAGACAATACTTGCACCCGTGCCGTTACCGAATACGAACTTATCGGTTCTGCCGCAAGAGCAAGTGCTACCGTCTGCAGCCTGAACGGTTTCTCCATACTCATAGCAATCCGTATTCGGATTTTGCGTACAATCATCGGCAATCAAAGAGAAGTTTACATATGTAGTTCCGCCACAAGTTGCTTGCTCTTTATTTGCCATATAACAACCGGACGGTATCTCTTTATACCAACCTTCTTTGCTTGGGTATAATTTATCGCAATTTACGCAAGTACCGTTATCACAGGTTTCACCGGTGCCGCAAGTAACACTGCATTCACCCCAGCATTCGTTTGCACCAGTGCAGTTCCATTTACCGTTTGTTGCATCACAAGTAGGATTTCTAGTTTGTTTACCGCTACAACCGCAAGATTGTTCGGTAGTCGGCTTATTAGCACAACCCGTACATTGGACCGCACCTTTTCCTGCCCAGGTACCGTCGGCACAAGCCTTACATTCGGTTGCACCCTTAGCGGCATAAGTACCGGCCTCACATTGCGTACAAACGTAGCAGGTATCTCCGCCGACAGATGTCGATGTCGATTGCTTGTATCCGCCTTCACACGGCGTCTTCGTACCAGTGTTACAACTATCGGCAACTTGCGTAACGGTTATATCTACCGTGGCATTGGAAGTACCTTGTGTCAAACGATACTTACCCGAACGAGCATCACCCTTATTAGCCGTACAGCTGAAGGTTACCTTATTGGATGCAGGTACCGCAGTTACCGTACAGAAGTTTTCACCACTGTTATGAGCAACTGTAAAGTCTTGCTTATCGACACCGTTTTTGGTAGTAACTATTGCAACTTCCGCATTACCGGCTGCAGCCGACGTCAAAGCAACGGTATTTTTTGCCGCACTGAACTTATATTCATCACGACAATGTGTATCAGCAATACATTTTTCGTTATCAACGTATGTTGCCCCGTTAACGGTAGCAGTCGTACCAACATCGCAAGCCGTCTTTGCTTTGTAGCAGTTTTGACCGGCAATCGAAGTTGCTGTTACGTAACCGTTACCGTTATGACAGGTCGTCGGAGTTGCACCTAAGGTGTATCCCGATTCGCAAGCATCAGCCGTTTGTTTAACCGAAACTTTGATGCTGTTATTGACGTTGTTCAAACCGCGATTTTGCGTCAGCGTGAACTCTACCGTTCTGGCTGTGGTCGAAGTATTCTTGGCACAGGTTACGATTATTGCATTATAATAATCATCTTTAACCTTTGCCGAGCAAGTAGAATCACTGCCACCGGTTACCGTGAACGCATGTTTTGCATCATTCTTCTTGCTCACTACGCTTATGGTAGCATCGCCACCGGCAGCACCAACGGTTGTACCGTTTGCACTCAAAGTGTACTTATCACAACCGCTACGACCATCGTTAACATAGTCGTTACCGCAAGACGCACACGTACAGCTTGCCTTATTACTGTTATTTAAGTAATTATTGCCCGTACATGTCGGAGTATTATCAACATACTTGACATAGTTCGTACAATTCGGCTGACCGGTACCGTCTATCTTATAGCAGAACGTTGTCGGTGCTGTGGTAGCCCAACCTTGAGTCGTCGGATATACCGTAGCACAATCTTTACAAGCGAAGCAGTTGCCTGACGAGTTGCTCAAGTTCGAAGTTCTGTTTTCACAGTATTTTGCACCTTGAGTCGATGTAAACATCGCAAAGCCGTTACCTGCTTCGTAGTTACTGCAGGCGTAACAACTGCCGCTGGCAACTTTGCTTGATTCGTCACTACATGTTTGACATCCGGTTCCCTTACTTGTTTGCATGACCTTACCGCTTACGGTATGAGCTGCATACTTATAGAATGTAAGTTTACCGCATGTTAAGCTGTCGTTTCCGCCGGCTCTTACATAACAACCGCTCGGCTTCTTGGTAGATACATACCATAATTGACTTTCAGCATAAGTTACATTACATGCCGTACATTCACTTGAACCTTCAGCAGCCCAAGTACCGTCGGCACACGGTGTCTTAATACCGCCCGTACATTTATGATCCACCGGACAAGCCAAACATTGGGTATGAGAATCATTGGCGTAGGTACCATCTGGACAAGTTACACAACGTGTTCTGTCATCGGTCGATTTCGTACCGGTCGGACACTGTGTACAACTGGTCTTACCGGCCTTATCCTGATAATATCCGTTATCGCAAAGTTTCTCTGCCGTCATACCGGTATCAGGACATTCATGACCGGCCGTACAAGTCTTACAACCGCCTTGTTTCTTTTCATCTTGATAAGTACCAGGTTGACAGGTCGAACATTCTGTTGCCTTTTCACCGGCATAGTGTCCTTCCACACATACCTTACAATTTGAAGCTCCGGCTGCCGAATAAGTACCGGTACCGCAAGGTTTACATTCGGTTTGTCCTGTTTCATTTTGGTACCAACCGGCCGAGCATTGCAGACATTCGGTCTGCGAGCTCTTATCCTGATGAGTACCTACCGGACATTCGGTCATAACACCCTTATTACATTCCGAACCTTTTTCACAAGGTCTGCATTCGGTTTGAGCACTGTTGGCGTATGAACCGTCTACACAGTCATGACATTTTTCCGAACCGGCAATTTCAGAAACCTGAACCGTCGGGTCTGTCTGACATTTTGTACATATCGAAGAACCCTTAGGAGCAGATGTACCGGCCGGGCATTGTTTACATTCATCTTGCGATGTCGCACCAACCTTGCTGGAAGCCGTACCTGCCGGACAGTTGAAGCATTGAGCATTACCTTTGGCTGCCCAAGTACCGGCCTTACATTGTGCACAGGCATAGCAGTCTCTGCCGCTGATTGCCGTACCGACTACGCTTTGGGCATATCCGGCTGCACATCCCTCCAGACTACCGATAGAACAACTGTCGGCTCCTTGAATAACCTTTATTGTAATCGTGTAATTGTGATTACTCAAACCACGATCTTGCGTCAATGTAAAGATTACCGTTCTTGCATTCGTCGAGTAGTTAGGTTCACAACCGATGTATACTTCATTATTTTCTTCGATTCTCAAGAAGCATGCATCGCTGTCACTGGTTACCGTGTACGGATAAGGCTGACCGTTCTTGGTACTGGTAACTTTATAAGTTAACGCCATACCATCAGGAGCTTCCGTTCCCAAATACTTATGTCCGTTAGCATAGATTTGTACCGTACCAGGGCCTTCCAATACATAAACGTCACAATATGTATGTCCGTCGTTTACGTAATTCGGCTGACAGAAGGTACATTCTGCCGCTCTCTTAGCTGACATAGTATTACCGGTACAATCCGAACATGCTTCCGAACCGGCCGGAGCATAGGTTCCGGCTTCGCACTCAGTCTTGGTACCATTACTCGTACAAGCATAACCCGACGGACAGTTGTAACATGCGGAAGCACCGGCATCAGACCACTTACGTGCACCACAGTTCGTGCAATTTTCAGCTCTGGCTCCGGAGTATGTTCCGGCTACGCAATTTGTACATGTAGCAGAACCGGCATTGGCATGAGTTCCGGCTTTACACTCGCTCTTGGTACCGTTACCCGGGCAAGCATAACCGGCCGGACAGGCATAACATTCAGCGGCACCGGCATCTGACCATTTACCTGCCTGACAATTCGTACATGTATTTTGAGAAACAGCACCAGTAGCCGAAGATGATGTTCCGGCTGCACAAGCCGTACACTCGGATGCACCGGCTGTTTCATTATAATAACCGGCACCGCATTGTGTACAAGCCAAACCATAACCGTTATTTGCCGGAGCTTGGCTGTAACCCTTGTTACAACTC
>Ga0265299_10006432_pt1 | contig 10695 bp, 5 predicted proteins | sample AusTroGonzalo_MG_4_FD_193485 | JGI IMG/M metagenome (GOLD analysis project Ga0265299, IMG submission 193485) | Bovine rumen microbial communities from tropical cattle in Woodstock, Queensland, Australia - Gonzalo_02 | ecosystem: Host-associated > Mammals > Digestive system > Stomach > Rumen ...
CAACGAACTCCGCATCTTCGCCCTCATCCGGCTGGGCGTCACCGAATCCGCCAAGATCGCCCAATTCCTCAAGAAATCGCCCTCCACCGTGTACAATTACCGGGTCAAACTCCGCAACGCCGCCATCTGTCCCCATCAGGAGTTTGAGCAGCGCCTGATGGAGATTGGCAAGGCCCTTTAAACGGGAAGTCTTATTTCTGGGGCTTCTCCGGAATGACCCACCACAAGGTGACCATGGTCACGACGATGTAGGTGACCGACGGGCAGAGCCCCCCGAACGCCGCCGCCGCCACGCCTTCCCCTGAAAGCGCAGAGGTGGCGCACAGAAGCGCCGAACCGATCAGCACCGCCACGATGAAGAGCGCTGTTACAAAGTTGGACATAATGGATATTAGATTTTGTTATTCGTCTATTTTGTGGCCGATCTGTAAGTTACGTATAAAATAGTAAAACAGCAAATCCAATTATTTCGCGTTTTTGTGCAAGAATTGTATCCCTTTTACATAAGATTTGTGTTGTTTTTACAGACCCCAGAAAAAGAGCCGCTATCTTTGTTCCAGAAAAACCACTCAACCTATGAAAAAGAGAACCATCATCATCCTGGCCTCAGTAGTAGCTGTTTGCGTGCTCGGCCTCCTCGCATCCCTCATCATCAACTGGCCCGTCAATACAGACAGTACAGAGGGGAACATCGGCAAATCCTCCCGCTTCTTCCGCAAGACCACCACGGAGCGTATCGACAACTTGGAGGAACTCCTCCGGAACGATGAAGACTACAAGAACAGCATCGTCCTGGCCTATACTATTATGGAAACGCGCACGATGCAGTTCGGGGCCCTGGTGGATCTGTCCAACCAGGCGGCCGGAAACATCCCCGAGTTTGCCGATGTGCTCCAGGATATGAACGAGTTGGTTCCCCTAATTACCAATGTGAGCGAAGCCATCGTGGCTGCAGGTAGCGACCTCAACACCATCCTGTCCGGCGAATCCTGTTCCGACGTCACCGAGAGCACCATCAACGCCTCCCTGGCCTACACCACCCTCCAAAAGCAGAACACCCTGGCCAGCCGCTTCATCGACACCGCCGACAAGTATGTCAAGAAAGCCGAAGCGACTGAAACCCTGCAATTTGTCCGGGACCAGTGGGTGGATTATATGAAGATGACCGCCGCCCTGGAAGGCGACACCAAGGCGGCCAAAAAACTGCTGAAGAAGGAAGCGCTCCTGACTCCTGAGCATACGCTGAATGCCCTGAACAAGTTAGAGACTCCCTACCAGGCCGTGCTCCTGCATGGCGCCGACCTTTCCGGGGCATTTGAGGTGGGTTGCATTCTGAAAGAAGTGGTCAATGCGCCGGAACTCCTGTCTCTCGTACCTGACATAGCTTTTGAAGTTTTCCGCTTCAGTAATATTGAACCCAGCAACAAGCTGAGGACACACAACGTTTTTGAACCGCAGATTCTCCAACAAGCTGATGATACCCAACTTGAGCATGCCACCGGCGATGATATTCTCCTAAATGGTAAGTACACGCCCCGGGTATTCTACAATCGGGAAAGCGTCGAAAACATATTAAACAACCTGAACACCACCCCTGCCATTTCTCAGTTCGGCAAACAATTCGAGTTTGCACACGACGCCACCGGTCTCATCAACGAAAGGCAGCACCTGGACGTCTGCCACTACCTTGACCAAGTCATCGACCAGACCGCCCAAGGTTTTACCCCTGTGCCCCTCCTGTAACCGCCTCTCCCGTAACCCCCAATAAACAGAGGGTGACCAAAAGTCAAGTTGACTTAGGTCACTCTCTGTTTTATCAACCTGGCGCAGGTCGGATAAAACCTGACCGACCTGCGCCAGGAATCAGGCATATACGTGCTACAGTGGCGCAGGACAGGGCACTTTCAACCGACCTGCGCCAACACAAGCCCTGTATGGGCCGATAAGGAGCCGGAGGAAGGGATAACGGAAGAGGCGCCCAGGGGCGCGAAAACAACGGGCACAGGGGTTATTCAACGGGAAAACGCCAGCGAATCACAGACGTTGTCCTGAAATGCTGACGTTCTTGTTGTTCTTGTGCCCAGAGCGGGAATCGAACCCGCACGATATTGCTACCACAGGATTTTGAGTCCAGCGCGTCTACCAATTCCGCCATCCGGGCATAGACGGGATGCAAATGTAGCGCTATTTCAGGGAACTACCAAATTTTTGTGCTTCCCGGCTCTGAGAATGAGCCTAAAAGGACTTATCCCCGATGCGCCTGCCGGTACTTCAGCGGAGTCTGCCCGCCGTGCAGGAACTTGAAACGCGTACTGAAGTAGCGGGAAGTGGAATAGCCCACCTTTTCCGAGATGTCCAGGACGGAGAAAGAAGTATTGCTGAGCAACTCTTCCGCTTGGGCCATCCGCCTTTCTTCGATCACTTCCGCCACCCCTTTCCCAAAGCTGGCGTTCATTTTATAATAAAGCGTGGCGCGGCTCATGGCCATGTGATCCGCCAGGTCCGCCACGCTGAGCTGCGGCTCCGCCAGATGCTGCTCGATAAACGCCTCCACCTTGGAGGTAAACACCTGGTCCCGGGCCCGCAGCTCCTCCTCCAGGGCGCGGAGGCGGCGCTGGCTCACCTTGTCGATGGTAAAAAGGAGCCCCACGATGAAGAGCAAAAGATAGACAATCAGCATGGGAATGGAAAAATACCAGGGCGGCAGGACCCGGAGCCGGGAGATCTCCTGAAGCGGGCTCCAGGTACCGTCAGACTTGAGGTACGAAGCCTGCAGCCTATAGTGCCCGGGCTTCAGCGCCGGGAGGGAAATCCCCTGCTCAAACGTCTCCAGCGTGAGTTCCGAGGAACCGGACACCTTGTAACGGTAAAGCACCCGCTCGAAAGGGTCTGCCCCCGACAGGTAAACCGATAAATCCAGCCCAGGGTAGTTGTACGGCAGCCGGACCGACGCCAGGGAAGCGTCCCGCAACTCAATCTGACGCTCTTCCGGCACGCCAAAGAAACAATCCGCGCCAATCTCCACCAGCCCCGCCGTTCCGCCCAGGTAAATGGCTCCGTCCGGCGTGCAAGCACCGGAAATCATCTCATTGGCGGGGACACCCCGGTTCTCTCCCGTCACCTCGATCACCCCGTTGCGACGGAGGAACAGCGTATTGTCGGCCGAAATCCACAGGTTGTCCGCTCCGTTGCTTTCCAGGCGGCTCACGCGGGAAAAGAGGCCGGATTCCACCTTGTGCACCTGCCCGCTCCTGGGGTCGAAGGAAAAAAGGCCATAGTTGGTCCCGAACCACACCAGGCCGCCATGATAGACTGCCGTATTGATGCTTCCCGTTCCGGCGTCCACTTTATAGATGAGGTTCAGCGTCAGGTTCTCCAAGTCGATGGAAAACAGGCCGGGATCCGAGTACGCATACACCATCCCGTTGCCGGAAGTGCCGATCACGATGAGTTCCTTCCCTTCATCCGCCGTAGTATCCGTAAAGCGCTGGAATCTGCGTGTTTGCGGATCGAATAAATAGGTATTGACGGCCAGCAGCAGCAAACGCCCGTCCGGCAGGCTGTACACCGTGGGGGCATTGCTGTTGAAGCACTCCTCCGCATTGGTGGCCGCATCCACCAGCACGAAAGGCGTGAGGCGGGAAGAAGCGCGGTCCATGAGGAAATAGCCCCGGTTGTACGTAGCCAGGCACAGATGCTGCCGGTCATAATCGGCGATGGAGGTCACTTTCAGGCCGTCTCTCCCCGCCAGGCAGTCCAGCCCGCAGAAGGGTTGTACCGCCAGATGCCGCTGCCGTCGGTGCCCAGATAGATGTTTCCGTCCTGGGAGGAAAGCACCCAGATAATCACATTTTCCGCCTCCGGGTCCTTATTGGTAAGGGAGTAGGCTTTGATGGGCGATTGTTTGAGCCCCACCAGGCCGGCGCGAACGCTCCCCATCCAGATATTGTCGTGCTGGTCCTGGTACAAGGTGGTCACGGAAAGGGGAATCCGGGCGCCGGACTGGAATGGCTGCTGCCCCAGGGGCGCTAGAGCCCGGGTGGCCAGGTCCATGATCCAGACGCCGTCACCGTCGAAACCCATCCACAAAGCGCCGTCCTTCACCATAAGCGCCAGCAGCGGCTCCGGGGAAAGGCCATCCCGGCCCCTCCGGAGGGTAAGAATGTTTTCCCGCCGGTGCAGGTCAAAACCCACCAGGCCATAATTGAGGAGCGAAAGATACAGGATATCCCCATCCAGGGCCGATGCCATCACCAGGTTGCCCTCAAGGCCCTCGATGGGAATGTGTTCCTCCCCCTGCGGTGCGTGGCGCACCAGGCCGGCCTTGCGGTCCACGGAGCAGAGGTCCCCGTCCAGGAAAAAAAGTGCGATATAATCCGTATATACTTCCCCGTCATTCCCGCTGATCTCACCGGTGGCGAAGGAATAGAACATGAGCCCGAAATGCGCCCCGAACCAGATCCCTTCCTCCGCATCCACCGCACAAGTCACCGTGCTCTCACTTACCGGGACGAAGGCATCCGCCGCAGGATCGTAGCGAAAAAGGCCCTTGTCCGTAGAAACCCACAAGGTGCCTTGCGTGTCACAGTGCAGCATATAAACGTAGCTACCCTGCACGCTGTCTCCGCCCTCGTTCATGAAGCTGCGGAGTTTTCCGTTCCTGTACTCGTTCAGGCCGAAGCGTGTACCAATCCACAGTGCCCCTTTCCCGTCATCCGCCACCGTGGTGACAGAGGACTGGGAAAGGCCGTTGTCAATGCCGATTTGCTTGCTATAATAGCCTTCTGCCCACAAAATCCAATTTTGAAGCATAAGGATGAACAAAATCAAACACTTTTTCATAGCACATATAGATTCTCGGACAAAGTTAGATTTTTTTTGGAAATAATGGGTACACCGTCCACAAAATGTCTTCCCAAATTTGCATTAGCTGAACCCACTAATAATCAATTCAGTATGAGAAAAGTGTTTATCGGTATCCTTTTGAGCGTGCTCCTCTGGGCGCCACAGGCCCTCCTGGCCCAGCCCGGGAACGGCACCGGAGGAAGGACGATCGTCGTCCGGGGAACGGTCACGGACAAGACAGGAGAGCCGGCCATCGGTGCCAGCATCCTGGAGCTGGGCACCAACCACGGCGTGATTACGGACATGGACGGGAATTTCTCCATAGAAACCACCCCCGGCACTACGCTCGTCGTTTCCTGGATAGGCTTTGCGGACTACACGTTCCAGGCCCAGGCATCCCCCAATCCTATTAGAATAATAATGGAAGAGGAGTCCATGCTGATCCAGGAAACCGTGGTCACGGCCTTCGCCACCCAGAAAAAGGTGAATGTCACCGGCGCCATCACCGCCGTCACCGGCGACGATGTGATCCAGGCCCCTGTTGCCAACGTGTCCTCCGCCCTGGTGGGCATCACGCCCGGCCTCAGCGCCGTGACGGTATCCGGCGAACCCGGTCAGGACGCGGCCGACATCGCCATCCGGGGTGTCTCGTCCTATTCCGGCAATACGTCGCCGCTCATCGTGATCGACGGGATTGAGCAGCCCGCCGGGCAGGCCATGAGCATCCTGAACGGAATGAACCCCAACGATATCCTGGGCATCAGCGTACTTAAAGACGCCTCATCCACAGCCGTTTACGGTATCCGCGCTGCCAATGGCGTCATCATCGTCACCACCCGCCGCGGGCAGCAGGGAAGGCCCCGCGTGAGTTTTTCCGGGAACTTCGGCTTTACGGCGGCTACCAACGTCCAGCGGGGTCTCTCCTCCTATGAATACGCCCTGTTCCGCAACGAAGCCATCATGAACGAGGTAGCCGGTTACGGCAGTACCCCGCTCATGAACTATCTGTTCACCGAGGACGACCTGTGGAAATTCCAGAACAACAGGGACTTCACCCCCAGCGAGGTAGCCGCCATGACCGGCTTGACGGAGGCCCAGCGGCAGCAGTTGCTCAACAGCGAAGCGATCTATTACGGAACCTCCGACGCCTACGCGGAACTGTACAGCCGCACGGCCCCGCAGTGGAGCGCCAACGTGAGCGTATCCGGGGGCGCGGAGCGCGTGAAATACTACGTCTCCCTCAACTACTTCGACCAGCAGTCCATCATGCAGAACGCCAACTACTTTGGCGTCCAGACAGGATCCCGCTACCAAAGGTACAACGTGCGGGCCAACATCGACGTGGACCTGTTCCGGCACACCACCCTGAGCGTAAACACCAGCGGCCAGTTCGGCTCCACCACCGGACCGGGCACGGGTTCCCTTTACAGCCGCTACAGCGGCATCATGCAGATCATTTACGAAGGCAACCCCTTCACCAACCGGAGCATGATCCTGGACAACAAGCTGGTGGCCGATTTTGACTATCCCCAGAATTCCGTCCAGGACGGCCTCCACAAGCGTACGGACAACGAGATGACCGGCGGCTGGCTCCCGGCCCTGCTGAGCCAGCCCGTGGGCACCACCTCCAATACCCGCGTGGACGTGACGATGCGCCTGCGGCACGACCTTTCCTGGCTCCTCAAGGGCCTGGACCTCCAGGCCAGCGTGCGCTACCAGGAGAACTACAGCAAGGTGGCCGTGCGGACCTACGCCATTCCCACGTACCGCGTCCGCCGCAGCCTCATCAACCCCAACGAACTGGAGTTCTTCGGCGGCACCGTGGGGGCCGACAGCTACGCTTCCGGCTCCTGGGGCGGCATGCGCGACTTCTATGCGGACGTGGTCCTCAACTACCAGGGCAACTTCGGCAAGCACAACATCGGCGGCCTGCTGCTGGGACGTGCCACCAAATATACCATGCCATACGACAGTTTCAACACGCCCAGCGGCCTGATCGGCTCTTCGGCCCGCCTCACCTACGACTACGACACCCGCTATCTGCTGGAGCTCAACGTGGCCTACAACGGCACCGAGAACTTTGCCAAGGACCGCCGCTTCGGCGTATTTCCTGCGGCATCGGCCGGCTACGTCCTCACCAACGAGCCCTGGTTCCCCGCCAATCCCTGGGTGACCTTCCTGAAGGTCCGCGCCAGTTACGGCTTGGTGGGCAACGACCAGATCGGCGGCAAGCGCTATCTCTACCTCCCCGGCACCTTCTCCATCAACATGGGCCCGGGCAGCTTCACCAGCACCACCAGTTCCGGCTCCCTGCAGAGCAACTACTACCAGTTCGGCACCAGCACGGGCGCCTACAATACCATCTACACCGGATCGGCGGAAGGGGCGCTGGGCAACCCCCTGGTCACCTGGGAAAAGTCGGAGAAATTCAGCGCCGGAGTGGAGACCAAGTTCTTCAGCGACAGGCTCTATTTCAACGCCGATTTCTTCTATGAAGACCGGCGCGACATCCTCACCACCCTGGGCGTCATCCCCGTCACCTTCGGCGTCCCCTCCTGGGATACGGCGGCCGTGAACGTGGGCGAAGTCACCAACCGGGGCTATGAACTGGTCCTGGGATGGTCCGACAAGGCCGGCAGCCTCCGGTACTACGTGGAAGGCAACCTCACCTATGCCCGGAACACCATCGTCTATATGGCCGAGGCCCCCAATCCCTACGACTGGATGAACCAGACGGGCCACAGCATCGGCCAGTACTATGGCTACAAGACCGACGGTTTCTATGACACGCTGGAAGAGCTCAACAACCGCCCGTACTTCTCCCAGAGCGCCGGTGCCGTGACCTTGGGCGACATCAAATACGTGGACCTCAACGGCGACGGCGTCATCGACAGCAAGGACCAGGGCCCCATCGGCTACCCCAACCGCCCGATGATGAACTTCGGCGGCAAGATCGGCGTCAGTTACAAGGGCTTCGACCTCAAGGTGGTGCTCTCCGGCACGGCCATGGGCTCCTACTACATCGCCCGCATCACCAGCCCCTTCTTCAAGCGCGCCGGCAACGCCTTCCTGTGGCAGTACGAAGGCCGCTGGACGCCCGAAAAGGTGGCCGCCGGCGAAACGATCACCTATCCCAGAGCCGTTTACGACGCCAGCCAGGACCACTATGACTTTGGCCCCAAGAGCGACCTCTGGGCCCTCTCGTCGGACCACCTGCGCATCAAGAACGTGGAATTGGGCTACACCGTCCCGGAAAACGCCCCGTTCCTGAAAAAGGCACGCATCTCCGGCCTCCGGATCTACATCAACGCCAACAACCTGCTCACCCTCTTCGACCAGATGAGCCGCTACGGAATCGACCCTGAGACCAAGGACAACCTGGGCGGGTCCGAGGGCAACATCTCCTACGTCTTCCCGCTCACCCGTACCACCAACGTGGGCGTCAACATCAACTTCTAATCGGACAGGACCATGAAAAAGATACGCAACATCATCCTGCTGGCGGCTGCGCTTGTAAGCCTGGGCGGCTGCAACCTGTTCCTGGAAATGCCCGAGGTCACCGGCAGCGTGTACCTGGACGACGTTTTCTCCACCCGCAAGGATACGGAAGGCATGCTCTGGCGCGCCTACCACCGCGGCCTCCGCGAGGGCCTGCCGGAAGGCTGGGCCATCAACCACGGCACCCTGGCCTCCCTCTCGGGTGAAATCACCCGCGGGTACAGCTGGCACGCCGGCTACAACCTGGTGGTCAACGGACCGTCCACCGTCCTGGACGCTTCCGGCCAGTTCCAGGGCGCACCGGCCAACTTCAACGAGAACTGGGAAGTGATCCGCGCCTGCTGGATCATCATCGCCAACATCGACAAGTGCGAGGAAATCCCCGCCGCCATGAAGGAATACATGAAAGGGGAGGCCTACGCCCTCATCGCCTACCGGTATGTGGGCATGTTCCAGCGCTGGGGCGGCGTGCCCATCGTCCGCCAGGCCAATGAGATGACGGACAACCTGGCCTTCCCCCGCGCCTCGGCGGAAAGCACGCTGGCCTTTGCGCTGGAGATGATCCAGGAGGCCGAAGACCGCCTGCCGGACAGCTGGTTCGACATCGAGCCCGGCTGCGGCGACAAATGGGAGGGCCGCATCACCCGGGGCGCCGTCCTGGCCATGAAGGCGCGACTCCTCACCTTCGCCGCCCGCCCGCTGTTCAACGCGGAGAAATCCTATGCCCAGGAGTCCGGCCTGGCCTACAGCGCCGATACCCTCATCTGGCTGGGCGGATACAAGCGGGAACGCTACCAGGAGGCCATCGACGCCCACCTGGCGGTCCTCAACTGGGCTGAAAACCATGGCAAGCACTTGATTTTCACCGCAGGGGAAGGGAACCGCAACAGCTTTGAGCAGGCCATCGACGACTACGGCCGCGGCGTTTCCGAACTCAACGGCCCGGAAATCCTCCTGGCCTTCAAGATCGAGTCCGACCAGCAGGTCTACAACAACATGACCGAAGGCTACAACTGGAGCGCCTACGTGGAACCCGGCGAGCGTTCCCTCCGCGGCGTCCTCACCAACTTCGTGCGCCTGTACAGGGACACGGAAGGGGGAGAAATCGACTGGCCCGTAGTGGGGGAATCCGCCCCGCGCGACATCGCCGACTTTGCCGCCAACATCGACAAGATTGAGCCCCGCTTCCGCGTAGATATCTGTGTCCCCGGAAAATACGGCCGTTCCAACGACGGTGATGCCAAATGGAACGAGGGCATCTACTATATGGGCAGCTTCACCGAAAGCGAGGAGGTGGCCGCCTCCATGTCCCGCGCCACGGAGGGCCGCTCCATTGGCGTTCCCACCAAATTCTACTACAAGGCCGGCGCCCGCCGCTGGTTTGAATTCCCCCTGTTCCGCCTGGCGGAGAACTACCTTTCCCTGGCGGAGTGCTACAACGAGCTGGGCGATGCCGCCAACGCGCAGCGCTACCTCAACATCATCCGCAACCGCGCCGGACTTCCGGCCGTGGAAGAGACGGACCAAGCCCGGCTCCGCGCGCTCATCGTGCGGGAAAAAGCCCTGGAATTCTTCGAGGAAAACCAGCGCTACTACGACGTCAAGCACTGGAAGCACCCGGAGATCGGCACCAAGATCCTGGGCGGGCCCATGACGGAAATTTCCTTCCTCCGCACCGGCGGGGAGAACACGATGGCCGCCCTGGTATCCTACTGGGACGCCTACTCCTACACCGCCTACTGGCATCCCAAATGGTTCCTGGAGCCTTTCCGCCAGGACGAAGTGAACAAGGGCATCATTGTCCAGAATCCCGGTTATTAACAGACGCAGAGCCATGAAAAAACACTTCATTATCAAAAGTATAGCCATAGCAGGAGGGCTCTTCCTGACCTCCCTCGGCGGATATGCGCAAGACCTGGCCAACTGGACCCACACCCTGGAAGGCAGGTACCCGGGACTCACGGTGATCCGCACCGACGGCACCCCCGGCGCCGGCAACGCGCGGATGATGATCCGCGGGATCGGCTCCTATGCCCAGGGCACGGATGTCAACACGCTCAAGGTCTTCGTGGACGGCTTCGAGGTCCAGAGCGACTTCATCAGCTACCTCTCCCCGGAGGAAATCGACACGGTCATCGTCTGCAAGAACGCCGCCGACCTGGCCCTCTATGGCATGAACGGCGCCAACGGCGTCCTCCAGATCACCACCAAACGCGGTACGCCCGGCGCGCCCGTGATCACGTTCAAGACGCGGGGCGGCGTGCAGATGCCCGTCAACGTGGCACGGCCGCTGGGCTCCTACGACTATGCCCGCCTATACAACCAAGCCTGGAGCAACGACCACGGCCGCGA
>Ga0265299_10006433_pt1 | contig 10694 bp, 7 predicted proteins | sample AusTroGonzalo_MG_4_FD_193485 | JGI IMG/M metagenome (GOLD analysis project Ga0265299, IMG submission 193485) | Bovine rumen microbial communities from tropical cattle in Woodstock, Queensland, Australia - Gonzalo_02 | ecosystem: Host-associated > Mammals > Digestive system > Stomach > Rumen ...
ATCTGCGGTTATCTCATATTTTTTTGCATATTCATATTCTGATGCATTATATACTGTCCACCCACTAGGAATACCACTCACTCCAGTAGTCCAGGAATTCATTGTATCCGCTTTAACAAATATACCACTTGCAGCAACATTATTAACCCAGTTAGATGATCCACTTGAACCAAGATTTGTTGCCAAACATTTGATGAATTTTAAAGATGTACATCCATTAAAAGCATACTGGCATCCGGAATACCCTAGACCTGTTAAACTAGAAATATCAACTTCTTCTAATGAGGTACATCCGTAAAACATGCTATACATACTGGCAACTCCACAATCAGTAGCTAATATTTTTGGAGCACGTGTTAGTGCGGTACATCCATAAAACATATCTCTATAACACTCTGCGGGAGTGGTTATTGTAGTAGCAGGTAATACAGCAGGTGGCTCTACTAATCCAGTACATCCATAGAATACTTCCTTGTAAGAACAATTAGCTAAACTTGTAGCTGGAAGTATAAGATTTTTTGCACTCTTTAGATTAGTACGATTTTTAAACAGCCGATAAAAGGAATATTGTAATCCGGATAAATCAGTTTGTCCTATAAAACTGTCACCATAATACAGTGACATTATATTTCCCTCCACTTCAAAATCTCCCGTTGGTGCAATTGCTACTCCATTTGATGTAGGCTGTCCAGGTGTAGAAGTAGAATTCTTGAGCATTACTTTATCCCCCGCTGCCAAAGATAGTGCTGTTGTTAGTGTTGATACATTCCACCAACTTTTTCCCCCATCTTTTGAGTATTGTAGTGATACTGGAAGATTAAAATTGCCAGAAGATATTGAACCGCTTGTTAGAAACTTAATCGTAAAATATTGACGTTCATAGTCCGGCAGAGCAGATACTTCTTCGGCTGTTGTAGCTGGCGTCAGTTCATCATAACCTATTGAAATTGCTCCATTGGAAATATAAACATCCTGAATTCCTGAGTCTGCTATATTTGTTGGTTTATTCCTAATATAACTTGATGATTCCGGATTAGTTTCTCCCCAGTCTGGATTATCAATCCATTTATTTATACAAGTTACTTCGACACCATCATTTTCACCTTCAGCAATCGCCAAATAACTTATACCGACATCCCAAAATGCCATCGGGCACGCAAAAATATATGCTAAAACTGCGTCTTCAACGTCAAAATCTGGCACCGCAAACCCAAATCGAAAAACTTGTGATCCATTATTTACATTTAATAGAATAACCTGATTTGATGATATGATAGTTCCTAATTCAGTCCAAGTTAGTTCGCCACAGTCATAAGTGGTAGTACTATTGGATGTAGTAGATGTTACAGGTATAGTGGCTATTTTCGGAACAACAACACTATTAGAGCCAATCGATACAGTTTGACCGTTTACTTTAGCAAAGGTATTAAGTCTTCTACCAGTAATTAATCGTGTGGTAGAACTTGATGTACTATTCGCTTCTGTTGTAGATATTTCACTATATGTGGTATTAGAGTTACCAACCGAGTTAGAAAGTACTACCCAATATGTACCATCCCACATATAGTATATTATCTGATTTGCAGTTCCTGCCCAAGCACTCTTAGATGTTGCTAGAACAGCTGCACTTTGATATATTCTCGCTGCACCAAGTCCATTAACGTTTAATTGGGGAGTGGTTGAGGTACTACTATTGGTGTTACTGAATTTAACAGCAATGACAGTTCCAACTCTGGGTTTTTCTACACCACCGTCTGTAATAGTCTGAAACGTCTCTACTGTACAAACTTTTGGATTAGTTGAGGCAGCCGTTGAGCAAGTACCAAAATATATCCTCGGCGGTACACTACTAGAATTAATTTTTACTATTGCCATAAAAAATTTCGCTACTAGTAAAATAAAATTACTTTACTGTTATTGTAATCTTTTCATTTCTCTTTTTCGCTTCTAGTAATTTACTATAAAGTAATTTAAACGTAGAAGTACTTTGTAAAACTTTTCCAACTTGTGTATTTCTTCCCACCAAGATACATCCAGCTGAATCTTTTGCTGTATTTCCTATGTGAATTAAGACACCCCCATATCCTTTTACATTCAACAATCTCGGAAGTTTACCGTTAATATATTTATAAACATCCTTCTTACTAAATTTTGGAGAAACAACATCAAGAGTTATTTCATAAGTGCCTGTTGGAATAGCAGTTTCGTTTTTTATTTTTAATCTTTTTATTTCTATTAGTGACATTTCTTGATCTAATCCCCTATCTTTATCCTCAATTGTGTCACAGAAATATTCATCGTTTATGTATAGTTTACCAATTGTATATGTGGATTTTCTAGCAATTCGTTTAAGTAGTAGTTTCATCGTAAGTAAGTTTATTTAATGACCATCTCAGCCATTAACAGTTTCATACCCTGAAAATTATACTAACAAAAGGTGCAATCCAATACCTAGGATTATTCCAGCTAAGTCAGCACATAGATTTATCCAGGGCCAATTCTTAGTGCGATTCTTTTCACACCATCCTTTTGTAAGACTTCCACCAACAGCAGCGCAAACACCATACCAACCGCATGCAATGGAGGGTACTAGGTTGAACATGAAGTGTGTGATTGAGTCTTTATTAATATATTTTTTCCAATTTTTAAACATAATGAATGCTAATTATTCTTCTTTCCAAATATTATCGGGACAAGGTAAACCTGCAAGGTCTTTATTTTTTGGAGCAAACTCATCAGGATTATCTAGATGAATTTTCTTTTTCCAATAAGTTAATGTATCAATACCACCAGAATCTAGATTTCCAGCAGAGACTAAGGAATCATTTATTTCTTTCATTTTCCAAAGTAATTTAACCAGCCAAATATAGGCCGAAATAAACAGTATGCTAAGTTAGTCGTGTATGTTTCTGCTTCTTGATCAAAGCAGGATTTTAAAGAAATTGTGGTATCTCCTAAAAAACAAACTTTAAGTATTCTGATAATTGAGTCTATCACAAATATAATTGGCCTACCTATAAATAATAGTTCTTTCCTCTGCTGCCAAATTATGTTCAGATAGTTTACTTCCCAACTGTCAAGAAATTCTCTAGAGGTAAATAGAAATGAACCGAAAACAAAACTAGTATCAGTCCATTTTGGAAGTTTTATCGTTTTCATACCTCATAATCGTTGTTACACAGCGAGAAAAGGTATTTATATTTCTGACAATTGTTTATAAAAGTTTCTGTTTCACTGGCTAATCCCTTAAACTCTGCGCCCTCGGGAATATTTTTATAGAAGTCTAATGTTGCTTTTGTTACTTCCTTTATAAAAGTCATTGCATCTTCTGCTCTACACTCCGTAAATGGTACATCTAGGGGCTTCATTTTACCCAAGATTCCCATATATCCTTCTGCAATTGTATCTTGAATCTCACCTAGTATCTTATGAAAATCATCTAGGTAAACATGAATATTCTTTTTAGGGGCAGACCAGTGGAGTGCTTTACATTGTACTATAAATCCTGCCAGAATACCAATAAAGTCGAGAAATATTTGCTTTTCTCTTTCTGAATATTGTTTGGGATTAAATATTGTCATACTATTTTCTATAATTTAGAATAGACGAAGCCAGTAATTACCAGAATCAAAACAGTAACTACCAGCTCCGCCAAAATTAATTTAGTATTAGAGATTGTTAAACTCTCTCTTGTAGTGCTCGAACTTCATTGATAAAGTAACATCCGCTCTATCAGTTCCATCCTCTGCCTGTCCATTCTCATCAACACCTGCATCCTGAATAACGCAGTTGTAGAAAGTCAAAGTACGAACATCAATACGAGACGAGTTAGTTAGGAACAACTGACAGTCTGCTACCAAGTCATCCTTTCTGAACGAATACTTAGTATCTCTATCAGCAATCTTTTGTCTCCAGTCGTCTAGGAAGTAAGTAATTGCCTGATCTTCCTTATCAACCATCTGAAGAGTAAGTGTTCCCGACGTATTCTGACCTGTCTGTTGATAGATCGAATAGTTTCCTCTCATTCTCTTCTCAATACCGCTAACTGAGGTATCAATACCTACGTTGATACTGTTAAGACGAGCATTGATAATATCATCACCGGGATAATAAACAATCTTCGGGGCATTTAAGAACTTAAACTCCCACATATCGCCGCGAAGGAATTCTTTATTATTATCGCGGTAGGTTTCTTCATAATCGATAAATTTAGCTCTTACACCAGAACTTCTTACCAATTCAGTAACTGTTGCCATAAGTTAATTAATATTTTTTGTAATTAATTGTTATGTCTATCGTCATATTATTCTCTATTAGATCACTTATACTAGTATTCATCGTGAGATCTATTCTATTGTTTGAATAATCTAAATCAAAACTTGTTATTTGTACTGATCTAATAATGGAGAATGCATTAACGACTCTTCTTATTATATTTTCTATCCTATCTCTTAATCTACCAGACATTTTCTTGCCGAGATAATTCCACTTATTCTTTTCCAACTCTCGTGCTAATTTCCCCAGGACAAATCTCATCCATACTGTAGTGTTATAATTATTTCCGTTTTGATAGTTCTTATAATAATATATTTGGTTATTATCTATCAAATAATTGCTCTTATACTTCTCTAATCTTTTCACCATTTCAGTATCTTCATAAGAGTTTTTACCGTCTAGTGGGCTTATATATAGCGCTAAGTCTGTTGAAATTGAATAAATATCGCTAAGTAATGCTCTAATAAATTGATAATATCCGGGTCTTTGTTCTCCTTGTACAGTCATATCGTGGTAGAAATATACTATTCTATTATCTACATCTAGTGTGTAGTTATGAAAATAATCTTCATTTCCATTTCCTACCGGATTGTTCTGTACTAAGACTTGTGAACCTAATGTTTCTGCGTAATCTTTTAAAATAATATAGTCTTTATAGAATCCATCAACTGCATCTTCTCCGCTCTTATTATACTTTTCTATATCAGGTATTAATAGAAAGTCAAAATAGACTGGTTCTCCGACGGGATTAAATAATGCATCTAAGGACTGATGATACATTTGAGGTGTACTAGTACCTTCATCAACTGCACCCCTCATTTCCCAAGTACCTGTTGGAATATGGCTTAGATTATCCTCATTAATATCACAGTATACTAGGGAGGAGTACTTAGATATCATATAGTCTAATCTCTCAGTACCAGGCATAAAGTCTACTGTGTATCCCTCAAATACTTCCACATGGTCATATCTTTTTATCTCAACCCTATAATAAAAATATTCTGTAATCTCTGTAATAGTAATTTGAATATTACCATCTTCTCCAGCAGAACCTATTGTTTTTGACCAGAAAGTTATTCGCTCCTTCCCTTCACCAATCTCATTTAGTAGATTATGAGTTGCTATATAATTTGGTTCCAGACTAAATCCCGGGAATTTATAGAAGTAGGTAGTATAGATTGGAAAAGCAGAGTAAAGTATATGAGAATCTCTATCTTCGTAGAATCCTCTCTGTTCTAGCATACTTCTTAGGTCTGCCATGCTGTTGAACTTGTGTAAATAAAGTTCCTCCGCGACATCATCATCTTTTCCGTTTTTCCAGTACTTACTTTCTATTCCCAGAGTATTTGTAACATAGTCGGAATAACTTTCTTGCAATTCTTCTAATCCAGAGTAAAAGAATATGTGATAGTTTATTTCACAATTAACTAGTTCGCGTTCTTTTTTCTGTATATCTAGATCTAACTCGGTATCATGCACGGTTTCCCAATCGCTCATGTTTCCCCAAGTATAGTCTAAACACTGTATTACAAGATATGAATCTCTCTGTAAAACTATACTATCGAGATAGGATATATCAAATGCAAATGTTTGATATCCTCTTTTAACTCTATCTAACTTTAATTTAGATAAGGAATTTGTTAAAATTTTACTTCTTTCTTCAGATTCTAGTGTTTCGTTTTCGTCAACCCAGTAATAAATTGTTTCTTTCCACAGAGATGAATCAGAGAATTTTTCTATAATTGACTCATCCTTTTGTGCATATTCTGGGGTCGTATATTCTAGGTTTAAGCTTTTTAAATCTTTTCTTCTAATATAATCCTTAATAACTTCTCTATTATTGCTAGTATCAACAGCCTTTTCGATTGGATCCATGTATAATTTTAAGGTATCTCTATTATTTAGAGAATCTGATTTGAATCCATTTATATTTTGCGGTAAGTCCTGTACTCTAACTAGATTTTCCATATAATAAATATACTCATCATATGGAACTAGTAATTCAGCATCTTTTTTAGAACCACTAGCTGAAAATACTTTATAAATTATCTCCTCTTCTGGATTTTCAATTTCATCAAGTTCGTAATATAGAGTTTGATTTTCTGAGAAGAGAGAAATTTCTATATAATCGTTTTGAGTTCTATCTGGTCTAGTACTTACAGGTTTAGTCAAGAATAGAACTATATTATTATCTAGGAGCTCCTCAAAATATGATCTTTCCGAGAAGTTCCTACCAAACCAAATATCTAGTTGTTCCTTCGTTGATACTAGTATTGGTCGTTCAAATGATACTCCAGAATCGATAACTTGTGAAAATATCATGAAATTATCGATTTTTGGACTTTCATATTGAATATTAGTACTTCCTAGTTTTAGATACATATTAGAAAACTCCTATTACTTTGTTAATTCCTTTAGATACAATAGATGCACTAGATCCTTTATTTTTTCCGAACTCCTTTGACTCTTTCTTAACAACATATTTACTGGTAGGTGTCAAGTCTTCTTTAGGATTTTCTCCTACTATGCTGAAAGAAACAGTTAAGTCGCCAGAATCGCCGTCAACATCTCCAGATCTCTCCTCTACAAAGTCTTTCAAGACTACTAAGAGATCATACTTAGATACTGTAGATTTCTGTGGTGTTAATGAGTAGATAATGCACCTAAATGTTATATTTTTGTAGGGGGCAATACATGTATATTTCTTATCTATCGCAGTAAGTTTTCCTTCATGAGAATCTTGGGGAATGGAACCTGTGGTAAGCTTAAGCTTTGATGCTGCTTGAACACCAGCTGCAGCTCCTTGTGCTATTTTTTGCACTTTACTATATGGTAACTTCATTGACTTCATTGCCTTAGCTGGCAGATCCATTCCTGCCTTGCTAAGAACATCTACCCACATATTTCTTTTACTATCCCATTCCTTGTTATATGCATCAATATCATTTCTTTCTCTTTCGTCGGCCTCCTTATAGCGATTTCTTTCTGCTTCTTCTATAGAACCATCTTTAATCGAAGTCTCGTATGCAGCAGGTCCCATTATCTCACTATTGTATACGGAAACATCCATGCATCTTTCGAAATAAGTTCTCCAAGATTTATATTGGTCATCTACGAATGTAAGTCTTAGTTCGTTAGTGAATTCCATTGATATTGGATAGCTTATTTCTCCGTCATATAGTGATAGAGTCTTAGTAGTTAATTTTGACTTACTTAGCTCGAATGAATTAATAGGAATCCATTTTCCATATCCGGTATTTATTCCGTGATATACAGTATTCCAAGTATTTATTTCACTAATTGGAGGAAGATATGATCTATATCCATTCTCTAATCCAAGAAATGGTGTTAGTACTACCTCCCAATGCATATTAGTATCTAGGGTATAAACTTTTAGTGGGTCGAACTCATTTGAAGTTGTCTTATCTGCAGTTGTCATATACGGACTTGCGATAATAGCATTTCTCAACGCATCCACCGTTTTTACTTCTCCCGGCGTTGTTCCCACAAGTTCATCTAAGGTAGTTAAGATTCCTCGAATAGAACCATTTCCACTTGGTGCTCCTATATAATTATCTGCAAAAGAGTAGTTGTTTCCAGCAGAGTTTGTACCAAGTAATGCATCTTTAGCTTTCTTTAAGAGAGTATAACTATTTTTTGTACCCTCATCGTTTGAACTTTTTCGTGCATTGTTAGATCCTTTGTCACTAAGAGCAACCCATCCTTCAACTTCTTTACCTTCCTTTGGCCTATTTTGTGGTACACTAAAATCAGCAGCACCAGCACCTAAGATAGCATTTGATACTCTCTTAACTGCAGAACTAACCGCATTCTTAAGACCTCCGCTAGCAAAATCGCTGATAACTCCCATATCATTTCCGGGCAATCGATCTCTATTTGCTTTAAGTACTTTCTCCTCTAATTCTCTGGCATATACAAGAACACCTAGGGCCTCATCCAGTAATATCGCTCTTAGTCCGCCCTTCAATCTAGTTAGTCCTACTGTTTTTTCAGCAACCCATCTTAAATACGCATTCGGGTTTAGACTTCCCATTAGATTAAATCCGGGGAGCTTATATACTGGCATCTCTTGTTCTTCGTCTAATTCTTCTCTTAAGCTAGTTATTTTACCCGACTGAAATGACGGGGTTTTAGGTATGGATTGATCGCTGCCACCTTTTCCTAGTTGTGTTATTTCGCCACTTTGACTTCCCTTTATTCCTCCAACTTTTCCAGAATTTAATTTCCCGTCCCAAGACCTATTTAAATAATTATCTAGATTTTCTGGTGCATCTGGATTATCCTCGTCTATTGCTAAGTCTCTCCCCGCATTTACTCTCTGGACATGCTGTGATCTTTTAATTGCCTCACTACCAGTAATAATTGCATTGTATAGATCTCTTTCAAAATCTTCTACTCTTCTTTTATCAATATTTCCACTGCTCAGGTATGCACTAATTATAGCACTTACTTTTTCACCCCAACTACTGCTAAAGTTTTGATTTCTTGCAAACTTTATAATATTGGAATAGTAAAGGTCTAGATCATTTCGGCTAGCTAGGATTTCATCTATAGTGGCCTTTAGTTTATCTTTTTCTGGATCAAACTCTTTACCATCCTCTCCTTTAGGTCTATCTTTTAATCTTTCTAAGGCGGAAGTATATAAGCCATCTTCCTTTTCCCATTCTTTACCACCCTCTCCTTTTGGCCTATCTTTTGACCTTTCTAAGACAGAATCATATAATCCATCTTCTTCATCCCATTCTTTACCTTCTTCTCCCTCCGGTCTATCTTCAGGCCTATCTTCTGCCGAATCATATAGCTTATCTTCGTCTGGATTAAATTCTTTATGCTGTCTCCTATCGTACTGTGGCTCATATCTATTTAAATTCCCAGCATCCTCTTCATGTCCCGGACTTAATACGCTACTATCATCATCAGGTCTTTTCTCTATATAATCCTCTAGGTCAGGATTTTTACTTTTTCCAGAGGTATTTTCATCATCAGTTCTTCTCTCTTGATAATCCTCTAACCCATCCCCCTCTTCCCATTCCTTACCATCCTTTCCATCCGGTCTATCATCAGTTCTTTTTTCCTGATAATCCTCTAAGTCTGGTTCTTCACTCTTGCCGGAAGGATTTACATCTTCTGGTCTTTCTTCTTGGTAATCTTCTAATTCGGGTTCTCTATCATCTTCAAGAGTTTCTACATAATCCTCTAATTCATCTTCCTCAGGATGTTGATTTTCCGGCCTCTTTTCTTGGTAATCTTCTAATTTGGGTTCTCTATCATCTTCAAGAGTTTCTACATAATCCTCTAATTCTGGCTCCCTATCGTCTTTGATGGTTTCTTTATAGTCAGATAGTGGTATTTCTCTATCATCTCCAATTCCAATGAGCGTTTCATCCCCATATAATGAAGCATCCTTTAGGTCTCCCGGTAAATCAATACTAGTGTCATCTAATCCCGGCTCTTCGCTCTCACCAGAAGGATTTTCATCTTCCGGTCTTTTCTCCTGGTAGTCTTCTAATTCAGGTTCTCTATTATCTTCAAGAGTGTCTATAAAATCAGACAAAGAATTTTCTCTTGTATCTTCAATATCAATTCTTGTATCACTAAGTCCACTAACATCCTGTACTGGTGGATTTAATTTCTCTTGATAATCAGATAAACCCACTTCCTTTGGTCCATCTAATTTCTCTTGATAATCAGATAGTTCTACATCTTCTGGTCCATCTAACTTTTCCTGATAATCAGACAGTTCTATGTCTTCTGGTCCATCTAATTTCTCTTGATAGTCCGATAATTCTACATCTTCTGGTCCATCTAACTTTTCCTGATAGTCCGATAAACCTACTTCCTCCGGTCCATCTAATTTCTCTTGATGATCGGATAATTCTACATCCTCAGGCTTTTTTATTTTTTCCTGATGATCAGATAACTCTACCTCTTCCGGTTTCTTTATTTTTTCTTTATAATCCTCTAGTTCAGGTGATCTAAGGTCTTTTATTTTTTCTTTATAATCTTCTAAACTAGTTTGATCTTCTGGCTTAACTTGTGGTTTTTCAACATCCTTTTCTAGTTCTGGTGCTGAATCTACTTTTATGGTTTCCTTATGGTCCTCTAGATCTACATCTTTGGGTTTATCTAGTTTCTCCTTATAGTCCTCTAAGCTGCTCGGATCTTCTGGTTTAACTTGTGGCTTTTCAACACCTTTCTCTAATTCAGGTGCTTGATTTACCTTTATAGTTTCCTTATGATCCTCAAGCTTAGTTGTTCTATTATCCTTTATCTTCTCTTTCGTATTTTCTAACCCACTTACCTCTGAATTCTCATTTTTTATAATGTCTTCTTTATACGAGGATAGATCTGGGTTGGAGTTATCAGAGATTTTTTCCTTATAATTTTCTAAACTTGAT
>Ga0265299_10006434_pt1 | contig 10693 bp, 7 predicted proteins | sample AusTroGonzalo_MG_4_FD_193485 | JGI IMG/M metagenome (GOLD analysis project Ga0265299, IMG submission 193485) | Bovine rumen microbial communities from tropical cattle in Woodstock, Queensland, Australia - Gonzalo_02 | ecosystem: Host-associated > Mammals > Digestive system > Stomach > Rumen ...
CTACGACCCAGTGGATCAGCTTATCCGCGACGGCATCTATGAGGGCGGACGGAAGATCATCTCCTTCTGCGGCGTGCTCCAGCAAGGCATCTTCCCGTTGCCGGAACTGTTGCAGATGGCGCAGAAGTATGGTTCGGAAGAGATGCGCCGGCCGGTGGAGATTGAGTTCGCTTGTAATCTGAATGACGACCGGAGCGGAGAACTCTATCTTTTGCAGATTCGTCCGATTGTGGATTCGAAGCAGGTGCTCGACGAGGATCTGCAGAAAATCCCAGATGCCGACTGTCTGCTGCGTTCTAATAATTCTCTAGGACACGGTATCTCGGAGGATGTGGTGGATGTGGTCTATGTCAAGACTGACGAGAACTTCACCGCCGCCAACAATCCCACCATCGCCTCGCATATCGAGAAGATCAATGATCGCTTCCTCAATGAGGACAAGAACTATGTATTGATTGGCCCGGGACGCTGGGGCAGCAGCGACTATTGGCTGGGCATCCCCGTGAAGTGGCCGCATATCTCTGCCGCTCGCGTCATCGTGGAGACGGGTCTGAAGAACTATCACGTCGATCCCTCGCAGGGTACGCACTTTTTCCAGAACCTCACCAGCTTCGGCGTCGGTTACTTTACCATCAATACTTATACGGGCGATGGCATTTTCCAGCAGGAGATTCTTGACCAGATGCCTGCCATCGAGGAAACGGAATACGTGCGACATGTGCGGTTCGACTCGCCCCTGAAGATCATGATGGACGGCAAAAAACAAACAGGTGTGGTCCTCCTGCCGCAGGATTCCCCTCCTGAGTAGGAGGGGTTAGGGGTGGTCTGATCAGCATGCTCAGACCCCCTCTGGCTCCCCCTACTCAGGGGGAGAAATAAATACTCTGTTAGCAAACCATAATAACAAGATAATATATGAATCTGAACCTAACATCTACTATCAAGTTGCCTGAGCATACGTTGCGCAGGCAGGTGATTGACCTTTGCAACAAGGTGGGAAAACCCTTGTTGAAGTTATCTACAAAAGACTATGTCGACAATGGCCTCGGACATCTTGTCGAACAGTTCGGTGGTCAGGCGGGTCTCGTCAATATCGAGGTGTTCAACGAGTTACAGCACACCATCACCGGTTGGCCTGGTGGTAAGCCGAATGTCGACGACTCTACGCGTCCGGAACGCGCCAAACCTTATCCCAAGCGTGTTATTGTCTTCTCGCCGCACCCCGACGACGATGTCATCTCTATGGGTGGCACTATCCGCCGCTTGATGCAACAGAAGCACGATGTGCATATCGCTTACGAGACTTCTGGCAATATCGCTGTGGCCGACGAGGAGGTGCGCCTCTATATGCATTTCATCAACGGCTTCAACCAGCTCTTTGCTAACGGCTCTGACGAGGTTATTAAGATCCGCTACCGTGAGATTATGAATTACCTGAAGGAGAAGAAAGAGGGCGATTGGGACAATCAGGCTATCCTCACTGTGAAGGGATTGATCCGTCGTGGTGAGGCGCGCAATGCCTGTGGGTATAATCGTATCTCTAAGGATCATATCCATTTCCTCGACCTGCCGTTCTATGAGAGTGGCAAGATAGAAAAGCTCCCGATGTCGGAGCGCGATGTGGAACCTATTATCGCTCTGCTCGAAGAGATACAGCCCCATCAGATCTATGTTGCTGCCGACCTCGCCGACCCTCACGGCACTCATCGTAAGTGTACCGATGCTGTGTTGGCAGCCGTTGATGAGGAGAAAAAGGCTGGGGCAGCGTGGCTGAAAGATTGCCGCGTTTGGATGTATCGTGGTGCCTGGGCAGAGTGGGATGTGGCGGATATCGAGATGTGTGTACCGATGTCGCCTGAGGAACTTCGTGAGAAACGAAATTCCATCCTGCGCCATCAGAGTCAGATGGAGGGCGCTCCTTTCCTCGGCAACGATGACCGTCTGTTCTGGCAGCGTGCCGAGGACCGCAACCGCGAGACAGCCAGACGTTACGATGACCTCGGGCTGGCCTGCTATGAGGCGATGGAGGCTTTTGTGGAATATCATTTTTAGTTTATAGTTTACAGTTTATAGATGATTACCAAGATGGGCAGAAAGAGTCTGATAGTTTTGTCATTTGTCATTTGTCTTTTGTCATTTAGCCCGGTAAGGGCGCAGTACGATGTGGTGCCGCTGCCCCAGAACATCCAGATGCAGAAGGGTGAGCCGTTTGTGCTCAATGCCGACGTGCAGATATTGGCTGGTGAGGGCTTGCAGCGTGAGGCAGAGTTCTTGAGGCAATACATGAAAGAGGTTACTGGCATTGATATTCCCATTGCCCAAAAACGCATAAAGAAAGTGCGTTATATCTCCCTGACGGTATCACCCAGGGTGACCGAGTCCGAGGGCTATGTGATGAATGTTAGTGCCAAGAGCATCTCCATCGAGGGCGGTTCCGCTGCAGGTGTCTTCTACGGCATCCAGACGCTCCGCAAGTCAATTGCTGTGAGCCAAAACTCTACAGTCTATAGTCAAATCTTTCCTGCTGTCGAGATTACTGATGCTCCACGTTTTTCTTGGCGCGGCATGCATTTGGACTGCTCCCGTCACTTCTGGTCAGTAGATTTCATCAAGAAGTTCATCGACCTGCTGGCGCTGCACAATATGAATGTGTTTCACTGGCATCTGACCGACGATCAAGGCTGGCGCATCGAGATAAAGAAATGGCCGAAGCTTACGGAGGTCGGCTCTCAGCGTTCAGGTACTATCATCGGCACCAATTCCGACCTCGATGACGGCATCACCTACGGTGGTTTCTACACCCAGGCTGAGGCTCGCGAGATTGTGCGCTATGCCGCCGAGCGTCATATCACCGTTGTTCCAGAGATCGACATGCCCGGTCACATGCTCGCTGCTTTGGCCAGCTATCCTGAACTTGGCTGTACGGGCGGTCCCTATCAGGTGGGTCACTACTGGGGTGTGTATAAGGATGTGCTCTGCGTCGGTAATCCCAAGGTCTATCAGTTCGTTGAGGATGTGCTGACGGAGATTATGGATATCTTCCCCTCCGAGGTGATTCACATCGGCGGCGACGAGACACCCACGGACAAGTGGCAACAATGTCCTAAGTGTCAGGCACTCGCCAAGACCTTCCCCGTTGCGACTGATGTACCGTCCGGTGATTTCGAGCCGCTGACATCGAAACTCTCTCCGCTTCAAGCTCACTTCACCCGTCGCGTCTTCGACTTCCTCGCTTCGAAGGGTCGTCGTGCCTTGGGCTGGGACGAGATCCTCGACGGCAGTCCGAAAGATGCGATGATTATGTCGTGGCGGGGTAGTGCTCCCGGTGCGAAAGCTGCTGAGGCTGGCCACGATGTTGTCATGACGCCCACCACGCATTGCTATTTCGATTACCAACAAGTGGAGGACACACAGTTCGAACCCAGCCGTTGCGGTGGTTTCATCCCCATCGAAAAGGTTTATAGCCTTGATCCTGCTCCTGACAGTCTCTCTGTTGAAGCCCGTCGTCATATTCTTGGTACTCAGGCTAATCTTTGGTCGGAGTATATGACCACTGAGAGTACCGTTGAATATCAGGCCCTGCCGCGAATGTCAGCCTTGGCTGAGGTGCAGTGGACGCAGCCCGAGCGCAAGGACTATAAAGCCTTCTTGGAGCGCCTGACGCGTCTGACCTCATTATTCGAACTATACTATTATACATATGCCAAGCATCTCTGGCCAGAACGACAAATCCCCAATCGCTGGCAATTCTAATCTTTGATTTATGGAACAGACGAATCCTTATATCAAGCAGTTTCCGGATCTTTTCAAGGGAAAGAAAATCATGTATGTTCACGGCTTCGGGTCATCGGGACAGAGTGGCACGGTGACACGTATCCGCGAGGTGTTTCCCAATGCGACGGTGATAGCCCCCGATCTTCCGATTCATCCGCAGGAGGCGATGGATCTGCTGAGAGAAACCTGCGACAAAGAGAAGCCAGACTTGGTTATCGGCACGTCGATGGGCGGCATGTATGCGGAAATGCTTTATGGCTACGACCGTATCCTTGTGAATCCTGCCCTACAGATGGGCGATACGATGAAGGATCATGGTATGATCGGTGCTCAGCATTTTTCCAATCCTCGTCAGGATGGCGTGCAGGACTTTATAGTTACTAAGGCACTGGTAAAAGAATATAAGGAGATGACGGAACAATGTTTTGCTCAGGTGACACCCGAGGAACAAGGACGCGTATGGGGACTCTTCGGCGACGAGGATACCACTGTGAATACATACGACCTGTTCCGGGAGCATTATCCTACGGCGATCCGCTTTCATGGCGAGCATCGTATGAACGACAATTCGTTTATGCACTCCGTGGTGCCTGTAATCCGATGGATAGACGACCGGCAAGAGGGTAGGGAACGTCCTATCTTATATATTAATGTGAACACCCTTATCGACAAATGGCAGAAGCCTCAGAGTTCTTCGCAGAAAGTGCTCCGTATGCTGTTGGAGACCTATCAGCTCTACTTCGTGGCACCTGCCTCTACTGATGCCTCCCCCTATGCAGACATCTTGGCATGGCTTTACGAGTATGTGAACGTACCGGCCTACGGACATACCGTCTTTACCAACCAGAAATCATTGCTTTATGGTGATTATCTCATCGATGCTGAGGAAACGGAAGGTATGGCAACATTGATTCAGTTCGGCAGCGATACCTTTAAGACATGGGATGATATCTCCACGTATTTCGAAAGGTTGGGCGGACAATGAAAACTGCAATCATCGGCGGCGGAGCTGCGGGCTTCTTTTTGGCCATTAATCTCAAGGAGATGTGCCCTGAGATGGCTGTGACCATCTTTGAGAAGTCAAAGCGAGTTCTGGCAAAAGTGGAGATCTCCGGTGGCGGACGCTGTAATTGCACTAATACGTTTGCCGAAGTACGCGATTTGTCGGCAGTCTATCCCAGAGGTCATCGGTTGATGAAACGCCTGATGAAAGGTTTCTCTCAGGAGGATGCATACGCCTGGTTTGAGCGTCATGGTGTCAGGCTGACCATCCAGGAGGATCAATGCGTGTTTCCGGCGTCGCAGGATTCGCATACCATCATCAACTGCTTCCTTTCCGAGGCGCGAAGACATGGCGTAGAGATACGTACAGAAACGAAGATAGATTCCCTCGACCAGCTCAGCGACTATGACTTCATCGCTGTTACGACCGGTGGTATGACGACTCACGGGGACAGGTCCCGTGGGTTGTTTGAGCGACCCGCGGAACCTGTCCCCGTGAGTCGTCCCGTGCCGTCGCTCTTTACCTTTCAGATAGACGACGAGGCTTTGCATGCCTTGATGGGAACGGTCGTGGAGAATGTTATGACGATGATTCCTGGTACGAAATTGCGGGCAGAAGGACCGCTGCTTATTACCCATTGGGGCATGAGCGGGCCTGCCATTCTGAAACTCTCGAGCTATGCGGCCCGGCTTTTAGCAGAGAACGGCTATCAGGCTCCGTTGGCTGTAAATTGGACGAATCGTCGCGATACGGAGGTCATGACGATGCTCGATGAGATGATAATCCGTTATCCACAGAAACTACTGAAGACGATGTCCCCCTGTGGTTTGCCCTCGCGCCTTTGGACTTATCTGGTGGAGAAATGCTTGGGTGACCGTTCGAATGGTCGTTGGGGAAGTCTCAATAAGAAAGAACAGAACCGTTTGGCCAATCTGCTAAGTGGAGGCGATGGTTATCAGATAGCAGGAAAGGCTCCATTTAAGGATGAGTTCGTCACCTGTGGCGGCATCGACTTGTCGGCCGTGAATCCTTCTACTTTGGAGAGCCGTTCTGTGCCGCATCTCTATTTTGCCGGCGAGGTGCTCGACATCGACGGTATCACCGGTGGTTTCAATTTCCAGGCTGCCTGGACCACCGCCTATACGGTGGCCTGTGCCATCACTAATAGCGTCAAGGGATAAATTTTTGCCATATTATTTGGAGGCAAAGGAATTTTTTCTTATCTTTGTGCCCTAGAAACGAATATTCATTAATCATAAAACTATTAGCATTATGAAAAAGTATTTAGCAGAAATGGTGGGCACGTTCGTGCTGACGTTCTTGGGATGCGGCGCTGCCGTGAGTCTGAATTGTGGTGTTGACACAGCATCGGTTGTGGGTACTGCTGTTGCCTTTGGTCTGGCTGTCGTGGCGATGGCCTACACGATTGGTGGCATCTCTGGTTGCCACATCAATCCGGCCATCACGTTGGGCGTGTTCCTCAGTGGTCGTATGAATTCGAAGGATTGTGGCATGTATATGCTGTTCCAGGTGATTGGTGCTGTGATAGCAGCTGCTCTGTTGGCATTCCTCGTATCGACGGATCCCGGACTGGCCCGTGGTACGGCTACCGGAGCCAATTCCTGCGCATCCGACAATGTGATCAACGGTCTGGTGGCTGAGATCCTTCTCACGTTCATCTTTGTATTGGTCGTTCTTGGTGCTACTGCCAAGACCAACGGTGCTACCAACAACTTTGCCGGTCTGGCCATCGGTCTGTCGTTGATTCTCATCCATCTGGTAGGTATTAATTATACGGGAACTTCTGTTAACCCAGCCCGTAGTATTGGTCCTGCTCTCTTCGAGGGTGGCAAGGCGCTAGCTCAGTTGTGGGTGTTCATCGTTGGCCCGTTTATCGGTGGTGCTTTGGCAGCCGGCGTTTGGAAGATGATTGACACCAGTGAGAAGTAATTACGGATGAAAAGACTAGTTATTATCTTATTGTCTGCCTTGGCGGTCTGTCAGGTGCAGGCAGAGAGTCGCCGCCTTTGGTATGACAAGGCGGCTTCTCATTGGTTAGAGGCATTGCCCATTGGCAATTCCGCCTTGGGCGCAATGGTATATGGCGGTGCCGACACCGAACAGATACAGTTGAATGAAGAGACGTTCTGGTCGGGTTCTCCTCATAACAATAACAGTCCAGAAGCGAAGGAGCATCTGGCGGAGATCCGTCAGTTGATCTTTGAAGGCAAGGAAGGCGAGGCGCATAAGTTGCTCGACAAGTATTTCTTCAAGGGACCTCACGGCATGCGTTTCCTGCCGTTGGGCGATCTGTTCCTGAAGTTCTGGAACCAAAGGAATGCGACCGGTTATGAGCGTGACCTGAATCTGGAGGATGCCACGGCGAATGTGAAATATCAGGTGGGTGGTGTGAACTACCGTCGTACGGCGATTGCCTCGATGGCCGACCGTGTGATAGCTGTCAGACTGGAAGCCGACAAGGGTGGTTCACTTGATTTCTCTTTGTATTATGAGTGTGGTTTGAAGAATACCCAACGCGTAGAGAACCATTGTCTGATCGCTACGGTCAACGGTGATGCCCAGGAAGGCATCTCGGCCGGACTCACGGCAGAATGTCGTATCTGGGTGGATACCGACGGTAAGGTGAAGGATGAGGCTCAGAGTATGGTGATACAAGGCGCCACACAGGCAACGGTATATATCACTGCCGCCACCAATTACATCAATTACCGTGATGTCAGTGGTAATCCTTCTGCCAAGAACGAGCAGGTGCAGAAAAGTCTGCAGGGACGTTCGTTCCAGGATTTGTTGACGGCTCATATCGCCAAGTATCAGGAACAATATGGTCGGGTGTCGCTCTCTTTGCCCACCTCCAACAGATCGACTCTTCCTACAGACCGGCGTCTTGCTGCTTTTGCCGGTGGAAGCGACATGGATTTGGCAGCCTTGATGTTCCAGTATGGCCGTTATCTGCTCATCTGTGCCTCTCAGCCTGGAGGACAGCCAGCTAATTTGCAAGGTGTGTGGAATGACAAGATGAATGCACCTTGGGATTCGAAGTATACCATCAACATCAATACAGAGATGAACTATTGGATTGCCGACGTCGGTAATCTGAGTGAAGCCGCCGAGCCGTTGTTCTCGATGATTGATGATTTGAGTGAGACGGGTGCCATTACCGCTCAGCAGATGTACGGATGTGGCGGTTGGGTGGCACATCATAATACGGATCTATGGCGTGTTGCTGGTCCTATAGACGGCACTACTTGGGGTATGTTCCCGACAGGAGGTGCTTGGCTGACCACCCATCTCTGGCAACATTACCTCTTCACCGGCGACAAGGCCTTCCTGCGGAAACAGTTCCCTGTGATGCGTGGGGCGGCTGAGTTCCTGCTTGATTATGTGCAACGCCATCCACAATATGGTTGGCTGATGACCGTACCTACCGTATCGCCCGAACATGGTCCAGAAGGCAAGGGAACTACAGTGACGGCAGGCTCGACGATGGATAATCAGATTGTCTTTGATGTACTGAGTAACGTTCTCTCAGCCATGCAGGTGCTAGGCGTGAAGGATGCCGCTCTGAAGAAACGGTTGACAACCACTTTGGCAGATCTCCCACCGATGCAGGTTGGTAAGTATGGTCAGTTGCAGGAGTGGCTGATTGATGCCGATAATCCTAAGGACGAACATCGTCATGTATCTCATCTCTATGGACTCTATCCTTCGAATCAGATTTCACCGTATCAGCATCCTGAATTGTTTTCAGCAGCTGCCACAACACTGGCGCAGCGTGGTGACATGGCGACGGGATGGAGCCTTGGATGGAAAGTGAATTTCTGGGCGAGGATGCTTGACGGTAACCATGCACTGAAGATTTTGTCGAACATGCTCCATCTGCTGCCGGATGACAGAAGTGCAAGACAGTATCCCGACGGGCGCACCTATCCGAATCTCTTTGATGCTCATCCCCCGTTCCAGATTGATGGTAACTTTGGTTGCGCTGCTGGTATCGCTGAGATGCTGCTCCAGAGTCATGATGGTGCCGTCCATCTGTTGCCTGCTCTGCCCGATGCTTGGTCGAAAGGCGAAGTGAAAGGTCTGCGGGCCCGTGGTGGCTTTGTCGTGGATGAGATTTGGGATGGCGGACAGTTGAAGTCAGCGAGCATCAAGTCGGAACTAGGTGGCGTGCTTCGAATCCGTTCCTTTGTTCCTCTGAAAGGCAAGGGCCTGAAACAGGCAAAGGGCGAGTGTAAGAACCCGTTCCTGTCGGTGGCTAAGGTAAAGACACCTCTTATTTCAAAGGAAAAGAAGGAGCAGCACGACATTGAAATCCGGAAGGTTTATGAGTATGATGTCAAGACACAGAAGGGCGAAACGTTGATGTTCGAACCGTTAAATTGATTAACTATCGAGAGTTTTATCGAAGAATTGGCGGTTAAAATCTATTAACCGCCAATTCTTGTCTATAACATTCTTTTGTTTGGATGTTTGTTAGTACCTTTGCACCCGTGTTATTGTGAAATTATAGTTATTATCATAAAAAATGTGCATGAATAAAAGACATTTGTTACTCACGCTGTGTTTCTCAGTTGCTACTTCTTTCGCCCAGAAGCAATGGACGCTGCAGGATTGTATCGACTATGCGATGGCGAATAACATCACGCTGAAGAAGTCACAACTGCAGAAACAGAGCGCTACGGAAGATCTGAAAGGGGCGAAGGCGGCATTGCTACCCACACTTAATGCGTCGACCAACCAGAGTCTTGGCTATCAGCCTTGGAAGGATACAGGTATCTCGACGGTGACCAACGGTGTAGTAAACACAAAGGTGAACAAGACTTCGTACAATGGAAGTTATTCGTTGAGCGGGCAGTGGACCGTTTGGAACGGTGGTCGTAATACCAACACCGTGAAGCTCGACGCTATTGCGGAACAGCAGGCTGACCTGCAGACCCGCGAGACGGCTAATACCATTCAGGAGCGTATCGCTCAGATTTTTACCCAGATACTCTATATCGACGAGAGTGTGAAGGTGAGTGAGCAGACGCTGGAAACAGCTAAGAAGAACGAGGAGCGCGGACAGGAAATGGTGAGCGTAGGTAAGATGTCGAAGGCTGACCTTTCCCAGTTGACTTCGCAGCGCGCCAACGACGAGTATAACATCGTGGAGGCCAAGAGTCAGTTGATGACCTATAAACTGCAGTTGAAGCAGTTACTGGAGATTACCGACGAGGCAGACTTCGATGTAGCAATTCCCGAGATCAGCGATGAGCAGATCCTTGCACCCATCCCCTTGCTGCATACCATCTATGAGCAGGCTCTGATGAGTCGTCCGGAGATAGAGCGTTCGCAACTTGCCATCAAGAGCAGTAACGTAAGTCTGGATATCGCGAAGGCTGGATGGATGCCGAATATCAGTGTGAACGGTGGTGTGACCACCTCGACGAACTCGTTGAATAGTAATGGTTGGGGCAATCAGGTGAAGACTAACGTGAATACATCGTTGGGCCTGGGTGTAAGTGTACCTATCGTGGATGGACGTTCTACGAAGACGGCTGTGAATAAGGCCAAGATTCAACAGTTGCAGGCACAGCTCGACTTGCAGGATCAGCAGAAGACCCTCTACAGCGACATCCAACAGTTTTGGGTAAATGCGACCACCAATCAGGAGAAATACAAGGCGTCCACGCTCAGTGTGGAGAGTGCTCAGCAGACTTATGATCTGCTATCTGAGCAGTTTCGCTTGGGCCTGAAGAATATTGTGGAACTGATGCAGGGTAAGGACAATCTGCTTTCTGCCCAGCAGAACCAGTTGCAGTCGAAATATCAGACCATCTATAACAAGCAGATGCTGAACCTCTATGCGGAGGGAGATATTCTTGAGAAAAGTAAGAGGTAAGAAATAAAAACAAA
>Ga0265299_10006436_pt1 | contig 10692 bp, 9 predicted proteins | sample AusTroGonzalo_MG_4_FD_193485 | JGI IMG/M metagenome (GOLD analysis project Ga0265299, IMG submission 193485) | Bovine rumen microbial communities from tropical cattle in Woodstock, Queensland, Australia - Gonzalo_02 | ecosystem: Host-associated > Mammals > Digestive system > Stomach > Rumen ...
CATCTTTTGTACTGAATGCAAATCCCACTCTTATTTTATTATTTGTATCGTAAGTAACTGCAACTTCATTTAATTTCTCTCCATTAATATATAACTGTAATCTAGTGCCAGTATACACTGTTTTAATAGTTTTACCAGTATATTGACTATTTTTTAATGTAAATCCATAATTTAAATTTGATGGTTGAACTTGTAAAAATTGTACTTGGATTGTTCCAGTTCCATTGTATTCTACAAGGTCAAACTCCATAGCCATTGGTTGTGCATCAAAATCATAAGCAGATGCGTTATCTAATGGATTCATTGATGCTCTTGAAGAATAAGAATCGGCAGTTACTGTGAATTTTGTTCCAGTAGATAAGATTTGTTTTGAAGATGCTAATAAATCCCAATTATCATATGATTTGATTCTACACCAACATCATAAAATAGATAAGTAATATTCTTATCTTTTACTGAATTTCATATACTACAAAATTCTTATATCTAAAACTCATTGTTACATTTGAACCTGCATCAATAAAACCCACACTTCCTTGTGTTGCCTCAACAGTCTTTGGAAATCCACTTATTCTTGCTCCATTCCTAAAACAATCCACTTCTGTTGCAGTAACAATAATTTTATAATGCCCATTATATAAAAGCCAATTAGGTGTTGTTCCAATATCATATATTGCAAATTTAGTGTTTTGTACATTATCTATGTCAAATTCTATTGTAAAATTAACATCGAATTTTCTACGATCATTCCAATTAGCAGAACTTTTTACTTTTGTTGATACAAGGTGAGAAGCACCATTAACAGTTTCAGTCACTGTTGTACCTTCACTTGTGGTTTCAATTTGAGTATTTGGAGCATACCAATAATTACTATTATTATCATTTGTTCCAATATCCCAGAATAAATAGGTTAAAGTTTTATCTTTTACTGAGCAGTCACGATTAAATTCTTAAATTTAAAACTAAAAACTTGAGAACTTGGGGTTTTTGATATTCTGAAATAAACACTTGTCGCATCACTTGGGATACTAGTTGCTTCGGATTCAATAGTCGCATCAGTGGAGGTACTTACTGTATTCCCTTGTTGAACATTATTTACACGAATGTTAATCCATATAGCTCCTTTTGTTTCTACTGTTAATCTAAATTTAATAGTTTTTCCTTTCAAAGCATTTAATAAGGTACTGTCTGCTCTGAAATCAATCCAACTGTAATCAGGGGTATAATTTACAGTATATATTTTACTTGCATTATCATAAGATATGCTATTACTACCTGGAGCAGTATAGCGTGTATGATTATCTACCCCCACATCGTAATAAAGATAATTTATGTTCTTATCTTTTACAAATTTTATAATTTATATATGATTATATTAGACACTTTGAGGCCATCACTATTTTCATTAAAACCAAATCTTAAATGAAATGGGTGATTTGATATGTCATATTTTAATGAGAAATTTGTTATTATTTGTGAAGTAGTTCCATTTACAGTTTTAGACCCATTTAAAGTTTGTCCATTCAAATCTAATTTAATATGATGAATAGCCTCTTCTTTTATCCACGCCTCTATATTCAAAGCGTTTTGTTGGTTTGAAAATTGTATTAGTGTGTAATCATCTCTATAATTATCAGTCGGGTGTAAATCATATTCTATAATTACATGACTTGCAGTTATATTGTCTGTTACTTGGAAACGATTTTTATTTGCTCCATTTTTTATAAATGTACACTCAGATAATCGTTCAAATTGATTTGTTGGTAAGTTATTATCATACCAATCTGTATTATTTGAGATAACTCCAATATCATAAAATAAATAATTAATGTCTTTATCTTTTACAAATTTGTATATTGTTAATGTAGATAATTGTATTCTGTGATTTAATACTGAAATAAGCTGAGGTAGCATTTGATGGAACAGTCATTGAAACTTCTCCATTAGTGCTTGTATTTTGAAGTGTGTCATTAACATTACTTTCAAAAGTAACTTTCTGTTCACATTCAAAATCACATTTAAATTTAATTACATTACCTTGTAATTCAGATATTGGTTTATAAGCACCTCCCCATCTGATTAATACCCAATATTGGTTGTTAGTTGTTGTTAATACTAATCTGCCATTAGATATTGCTTTTGTAGTATCTCCATAAATAGTATAATTATTTAAACTACTATTATCAGTCATTAAATCATAGAATATGTAATTAATATCTTTATCTTTTACTTACTTATAATGAATATACTTTAAATTCTTTGAATTTTAAGTTAGGGGATGCAAACAATATTTGATGTGATTGTCCAGTTTGACTATCATAAGTTGAATGATTATGTCCATCAACAGTACAAGAAGAACCATTTTCAGTAACAATTACTTTATAATGTCCAGTTTCGGTTAAAGCAACTTGTGATGCAGTAGAACCCCCGACAATTGCAGTTCTTACATATCTTGTTGCACTATTGTCATAACTCACTAAATCAAACTCTATTACGAATGGAACAGTAAAACTTACTACTTTACTCCAATCGCTTGTAGTGTCGGCAGATGCAATAAACAAGTTAGTTCCAACTACTGTTGTTCCATCATATCCTCGAGAAAAGGTGGTACAATTTTGTTTTAGCCAATTGTCGTTATGGTTATTTTTTACTCCAATATCCCAAAAGAGATAATCAATAGTTTTATCTTTTACAAACATTGTCAAATCATCACTGCACTTATTAATTTTCACATCACTAAAGTAAGTGGTAGTTAAGTCTCCAGTTAATACAAAGCAGAAACTGAAGTAGCTCATTGCTGCGGATAATGTAACATTTGCTGTGCTGACTGCACCAGTTTCCAAATTAATGGCTTTGATGAGAACATCAGTACCTAATACGTTAATGTAGAATTTGTACCATTGTCCATTATTGGCTGCGGTTAATCCTAATTGTGATAAGGTTATTCCATTCAATGTACCAGTCACAGTACCAGATGAATTAGTTTCTATGAGGCCACAGAAACTATCGCTTGCTGCTGCGTCTACAAGTTTGGCTTTGAAACTGATTTCAGTATAACCTGATAAAGTTGGACTATAAAGTAAGCTATCAAGACTGTCATCATCTTTATAGATCAATGTGTAGTCATGATAGATTTCCTGTACAATATTACCGGAATTGCCCCATGTAGCAGTATTATTAAGAATAGCTCCATCATGGAAGAGATAATCCTGCGACAATTTGGCCTGTACACTAAAAATATCAGAATCCTCCAATCTGAAATTATAATATGCTTCTCCGTTTAAATCTGTTATTCCTTGACCGATGACTTCACGTGTTTTACGATTCACAAAATCCACCGGTACACCATAACAATTATTACTATTAGCATCAGTAACCTTAGCTTTCAAAGTACCCACATCAGCAGTTGTAATCGCATTATTCGGAGTAGTTAAAGCAACATTTGCAGGTTCAGGTAAACCCACATGCAGCACACTATTGTTATCCACAGTTACGAAGTTTTCAAGTATTTCTTTTGTCTGATCCCTATCAAAGAAATGATTATTAATCATTTGTCTTAAATTATGTTGTTCTATTTTAGGCATATTATGAAATCCCCCTTTTTAGTAGTAGTATAATATATTATTGCGGATGTTAACTCCAGTATCCTTACTTCCTTTACCATTTACGTTATGTACACAAATACTTCCATCTGTATCAACACGGAATACGAAATCTCCCCTGTAGAATGGTTGGGTAACACGTATACTTGGTTGGTATGCATCAGGAATAGCTCCTGCCGTATGTAAATAAATGGTACCGTTTGTTGCTTCTCCAACAATCCAGTATGGACTTGGGTTCTTATCACGATTATTACTATCTTTACTGGAGCCTACACCTTTCTTAACATCAGAACGATTATATGTAACCCTTGCTAATCTTAAGGAGGTATTCACATATAAGTTACAATAGGAGGCTACGTTATTATGACCTGATAAGGTGACTTTCTCCCATTTGCAGATATTAGCTACTGCAGTATCAATGGCATCTTTCAGGACTTTGCCCTGGTATGCTGCTAATGCTTCACCATCAATATAATTGCTACTGGTTAGGTTGTTGATTATTTTGTTGTGACCGTAGTTGGCGGTTGTTCCTTTACCATAGACATCTTGTGGAGTGGCGTGATTGATTTGCGCATATTCACTGTGACTGTGCAATGCACGTGCAAAATCAGCAGGGACATAACCTTGGAATCTTGTTGCATTGATTGTTAATGTTTCACTTGCATTCAATAGGATTGTGGTTAGTTCTTCTCTGTCGATGTATGTGTCATCCATTTCCAGTACTTTTTCAGCGATTTCTTTTAATTTGGATTCACTTGTGATGACGATATTGTCGATGTTTTCTCCTTCTTCGCTGTATAATTTTACTTCAGCACCCATCATTCCTGTTTCTGTTTCATAGAAAATTCTTGTCTTATAATCCACCATTTTTTACACCTTGTATTCTAAATAATTTGGTAAGATACTGCATTGTTTGTTTAATGCGGATTCTTTTCTTTTTGCATAATATCCGATTGCTAATCCGGTTTCTTCGATGTTTGGAGTGTACACGACAGTTATGATATCGTTTAAGTTTAAGCTTGTTGAATCGGTTTCAATGTTTAGTAGGTTGAATTTTACTGTCTTTGTCAGGTAGTCGACTGTGAAGTCAACATCTTCAACGAGTTCTTTTTCATCGTCTCCATCTTTGTTTAGGTAGATGTGTCGGATTGGGTCAACTGCGGATGATCTTAGAACTATGTATTTGTCTTCGAGTATGTCTTGTGTTACTTGGATTTTTTCTTCGAAGTAGTCGAGGATTACAGGCATTTCTTCGTTGGTTAATCCTTGGATGAATACCGGATTATAACTTACTGATAATTTTCCTGGCACCATGTTGTCGATGACTGTTTCATCAAAAATGATAAGATCATTATCATAATCAACTTTGTAGTCATACCATTCACCATAACTTTGATAGTATCCTTCTCCGTTTGGTACGAGTTGGCATTCCAGTATTGGATATGCTGGTATGTTGCTGAATTGGAATCCTGCTATGATTTGATTGTCATCTTCATCTAATCCACCATCAAAACTGAGATATTCCATTGTGGTTTCATCAGTATACAAATAAGGTTTGACATAAACATTATTTTTCTTCAATGTTTCAAGGATATCAGGATTATCAACGAGATATGTGCATCTGGCATCATCATCGGTTTTATTTGCAAAATTGGTTTGATGTGTTTCACTTAACAAATATGTGAAATCAGATACACCAGAGACATTAATGATTTCAAAGTGTTCCTTGACAACTTTGTCCTGTATGATTTCAGCACTACAATCTATCTCAGTTGATTCAACTGTGAATGGTGCATTAGCTTTTCCCCAAACTGCAGCACCCAACATCGGAGTAATCTTTGGATTATAAACTTTAGTACGGACATACATACTGGTCGGTAGTGTGCAGTAAACTTTAATGTTGACTTCCTGTATAGATGGAGTTAAAGCATTATTGGTGGATGTTTGCCACATCTTTGCCCTTACGAATAGTATTGTTGGTTTGCCGGTTATGGCTGCTCTTTCAGTACCAATGGTATGCCAGTCTTCAGGTTTATTACGGTTACCAGTTGTGGAATATTCGAATTCTAGGAATTTACCTTCGGCATGGTCGGTGTCATCCCATCCACTACATCTTGCACTAATGTCAATTCCAGTTATTGGATTTGTGAAAATAGGTTTGAAATATAAGTAATTATAGTCCTCTTCTTCACTATCGAATGGAACATACTCTTCACTATGAGCTACGATTTTACATTCAAAAGCAAAGTCCTGTGGAGTATATTTACCGAGTTTATATTCTATCTTGTCAGGGTCATTTTTACCATACCTTGTGAATGATCTACCATTATTCTCAGATAAGAATGCGTCACCATTAGCGTATCTGTGGCTGCAGTTACGACCCCAACCACCAATACGTGGAGCTTGCTCCCAATGAGCCAATGGACAGAAGATTACAATAGCATAATGCTCATTTGCGGTTACGTTACATGGATTGTCAAAGACGAAACTATGGAATCCAGGAGTTGCATATTTAGGGTCGAAAACAGCTTCTGCCAATGGATGATAAATAGTAGCAGTACCTGAACTGTTGACTCGTGTTGCAGGATAATATATTGTTTCGGTTTGACGGATATATGCTCCATTTTTGTTTTTAACATATTTTCCTTTGTTTTTACCTGAAGTGATTTTCTTATATCTTTGTTTTGTTGTGCCGGCCGGTGCAGAGATATAAACATATTCAGAGGTTTTCTTTTTCTTGTTCCATGTGGTTACTGCAACTTCTTTAGCTACTGTAGGCCATATCTGGACATATAATGGGCTTCCCCATCCTACCCAGTTACTGCCGTTGGTTTCCAGTTTCAATGAAACAGACTCTAATACACCACTTGATAGTGCTTTGAATGTTTGAGCACGTACAACGGAAGGTATGTTTAATACTTTATCGTTTTTCAACCATTCCGGATATAACACATATGGTTTGGTCTTATTGTAGCCGACATACCAGAAGGTGTTCACATTTCCGTTGGCAGCCATGTTTTTAGTGTTGAAATCTTCAGTTACAAGTTCATGTTTTGGTAGAACTGCACGTTTATGTATGCTTACTATTCCATTGCTGACTGTGGAGTATGATTCAATAACACAATCACTTATGCTCATATCCAAAAGGGATTCATCTGTAAAATCAATTGGGATCATTACTTCAGTATCACTGTTGAAACCTACTGTTCCATCCAATCCATTGATTTGGTGGCCGTAACTTTTCTCATCATCAACAAGTATAGGGTTGAATCTTTTGCGGACATATGGATTGATACGATAGTCCAGTCTTTCAACTTCCTGTTTCAAGTATTCATCATTTTCGCAGTTCTGGTCAGCCCATTGTGTAACAGCATATTTTTGCTCACCGGAAGCTGCGATTTTATTCAAGTTTTTATATACTGGTTTACAGTTTTCTGACATGTTTAATTCACCTGCACAACTATTTCTTCTTCGTTAATGTCTCTTATATAAGCGGCATCTTTTGTAGGTCGGATATACAAGTTTTGAGATTCAAGGTCGTAGTAGTATCCGCCTTTGATTGTGTGTAAGTCTTGTAATGTGGTTACTCTTCTGTATCCGTTTCCGGTATTGTTTTCAAATACTCCGATGACATTGTTCTTTTCGGATATGTAGAAGATGTTGTTTCCTTGTTGGGATTCCTGCCAACCTCGACGGATGGAGCCGGTTGATAATTGGAATCTGTATTCAACTGTGACTTCACCGATTGCACCGGATAGGAAGGTGTCATCTATCTTTTCGTATCTGTCATGACTTATCATGATTTTATCATTGAACACTCCTATCTCTGAGGTTCCTAGCATTTCACTTGCTTTGAATGCTGTTGTTAGGACTAATCTTTTGTTTTTCAGGTCGGCTTCGCAGTTGCATTTTCTTCGACTGGTTTCATTGCCTAATGTTAAATCGGTTTTTTGTGGTTGGTTGCTACCATTACCGACGGCAATGTATTCTAATGGGTCGAATGCGTCATTAATCCATCTATTCAAAAAGAATGATTCTCCGAACTGTGTAATTATATTCTTGTTTGTGAATTCTAATCGTTCGTTGAGAAACATTGTCTGTATTGGCATGCTGATTGTATAGATTCCTATTATACCTAAATTCATATGAACACCACCTTTTTATCGTTTACAGTCATTTCCGTGAACACTCCCACATGATTGTCTGCAGGAACTGTTGTTGAATCAACATTCACATGAATAATCTTAGTCAAAGGCATGAGTTTCTGCAATCTCCTCTCCAAATTATACCCACTTTCCTGTGGAATATTCGAAGGAATTTCCAATGGATTGAAATAAATATCAAAATTGTTAGGAGTCATGAAAGGTTCGTTATGGAAACATTTCTTGTTGATCTCTTCACTAAATTCATCGCTCATAAATATCACTCATAGCTAACAGTTAACATTAAATCCGAATCAATTGAGATATTGGAGATTTTATTCTCAATACCCGTACTCTCCCAAGAGTAATTGTTCCCATTCTTAACAGTATAATAGATACCTGTACCGTCCTGATTACTTTCAATGAATAACCGGCCCATTGTCGATGCACTTGCCGTGCCTTTATCACTGGTAACTTCGATAATGCTTCCATTAGCAATTGCAGCTGATACTTTACTTAGAATATATGCTTCTAAATCTAAATTTTTAACAGTTTCAGTCATCTTTCTCAACTCCATTCAATATTTATAACTTTTTCACATCCAAAATAAGCAACACCATCGTCCACGTAACGTTCAAAGACAATACGGACAGTTCGGCTGGTGTTTTTGTTTACTGGTATTGTGTAATTGGTATTATTAGCATAAGTGGCACTTGTAACTTCACCGGTGTTCAATTCAAAAGTAATATGCTGTCCTGCTATTGGGTTTAGGACAGATGGTTTTATTACTAGGTTATATGAATCTCCACTAGTCTGTGTTAAGCTGACTTGTGTGACGCTGCATATATGTTGGATTTCAAATTCATCAACCCCACGTTCACTATATTCATATAATTCATCCCCATATTCATGAACATGTATCATACCATCTTGTGCAAGTGAGGATTCATCATCAGTAATGCTGAAAACTGCACCGGTTAATTCTGTAACTGGAGCATATGGGGAATTACGTCTTAAATTATCCTCCCCCTCAGATGAATACTCAATGAATGTTAAGTCATCATCCAACTCCAAATTCAAGTTAGTGACAACCCCGTCAAAATCAGATAACTTAGTAAAGTCAGATGTAGGGACTTCTTTCCATGATAACACACCAGTCTGTTGATTTAATGTCAAGTCCTTGATGAACTTGTCCACTATCAAATCTTCAATAAGAACATCATACTCATCAGTTTCCAATATGGCCGTAATAGTCTCATTCACACGATTCTCATTAGTGAATATTTGAGTATCAATCAAGGTACTGTATGATCCTTTGATGAATGTAATGTCCTGCACAGTCAATTGCTTATCCTGTGAGATATAGAAGAAACGAGGATTAGTAAGATTGGTTATCTCTGCAGTTTCACAACCAATGATAGTACAGTTCTCACGGACAATGCAAGGTTCCGGAATCTCGATACTTCCATATATTGCAATCAAGTCCAAGTTTCCATTGATACTATTCAATGCTTTCTGTAAAGTCGCAAAAGGATGAGTTATGCTTCCATCGTTACTGTCACTACCTGATGAACTGACATAGAAATCCGCATCATCACAACCACGCACATTAATAGTTATCTCAACACTATCAACATCATTGCTCTCACCATCTTTACAGACAAAAGTGAAAACATTAGGATTATCCTCATCCAACAAATCAGGATTACATTTCCATTGTTGATTTGCATAAACTGTGTCATCCAATTCTACAGGTTCATCATTTAGGAATATTGCAACAGTATAATTGTTACTGATATCTTCAGCAAGACTGTTTAATACTTTAAATATGAAATTAACTGGTTGTTTTTTAATTGGCCTTACCGTACTGGCTGATGCGTAGAAGTATTCTCCAAGAACGCTTTTACCATCAACCCATTTGTCTTTATGTTCCCATGGTTCGGGTGTCCAGTCATCAACAACTAATGTTTCATATTCCGCACCACTGCAAGGATCAATCCTTGTTTCTTTGTGATGTGGGTGTCGTAGGATATCAAACCATTTTAGGATATATCTTTCACGGTTCAGCATTACTGCATCAATACCATACATTTTCCATATTTCCAGTACTGGTGCAGGAGTGGTATGCAAACGGACATTATACTCTAACATCCGTTTCATGTAATGATAATCATCTTCAGTTAACCTGTTGTTGAATGGTGGTTCTGAAGTATAGTAGTCACCAAGTGTTTCAATTGGAATATATTGTTTTCTTGGTATTCTGTTTTGAGCACCCATACTGTCCAAGCTTTCATCATGGTCATAATAGTCTTCTTGTATGGTGTCGTTTTCAGGCCATCCTTTGAAGAGATGATATTCATCATATGTTTCAACTTCAATCAGGAATCTTGATGATGTGATATATGATGCTTCGATTTGCGGGAGATATTTGGTTAAAGTATCTTCCATATTCCATAATTCTATTTCAACATAGAAAACATCATCAACACCTTCGTTTTCTTCATCTTCCTCATCAACTCCTATGTTTGTGATAGTGTTCCTGTAAGAATATTCAATGACTGTTTCATCACTACTATCTTCATATGAGTTAGTGTATATGCTAGTACCATTTTTATATAAAGTTACACTTTTCAGATGACTAAAACCACCTTGAAGATTAACATCAAAATTAAGATCATCAACATCAATACGCCAAAACAATAACCTATCCAATAACACTTGGACTTCATCTGAAACAACAACAACCTCACTATCCTCATCATCAGGATTAGTAAATAAGAACTCATTACGAGTATCATAAGAATAAAGATACTCAAAAACAGAAGTCCCATCATCCACAAAATCTTCTCTATGAACAAGGTTATCATCCTTGTAAATCATAACAGTCTTCAAATTAGGAAAACTTGAAACAAAATTAACAGTATAAATATAAGGTACATTTTGCTCTT
>Ga0265299_10006439_pt1 | contig 10690 bp, 6 predicted proteins | sample AusTroGonzalo_MG_4_FD_193485 | JGI IMG/M metagenome (GOLD analysis project Ga0265299, IMG submission 193485) | Bovine rumen microbial communities from tropical cattle in Woodstock, Queensland, Australia - Gonzalo_02 | ecosystem: Host-associated > Mammals > Digestive system > Stomach > Rumen ...
CAATTCTCCGTTTTAAATTTTCGCGACCCGATCTTGCGACCCGATATTGCCGCCTTTATCCGAGTTCCGGAACGCACGCGTAGAACTCGAGCGGTTCCTCGTTCTCGTTAATCAAACTGTGGCTGTGGCCCTTCGGGCAAAAATGGCACTGGCCCGCTTCCACGTATTCCACGCCGTCGTCAAAGAGCACCTTGCCCTTGCCCGCGATGAAGAACATGATCTCGCTGTTGGTCTCGTGCTTGTGGAACCCGATGGAGGCGCCCTGTTCCAGCGTCCCGTGCATAATGCGCGTCGTGCCGTCAAAATACATCTTCGCCCGGAATTCCTTCTCGCCGCCCTTGAAATTCGGCAGCACAGTCGTTTCCATGCCGTTCAAATCGATAATCATCGCAACCTCTCTATTGCGTATGAAAAGATAAAAAACTCGGCAGGCTGCGACCAAACAAGTCAGCATCTCAACAAGGCGAAAATGGCTAACAATGCACCAAAGATTTCATTATGCCCCAGATTTATAGTGTCTGGCACATTTCATAGAAGTCGTCGTTCACAACATAGGCCCGGACAAAATCATGGATACTGCGGTGGTTTATCTCCACCCGAACCATGGGATAATACCGTTTGAAACTCTCCGGGTTTTCCTTGATATCTTCGAAAATATGTTCCCATTCAAAATTCATCAACTTGAGCGCACGATTTTGCCTTTCCAGATATCGACACCTATCCTCGCAACTCCCCTGGATGAGCTCTGCAAACCTGGGTTCGTTTATACCCGTCCTATAGAATTCTGCCGATTTTTTTACAGATTCCAAAAGTTCAGGTGACATAGTTTTCCCTTTCCGAAAACAAATTAAATATTCGGTACGTGCCACATCATATTTTTTTTCCGCCTCTGCAAGTTTCTTATTGAATTCATCATGAAAATCATTCAGTTTTGCAAAAGCTTTCCTTTTTTCATCCTGTTCCTTGCTTTTGTCCTTAAGACAATTCTCAATGATTTCTTCAATATTGCATTTGTCCCCAAGCGCATCAGCGAGTTGTGCCTTCAGTTCTTCCAAAGGAATGTAGCGAGCGACACTGCGGTTTCGCGCCCCCATAAACAAGATGTTTGCAAACTGTTTTTCCACGCACATCGTCTCACCATTAGCTTCATCCACCTTCAAGCAATCACGCATATCTTTTTCCACCAAATAGATGTTTGTTTCCAAAATATGCTTGATAAATACTTCAAAGGGATTTTTTACTTCTTCAGAATTCATTTGTTTAGGAGGCATTTCCAGAAACGCCGAACAAACCCAACCGATAGGCATATTATACGATAGGATTTTCTGTATGCAATCTGCAAATCCTATCGTGCCTAAGTAACGGCCGCTCATTTCTTCCTTGATAAATAGATACTGTTCTTCATCGGAGAAATGCTCTGCGACAAATTTATAGTACTGTTCATCTTTTGCGCCCAAATAAGTCGCCGCAAAAGCCTCGAGCATCTGACTTTTTTCAATGGGCAACTGCCGAACCCTATTGTAAAGGTCTTCCATTCTGCACCGCAGCGGCATGCCAATCTTTTTCTTCAATATTTTATTCGCTTTTTCTATGGCGTATTTACATTGACCATAGGTAATATCGCTACCGCACACCACCTCGCCATTTAGCCGGTCATCCAGAAGACAACCAACAGCAAGAAGCCCCGCATGGTACGGTTCCCCCTGCGTTTTACTTTCCCAAAAATCCTGTACGCCCTCGACATACGGATTTTTAAAATCGACGATTCCATTTTGTGCCAAAATGAACATCAGCGGGTCACAATATTTTTCTTCTTGCTTAGGCTCCTTGATTTTGCGAGGCAAAAAGAAGTCCTCGGCTCTCGCCATAAAGACTGCATCACCTTCGGCAATCCAGCCCAACCCGCAGCGATGCTCGCGCTCTACGCTCAATGTCGCCGCATAATACTTTTGACCAAACTTTTCAAATTCACGAAATTCGATAAGTCCTAGTCTATTTACAAGTACAAAGGTTTCCTCGTAAGCTTTTTCCCACTGAACAGGATCAACCTTATTGGATGCACAAAGAGAAATGAATACGCCCATATTAGCTCCTATGTTAGTGTTTTCATCAATATACCTCCGTGTTTTTTGCCGCGCAAGGCCTTGCACTTTCCACCACTCGGCCACGTGGAACGCCCGTAATTATTGGGATTGCGCGGGGTTCTAAAAAATAAAGGCATCTTTTCTTTTGAAAAATATCGCCCAAAGCGTCCCGTAAAAATGTGTTTACTTGCAAAAAAAACGCATCGCTTTTCAAACACTTCAGCGTACAGCCCAAGTACTTGCTTTTCGGCAAGGCATTTTGTATATTCAAACACAAAAGCATCAATCCCGCCGACAGCGTATTCGTTCCGGGCGGGCAGTTCAACTCTCTGCTTGATGCCGCCCTCCCTTCGCAGGCGTGACAAACCCGCGATTCGAAGGCAGGAACCCTATGGGGAAAACGGCCCCAGGTGATCAACGTAGAGCACCCCACTTCGCAACCAGCGAGTGGATTCATCAATCTGTCATTCAACAGGTTTGTGAACCGGTGTTCTCGCCATGCATAGGGATATCTCAACAATAGAAGAAAAAATACAACTCGCTCGAAAACGTGGCGTTTATACCGAATACGAGTTAGATGTCCTTATCCCGGCATTCCTTTCGAACAAGGAATTTGACAAAATAAACAGAGAAAAACAGAACCGACACATCGTGGGAACATACGAATACAAACAAGCTGACGCAAGGTCAAAACGACTCGGTTTTGCAGGGACAGCATTCTTTGATTCTGATTTTGACATTTTCATGGAAATAAAAAATATTAGGGGAACAGGGTTACTTGATTTTGATACAGACGGACGTCCCATTGAAGAAATTGTCCAGTATCACAAAGAAATAGGATTTGGAGGCAAAAACAAAATCATACGCACCAATATCATATCCATCAGATACTCAAGAACGGAAACCCATGCTTTCCCGGTTGACCCCGCTGACTACGAGAAAGTGCTATATAAAAAAGGAAAAACCTGTCTCGGACTCACGACCCGGCATGCCACCGGGGTGTCCCGAACAGGTTTTATTCATAATATACAATCTTTTTTCCAAAAAGTCAAGACCCTTATAAGGCTTTAAAAGAACAACACATTCAAGAGGTTGCTTGAATCGGTAAAATTGATTAATTTTACTGAAGAGGTGTTCAACTTAGAGGTAGGAAAAATGACGGATGTAATGGCAGAACGCGAGAACGCCTTCTACGAAGGTGAAAGAAAGGGTCAAAGGAAAGGCAAGAGAATCGGCTTGGAGATTGGTCAGAAAGTCGGCATCGAAAAGAGTTTCAAGATTTTTGAATCTCTTGGAGTATCCCGCAGCATTTTGAAGAAAGCGCGGGCAGTCGCAGGTTCTTTGAAATAAGAAACTGGTCAAGGAACGCATTGCAGGATCGGTCCGAAAGGGCCGATTTTCGTTTCCCCATTGTAAAAACTCGCACGTAAACAAAATTTTCTGGCTCATTTGTCGGATATAAAAAAACTAAGCAACCTCTTGACAAAGTGCTGATATTTTCTTATATTCATATTTAAGCATCGCCTTGGTTTCTTCCAAGGACATGGCCGTCTTCGGGCGGCTTTCTTTTTAAAAAAAGGTTTGGTATGGGAGCAAAGAAAATCACCTTCTATATTGATGGATTCAATTTCTATTTCGGCATTCGAAGAAAATGCCGTATAGACCCTCAATGGGGAATGGCTTATTGGATCGATGTCGTCAAGCTATGCGAAAGCTTTCTCGCCGAAGACCAGGAACTCCAAAAGGTCATTTATTTCACATCGTCCCCTTTAAGCCCCGACAAGAATAGCCGACAGAGCGCGTTCTTGAATGCAAACAAGGCCATGAGCGGAGATCGCTTTGAAATAGTCCGAGGCAAGTTCCTTGAAAAAACGGTCGTATGCCCAAACTGCAAGTACGCTATTCCAAAGCCCGAGGAAAAACGAACGGACGTGAACATTTCTGTCAGGATACTCGAAGACTGTTTCCGTCAACAAACCGACATTGTTGCGCTAGTCAGCGCCGATTCAGACCTTATTCCCCCAATGGCATCGATAATGAAATATTTCAATTCCATCGCGATAAAGGTCTACTTTCCTCCCGCAAACCACAGCCGTGACATCAGCGATTTTCTGCTTGGCAATAAATCCAAAAAGCCCGTCTTGTTGGAAAAGAACTTAAAGCGTTTTATCAGCGCTGCTTTACCAGACAGCGTAAACAAATACACCATTCCAACAAAATGGAAAACAAAACGCGACATCGCATTGGCCGCAATCGCCAAAGCATCTCAAGACGAAAATCGCGGATAATTTAGAGAGCAGCCCTAGATTAGGAATCGCCTAATTGGTGGTTGTGATTATAGCCATTTCGCATTTTAGCTCTTGGTTATTTTTGTTTTGCAGGATGCCAGTCCGCATTTCATATTTGACCGAGAACTTTTTTGAATCACCGGCCTAGCGGGCGGTTTTCGGTTTATACAAGGAAAGGCTCCCCGTTTTGAAGCGGGGAGCCTTTGAAAATAGAGACTCGAATTCATTTATTAGTAGAAATGAATCATACAGTCTTTAGCTTTATTATCTATTTCAATCTTAATGAGATTATTACTCTTACAATAGGATGGATCCAAAGTAATCGCAGCATCCCAACCGGGACCAGCGCTATAAGTACCATCATCTATTGTCATTGTAATCTGATTTCCATCTGCATTACAGGAGAGTCTGCAATACTGCGGATTGGCAAGTCCCGTATTCATTTTAATAATAGTTGTACCACTACTAAGGTTAAAATGAGACTGCGATTGAGAATAAGTCATATCAGGTTCAGGAGCACCCGAAATATATTTAATGGTGAACGAACATTCATCACTTTCATCGTATTCATTCGCAATTTTTAATTTATATGTTTCGTCCTTAACCACATTCACTTTTCTCAATGCATCCATATCAGAACCAGAAGTCCAGTTCTTATTACTATGATTAATATCCGTATCACCACCCTTAATTGTATAACTACATTTCAAATTATTTGTACAATTCGTAACGGTCGGTTTTAGAACAACATCGGACCCCACGGTTTTAGACGTATTCAATGCGGCACAATCGAATTGCGGTTTATAATTCGTACACGTCTCCAAATTGAATTGAGTAATCGTGCATTCCTTATTCGCGGATATACTTATAGTGCTCTTTGCCGGAGATGGGGCTAAATCTCTTGCATATCCATCTGAGCCCAACGTTATAGGAGTATTATTCCATTTTATCGTTTCATCTGCGCAATCCGCCGCAGTAATCTGGTAATACCCCGTACACACCATTCCCACATAAATATCAAAGCAATCAGCCGTCCAATCATCCATTGTTGGGCTCCATGTTCCACCACCAGTGTTCGTTGGCGTAGACCCCTCATTAGGAGTCCATGTTATTTGCTTACAGGTTGACCCTTCAACAAATTTCATCTTGCCAGGGCAACTAGCCTTATAATCATGATCACCATGCGCATACACGGTAAACGTGTAATCCACATCATCTTGTTCCAAATCAGGTGTCGTGAAGGTTATCGGAGTACTCTTACTCGTATACGACCCATTATACTGATACGCTTCAAATAAGTCACTCGTACTAATATTCAATTCATAATCGCAACCACTACCGCAATTCGTCAAATCTGCCATCGTAATCGAGACTGACTTGTCTTTAGTGAAAGTACGTTTCGGGGGGCATTTCACGTCTGGCTTTACCGTCACCGCACAGGTCGTCGCTTCTCCATTCAGCCACAATACATAATTACCAAATCCGCTTATCGTTCCACTCGACGGCTCCTTAATTGTATTCTGAGTCAACGCCTTGGCAGAGCCCGAAACACTTGTCGTCGTTGTCCCAACAGTCTTTTTCACTTCATACGTGCAAAGATTATTTGCGCATATATTACCAGTAAAATCGACCTGGAATTGTCCATCATTATTTATAGAACAAGAGGGCGATAGATCCGCTACATCCAAAGTCGGATCAGTTTTACACGACGATGCCGTCAAGAAGTCATCACCATCTTTTATATATAATTTAAACACTCCGTCAGCAATAGTATTAGCTCCACCATCAATCTTTACAGTAAGAATCTCTTGATTATTTGGAGCCGTACCAGATCCAACTACACTTCCAGATGATGTTCTTACTTCATATTGATGTCCGCTAATGTCATAACCATGTCCCTTGTCGTACGCTTTGAAATACGCATCGGCACCAGGTTGCAGCGCATTTTGATTATCAAACCAACATTCCGTTTTTAGCGCACTATTATTTATTTCTTCCTTTTTCGTTATCTGGAAATCCGCATAGCAGTCGGCGAACGGATGAGTAGCGCCCTCTGGACTCTTGACCGTATACCTGTACGTACCTACAGCATAATCATCAGCGGCACTCGAACCACTTGACGGTTCTGTTCCATCACCATTCTTTCCATTTCCATCTGGCCTTATGGGGTCTATGGTCCCGCTACCATTCTTCGGGTAGCCCTCTAGCATTGTACCACCAATATACACTTCATAAGAACAACCTTCCGACGGACAACCACCAAGGTTGATATTAAACTGAGGCAACCCTTCACCCTGCTTCTTCGAGGCTACAGGCACACTACAAGACCTCGTTACTGGGGTAATCAGCACACTATTACATTCCATCGACGCCGTTGAGCCCGATTTGTTCACAATAGAAGCAAAGAACACGTACGTCTTATCCTGATATTCAGCATAAGGATTGTCCGCTTTTTCCAATATTGCTTTATTTTCATCAAAAGTAATCTCAGCTGACGATTTTGTCATTTCTAGCACGGTCGCGCCATCGACCTTCGCTTCCATTCCAAACGTAGACACCTTATCCTTGTCATTGACACCAACCTCGACAGTCCACTTGCCATCGGCATAACTAGCATTGCAGCTCGTTATATCAACAGCGTTCTTACAAGACGCAACAAGGCTCACCACCTTGACGTCAGAGCTACCGCGGTTCTTGAATACAACCCACTTGACATGTTCAGGGTCAAATCCCGTTGCGCCAGCAGACATGACACTATCGACGCTGAAGCTCGCACTTTTGCTAGTCACAACAACCGATTTGCTCGTATCACCGCTGTCATACCAACCACTGTTATCGCTAATCAACCAAAATTCCACATCAATTCCCGTTCCTTCGTCTCCATCACTCAAATAATCAAGTTGAACGGTCAACCTTGTGGCACGAAGGTTAACGGGATTAGTCATGGTAACGGTTGTTTCCAAACCAATTGAGAGCGTTTGGTCCGCAACCAGGTTGGCATGGTCTTTGCACTCATTAAACTTTCCAGTCCAGAAGGGGCCGCAGTGTGCGCGTTCCACAGTAGAAGCCCAAGCCACCTTCTCCGTTGAGCTAGCAGTACATGAAAGCAAAGCCTTGACAGTTCTCATTTCCTTGTTGCTGACATTTTCAGTATAGCCATGACTATGATTGCCAACACCAGGATCATCAAAAATGAGACTGTCAGAGCCACATCCAGTACCCGCGTTGCTATTACTGACACAGCCTTGAAGGTCGCTTCCATTATAATAGTAATACTCATCAGTACAGCTTTCACTATCAAACCAGCCCGAATGACCAACCCATGGTTTCACTTTCTTTTCAATAGGAATCACTCCGTTTGTCGCGACGGCGGCAAACGAGCACTTGACTATCGGGGGAGTATCGTAACATTCCGCCGAATAGGTCTGGCTTATCCAACCAACCCCATACAACTTGAAGTTCGGGTCAGCAAGGCTAAATCCAACAAATTCATGTGCAACATCCATATAGCTCGAGCCCATACTTTCCAAATCAAATTCGTAACTGTATTCATCCGGCGAACCGTAGTAGTTGCCAGTGAATGCAGAAACAGCCAATTTCTTTTTTACACCGATGGTCGCCGACATCATTATCATACTTGACGCATAGACCGAAGCAGGGCTTCCATTCTTGAGCAGAGTTCCGCTCAAGCAATTTCCATTGTTAGTGCATAGTTGCGCTTCAAGATAACCCGACTGGTTAGCAAATAAATTCAGCATCAAGTATTCGCTTCCTGTCGTGTTGGAATGCAGCAAAAAGCCCGACTTCAGGATTTCTATAGTATTGCGGTTATGGCTCGGTGTCTCCTTAGGCAGCTGGAACAACGCCTTGAGCGTTCCGTAAGTTCCCGCATTTACAGTGCTCATCACGGTAACAGGCTCAACATTGGTTCGCCCGTTTCGACGCAGCGAAATGCTTCCGGCAACCTCATCAATGTCTTCCAATTTTCCCGAAATCAGATGCCACTTGGATTTTGTATAATCGGTCACATCTCCGACACCTTCACAAGTTGCGCCTTCCGCAGAACCACATTTATCAATACAGTATACCTTATCTACGGAAGTACAGCGCACATCGCCCGATCTAAACTCCTCGAAGAAACAGTGCTTGTCGGTCTCGTTGAAATGTGCGTATATCACCGAATTGTCATCCTTGATAGTAAACGCATTGTACGTAGTACTAGAAATCGCCTCCGTCGTTGGGCAACTTGCACCAGAACAATCCCAATAGTTAAATTGAGTATAAGTTTCTTTATCTATGTGCAACTCTATCTGTTGCCCGCTATATGCTGATATATAGCAGGATTTATCTTCACTGGCACTATTATATTTACACTCGCCCGTCTTTGTACTATTTGTATAAATATCAATTACCGGGGAGCCGTCGATATCACCAACAAAATCCAGCCGAATTTTCTTACTGACTGCCTTCAAACTGGCATGCAAATATTGAGGATCATTCACATTGATTGTCGCAATGTTGATGGACTCATCGGGGACAATCGTTACACAGTTCGTAACATCCTTACCCAAAAGCTGAACTGTTCCCGCACCACCAACGACTAAATTCCAATTTTTGTTCTTTGTCACAATTCCATATGTGATGCCGGTCGGTTCCACCCAAGTTTCTGTCGTAGATGCTGCTTCAGGGCAATCCGGCCATTCCGTTGCACTACGTTTTCCTTCAGGAGGACAAACACCCGCATGTGCTTCACAGAAAGTATTAATTTGTTCTGGAGTTGCATCCAAGCGTTCGAGCGAAGCCAAGCTTGCCATGTAGACTTCAGACGTATAGGGGCTACCAATATTGTAACCTGTTCCTGAAAGTAGCTGGAACATAAGTGAGCCCGTAGTGGCATCAGATTTTGCCGAAACCGTAAACAGAAGCAACGACTTACTTCCAGAAGCATCCCCCTGGACATTAAACTTGCAGGTAGTACCATCGCGGGTTCCTCCGTTCAATGTATAGGTTAGTTGTGCATCTGGATCTTGTACAGGGCAATTAACGAGTAGTTCTACCGCAGGAGTAGTCGAAGGAATCACAACATGGACTTCCTTAGTGCCGCCAGCAGCAATTTTTTGGTCCGGTTCCAAGAACGTGATGGGCATACCGTTGCGATGACTATTGCCCACAACAACCCAGAACGGCACATCGTTATAACCACCCGCCTTGGCTGTACACGTATAAATTCCATGAGACAGACTTACACCGGAATACAGCTTTCCAGACGCCGAGATACTTCCTGAAACACCTATACAAGAGGAGACACTCACGTCCGACTTCTTTAACGCAGAGCCGTTCAAAGGTATCACATTGTAGTAATCCTTCAATTCACCAAACGGATCATCGGGCAAATATATAATACGCGGCAACACGATGAACGAGGGATCAAGAGCAGTTTGGTTGTTACCCGCAGGTAACGGTTCATCGTTTTCGTACTGGGATTCAAGAGTCACACCAAGCTGAGGGGCCATAGAAATGTAGTACGCATCCGTACCGCCCGTAGTTGAAGATTCTTCGCCACTTTCGCCAGTTGTAGAACCAGACGGGTCTCCACCACTACTAACAGCAGTTCCAGCGCCACCGCAAACAGAGCCATCGTTCGGGCAGATAACTCCCGCTGCAGAAAGATCGTTAACCAAATCCTGATTGTAGGTAATGGACGAAGATTGCAACTTGCCAAGGCCCGCACAAGATTCTGCTGTCGCATAGATGGTTCCGTTCAAGTTAAACTGGTTACCCGAGCCGATGTTGCCTTCAGTATAAATGAAATAGTTCGATACAGTCACATCGTTAAGCGTATTTGCACCCTTTTCCAAATACAAAAGCACTCTGGTTCCTGATTCTGTTTGCGGAAGTTTTGAATAAATTGCATCACGCGCAATAATGATGAACTTGCCGTTCAAGGTTCCTGCAGGATTCGTACTGTTCGTACCACCAGAAACCTTAACCACTAGGTAGCCGTTATAGAGGTTTGTCTCCCTCTTGGTCGCATCATTATTGTTCTCTTTGTAGCAATCGTTTAGGTTTTTCACCAAATTCTTGTCGTATCTGGTTATGTTAGCAGCACAGCCCTTGCTTGCAAAAGGCTCAAACGCGGCTCTGGCTGTTATCAGCACGTCGTCCACCTTGTAATCAGAACCGCCACATCCGGGTTTCTTTTCCCAAACAACGTCGCAACTATCCTTAACCGCCGCGGCACATTTAAACTTTTCTGCAGGTTCTGTGTTTTTTATTTCGGTTGCGTTGGTCTTAAACCATGGGGTCACTCCGCATTTC
>Ga0265299_10006440_pt1 | contig 10690 bp, 4 predicted proteins | sample AusTroGonzalo_MG_4_FD_193485 | JGI IMG/M metagenome (GOLD analysis project Ga0265299, IMG submission 193485) | Bovine rumen microbial communities from tropical cattle in Woodstock, Queensland, Australia - Gonzalo_02 | ecosystem: Host-associated > Mammals > Digestive system > Stomach > Rumen ...
ATCTGACCTTCACCCAGGATAGCCAACGTACCGTTGTTGATGATCACGCTTCCGTCTGCTACGGCGGCAGTCAGGTTACGGTTGATAGTAAAGCCGTTCAGCTCCAGTACGACCGTCTTGCCTGACGGAATGATAAGCGCTGCGTCTCCGCCTTCTGCGATTACGTTATCGCCCAGTTTGATAACTCCGCCGTTGTTGATTGCTGCCTGCAGTGCTGCCCAGCCTGTTACAGGACCTTCCTCTTTCTGCAGTTCGATACCGGCGTTCTCACTATCCATATCCGTGATCTTACCCTCGGCGTTCGTCGTCACATGCAAGGTCTCTTGAGACATGCCTGTCTGTGCAGGCAGGTTGACTACCAAGGTATACGTGTGCGTACCGTCACCGTTATCCTTCTTGCTTACCTCCGTAAATGCCTCAAACGGCAGATCGAACGAGTAAGTGCCTCCCATGAAGGATGCATTGAAAGAGTTAGGCTCACTGCCTTGCTTGTAGCTGATAACACCCGTGTTAACTCCATAACCCGTCCATACATCATCACCGAGAGCGTTGTAGAGTTCTTGCAAAAGGGCGTAGTAGGCCGGTTCCGGAGTTGAGCCTCCGTTGCCGGTAAAGCGCAACTCGCACAACTGCATCGTGTTATCATAATCCGTCTCATAAACCATGAAGCGGAAGTACTTGTACGTACCTGCCTGATCCAAAGTAAAGGCAAAGTCCGTGAAGTTAGCCACCTGCATGGTGTTGTCATTCGTAACCGTTGCAATAGTTGTCCAAGAATCACCGGCATTCAGTTTTGCTTTGATCTTCCATGAATTCGGATTGCGACCCTGTCCCCACTGTTCGTTGTCATTACCGGTAGTCAGGATATAGCCGGTTATACTGATCGGGTTCTCCGCATAGAAATCTACCCACCAAGAAGACTCTTGCTCTCCCTGCGGATTGCTCTTGTGACTATTGTCGGCGCACCATTTGGTCCAATCTACCCCTTCATTTCCGGAAGCAAACAAACCATCTACCAATTTGGAATGATCTTCTCCACCAAATCCACCGCAACCATCTGTTGCCGTAAAGCCTGCGAAAATATCTCCGGACGGTTGCGGATCCGGAGTCGAACCGCCGCCGTGCAGATCATCGAAACCGGTGGAAGCATAATTGTCGAACATTACATAGAGATTATCACTCGAGTTAAGTTCATTTTCTGTCAGGTAACATCCAGAACCTTGCGCTTCAATGAAAGCAGCATGACCTACATAATTGTTCTCATTGGCGTAAGCATAGAGCACACCGTATGATACCGGCTGATAGGCACCGTTCTGCCATTGATAGATACGATAAATCTCCATTTGTTCCGGAGTTTTTCCATACAAGCCGGCTATTTCTTCACTTACATAAACATTATAGCTATTATTTTGAGTATAATAGTCTACGAACTCGATTTTCCACGGACCGACAGGGTTATTGTTACCCACCATAGGCTCCATGAACCAATACAAACGACACTCTTGGTTTTCCGTCGGATATTCCGGACTACGGCTACAATCATAGCAGTACGCAAATTCCACCGACATAGAACTTGGTTGCGGATCGGGTTGCGAACCGCCGCCAGTGCCGGTATAGAAAATCTTAAGCCCATTCTGGGATTCCAGGTAAATATTATTCAGTTGGAAATATCCTACTTCGCTCGCTATGTAAACTCCATGATCGAAAACATGGAAATACATATGCGTTCCATTCACAACTTCATATATCAGAAGCGCAAAGCAGTCTGTGGGAACACCGTCCCATGATTTTGCAAGCTCTGAATCTACTTCTTCAAAGCCCGGCATATGCTCCGCAACCGTCAGGGAACTCGTATTTCCCTCCCACGAAGCGGGAACAGTGATCTCTACCACTTGAAGACCGGACGGAATTAAACCGCCACCATTAGCCACGATGATAGAAGCGAAATCAGGCCATGCTGATTTGTATGCATTGACTGACGCTGCCGGTACATAGATATGTGAGAGATTACCACAGTTGTATAAAACATCAGGGTATAAAGAAGGAGGAGTTGTCGCTTCACAAGTGATAGTGGTAAGATCCGAACAATTAGCGAAAGCTAACGTTCCGATGATGGTCACGTTCGCGCCAATCGTCACACTAATCAAATCGCTGCAACCCATGCAGAATTCAGGATCAATAGTCCCAACAGAACCACTGACAATCACATGCTCTATCTCCGGACGATCAGTATATGCACTTGGGCTCGGATTGGAATTAACAGTCAAAGTCTTGGTAGTTGCATCCCACTCGTCACCAGCCTTTACCCACGATGTTGGTTCCGGTGTCGAACCGCCGCCATCGTGCAAATCCGAAAAGCCGACTGCAGCATCTTCGTTAAAGGTGATATTGATACTACCTCCGCTATGCTGTGTTCCTGTTAAGAAACATCCCAGCCAACCATCCGCTTCAAAGAAGGCAGCATGCTCCACCGGATTGTTCTCATTGGCGTAAGCATAGAGCACACCGTATGCTACCGGCTGGTATGCACCGTTTTGCCACTGATAGAGACGATAAACCTCCATTTGTTCCGGAGTTTTGCCATACATGTTAGCTAGATAGCTATCCATATAAAAACCATAGATACTGGTGTTTGCAGCGTTATAATACTCCACGAACTCCAATTTCCACGGACCGGTAGGATTTCCGTTGCCCACCATAGGATTGCTGAAACCACTGAGCCTACAAGAGTTGTTTATCGTCGGATAGGCCGGACTACGACTGCAGTCATAGCAGTACGCAAACTCCGTCGGAATAGAACTTGGTGTCGGAATCTCGGTCCACTGAGCCACTACCGTCATGTTTTGTGCCGGCATAGTGGCAGGCAGAGCGGGATCCCAACCGCTAAAGGTATACCCCTCGCGTGTCGGGTCAGCCGGTGCGTTAATCGTTGTACCGTAGTCCTGCGTGATAGAAGCCACGGACGAACCTCCGTTGCTGTCAAACGTAATCGTGTATTGGTTGGCTGTCCAACGCGCATAGAGAGTTGCGTTGGAGGTCTTATTCCACGTACGTGCAGACGAGCCGTCGGCTTTGTAGTACTGCGTGCCGCCGGAAGTAGCGTCATAGTAACCCTGGAACGTATAACCGGTGCGTGACGGCTTGGTCATCGAAGGCATGTTGGCATCGTAGGTAGCCTGCACAGAAGACGAACCGCCCGAACCGCTCTGCTGATTGAGCGTTACGGTGTACTTGTTCGCCGTCCATTTTGCATACAGGGTCACACTGGCATTGGCGGTATAGTTGGCACCGGCTGCATAGTTGGTACCTGTTCCGCTATTGTTGGTGTTCCATCCGTTGAAGGTGTAGCCTGTACGGGTCGGCGTGGTGGTGCTCAGTTTGAGCGTAATATCCGAGCATTTCGTCTGACTGCCCGGTGCACCACTACCGCCATTGGCATTGTAACTAACGGTGAACGGAGAGGAAACCGTCATGGACTTGACATCGCCTCCGGCCGAGTACCCGATATTAGGGTTGTTAACACCTTCTTTGTCCAAAGCATAAGCACGGACGTAATAGGTACCCGGATTGAGGTCGGTGATGCCCAGTGTTACATCGAAACCGTGCATCACACCGTATCCCATACTTGCCAAGTCGTCACGTCGTATATTCGCTGTACCAGCGTTGATACCTTTGACGGCTTTTCTTAAATCCTTCTCGGTGGAAGAAGTGAAAAGATACACGTGAATTGTCACGTTGTAGTTCCCATCATCCGGGTCTAAGGCCCATCCCCATATACGGAATGAACCGTTCTTTCCCTGAAGACCGTCAACCGAACCCCTGGGATCGGTTGCCCACATACTTGTAGCGAAAAGTATCACTGCAAATAGCGAAAAGAGTTTTTTCATGGTTTTAAATTTTTTATTAAACAATATTGTTAGTTATATTTGTAACCCGGCGGGAATCCAATCCCGCCGAGCCTATCGAGTTCGGCAAAGTGTTAACGTACCGTAGTACCAACGACATTATAGGTCTTGCCGTTATGCTCGATGAGCAGTTGACCGTTCTTGATTACCTTAACAGCCTTGGTATCCGCAGCGGTGCTGCTGATAGCGGTCGGAGTGGACGGTTCACTGCTTTCTTCATGAACGGCAAAAGTATACATCGGAGTACCATAGAAATCTTCAACATTGGTTACTTCGAGACCGTCGGACGTAGCCGTTGCTGCAAGTAACTCGCCTTTTCCTGCAGTAGAAAGCAAATAGGAAGTTCCTGAGGTAGGATGTGTAAATCTTAGTACATAATAAGCTCCATCTTCAGCCTCGGTAACTTCAGGATCATCCCATTCGTGTTCTTGAACAATGTTTGCTCTCAGTAATGTATAAGGAGCCCATGCCGGCTTAATAACACCATAATCGTTAGCAGATGTCCACTCTTCACCCGGGTTAAGCTGGTCACCAACTTTAATCACATCACCCAGCGTGAGCGATGTCCATACTTTCGGGTTTTCTTCCGATTCTTCGGCAAGAACGGTCAGATGGAAGGCAACGGAGTCGTAGCAATAATAATCGGTAATATCATGTACGGCATAGATGTCGCACTCACCTGCTTTATGGAGCGTGATCGTACCAAGACCATCCATAGAGACTGTATATTCGATTGAAGCCACTGTCTCATCGGTCGAAACCAGACGAACTTGATCTACTCCACGGAAAATATTGGATGCGAAGCTCATATTGGTTGTATATAGTTTCGGAAGGGTCACTTCGCTCTCCTGACCGAGTGTCACTTCGAATTTATCGTCCGTTACTTCCTTCCAATACATGCCGCACACGTTCGGAACATCCATAGCAAACTTGTTCTCATCATAGAACCAGTAGAATCTGTAGGTGCCTTTGACGTCCACATTGAGCGTCAGATTAGCCGTATAACCTTCCTCAAGGATACGCGTTTGTGTAGTGCGGCTAAGCGCCGTACCATCTCCTCTTAACTCGCCACCCACTTTGAGAGCAAACTCATAGTCGCCCGGCTCAAGGATCATGGAGATTTTAGCATATTCACTGATGTAATCATCAAATATACCAAACGCCTCGGTTTCAGTCCAATCGCCGTAGAAATTATGATATAGTTTAACGCTATTGCTTGGTTCGGGATCCGGGTTCTTTGCTACATAAATCACTTTGTAGAACCAATCATCGCCACCGTCACCGTTCGGACGGAAATAGATGGTATAGTTACCGTCTTCGGTAATCTCGCCATGCTCACCGTAGTTATTACCCGTGCCTTCCGGATACCAAGTCTCGGTCTCGCCTACCACCTTCTTAACCTTGAATTGGTCTGTGGTGGTCAGATCCAGGGTGAACATATACTCCTCGGTTTCTGCGCTATTGTTCGGCGTCATCTCGTAAGCCTCGTTCACTTGCCAACTATTCATAGTACCTACGACATAGTACTTCGGCGTCGGAGTGGGTTCAGGAGCTTCGGTACCGATAAGGCGTAACTCGCAAAGCTGCATTACACTAGCGCCCTGATTTGCAAACACTTCAAAGCGGAAATATTGGTACGTACCCGATTGATCCACAAAGAACTTGTAGTCTTTGAAACTTTGATTTTTCATCGTGGCATCATTGGTCACAGTAGCGATCGTGGTCCATGCGTCATCGGCATTGAGTTTCGCTTTGAGGAGCCAGTTTTTCGGGTTGCGTCCGTGCTCACTGCCAGTGTCATTACCGGTAGTCAGGATATAACCGGTCAAATCAAGGGCTGCACCTGCCTCAAAATCTATCCACCAGCAAGACTCCGACTCTCCTGTCGGAACGCTCTTATGATCATCATTGGCACACCATTTTGTCCAATTCGAGCTAATATACTTGTTATCTACCAGTTTGGAATAATCTTCATTGTCAAATCCGCCTGAACCGGCCGTTGCCGTGAAGCCTGCGAAAACGTCTCCTTCCGGAACCGGCTTTGCAGCAATCGTAGCCTCGATGGTTACGTCATAAGCAGGCATCGTGAAGCTATATGCACCGGTCTCAGTATTGAGCGTTGATGCGGCTTCTTCCGTCGTATTGTACGTAGCCTTGAACGCCTTGATCTCGTATTCCTCATCCGGAGTAACGGTAATGGTTGCGCCTTCTACAGCAGAAGTTGCACTCAGCGTCACTTTATCGGCATTGACTGTGCCTGCTTTCAGCGCTACGGTGTAAGTCGGATCGGGCTCTTCACTGTCACCCACAAAGTAGAACACGATGCTTTTCACGTTCGTACCGCCGAAATCAGAAGCTTCTTTCAGCAGGTCTACCGTTGCGGCATTGCCCGTCCACGTAACGGTAGCGGGTTTTTCTTCCATATAATCCCAAGAAAATGACCAACCACTGCCGAGATTTGCCATATCCCAACCACCAGGGCCGTTGAGCGTCATCTCGATCTTTATGAAGTTCTTGCCGAGGGTGTTGCTAAAGGTCAAACCGCCCTCCTCGTGAATTTGGAAACTGATGCCATCCATAGATTCATCTCCGTAACCCTGCCAATAGGCATAAATTTGGTCGGCATTAGCACTCAGCGTGACGCCCTCCTTCGAATAGGATCCGTAAGTGCCCATGACATCAAGGTTACTGATGTTGCTGCTGTTCCAAGTGACTTTTGCGTTCATCATCCCCACACTTGCCGTGAGGGCGAGGAAAAATGTAAAGATTTTTCTCATAAATTTTGATTTTTTGGTTAGTATTTATTTTTAACTATATTGCATGCGCACAAAATCAGGTACAAAGATACAAAAAAAAAATGAAAAATGCAACACGCGCGTGCAAAAATTTACGAATTGTTTCCAAAAAAGGCAAGATTTTTACGAATTGTTTCCAAAAACGGCAAAAAATTTACGAATTGTTTCCTGTTTTCGCAACAAAGAAGCCACCCGGTGGCGGCTATTATGGGTTTGTCAGGGTAGTGTGATGCGTATGAGTTACCTGTTTCGTGCTTTGGCAAAATCCTGCCCGGTGAAGATATACCGCGGTGCGGCGAAGGGATTGACGAGCCGTGCTTTCTCGGCATCGGTTTGGAAGCGGAGATGCAGGTATCCGGCGGCATCCAGTGCCATGATGTTCCGGCACGCATTCGCCTTGTTTTTGGCGTTAACTATAGCCTCCCTCAGGTTCTTCTCGCAGACATCTGCCGGGAAGTTCTCCGTGCCGAAGAACGAGGTGTCGGTTGCGGATTCGGTGATAAGATTCTCTTGTGCGTCCATAAGTCCTTTTGTCGGTTGAGTCATTGTAGCGCTTGGTGACACCGGTCACGAAAGTGAGTACAAAGTTAGTAAAAAAATTGCATATATACAATAGGCAGGTGCAAAAATTTACGAATTGTTTCCAAAAACGGCAAAAAAATTTACGAATTGTCTCCTTTTGGGGGTGAAATTTACGAATTGTCACCCTCAAATAGGACAAACACGACGAACCTGATTCGTCAAAAATTATCCAAAATTTGCCAAAAATTACGATGATTATTTTTAGGTCAACAATTAAAAACTATTTAAAACCATTACAACGAGTTTGGCATTAGTTGTTGACTTGGTTAGCCCAGTCGCTGGGTGTGATGCCCGTATGGCGTAGGAACGTGCGGGAGAAAGCTTGTCGTGACTTGAAGCCGCAGCGCTCGGCAACATCCTGTATGCGCAGGTCAGGATGTTCGGTCATCAGGCGCTTGGCTTCGTTGATGCGCAGGCCGTTAGACCACTGATAGAACGAGCATCCGTATTCTGATTGCAGGAGTTGGCTCAGGTAGGTGCGGTTGAGTGGTAAGACCCTACGCAGGTCGATGAGCTGAAAATCGGGATTAAGGTAGGGCTTCTCCTGCTCGAGCCATTCTTCTATCCTGTGGACGGCACTCTGCGTGCCGGTCGGGGCATCGGTCTGCTCAGTGCGCCCGTCTGCTGCCTCGGCAGCGGCATCCTCAAGCGGTGTGACAGCCTCGTCGGCCTGTCCGTTTTCCGGAATACGGCTCCACGGATCAGGGCGGGACAGCACACGCTCGGTGGTATAAGCGAACATCAGCAGGAACAGCCATTGCTGGGTGAACATCCTGTTGGGCACATAGCAGAAGACGATGAAGTAGAACGCCAATCCCGCCACAGCAAGCATGGTCAGGTAGCGCACGATCCACTGGGCATCAATATCGTCCATGGTGGAGAAGTTGTCCTCGCACCATTCACGGTACTTGCGTATATGCAGGCAGAGGGTGAGGAAAATAATCACCGGATAGACCATGATAACCAGCAGCAGGTTGACCGGCACAAAATAGTCCACCACGCCCAGCACGATCATCGGCAGCAGCAAGAGCAAGGCGCGCCATGCGTTGAGCCAGTGCGGACGCAACAGCTGCGTGGGATAGATAAACAGCATGAATGCGAGCAAGTTTCCCAAGGTCACCGATGCATTGAACAGCGGGTCGGACGGCATGCCGCCCACCGCGGTAATATCAAATATATACCGCAAACCCCAAACCAACATATCCACACATCCCCAAACCAATAGCACAGCAGCCCACGAGCGGCGCAAGCGGTTCTGCTCCTTGCGGGCGAACAGCAGGTAAGCGCCGAACAGGCAGACCGCCGACGTACCGATATACTCTATCGGGTTGATGTAGTTCTCGAACACCGGCTCCGGAATGAACGTCGCCAGCCAATAACTGAGTACAGTCAGCACCGTGAGCACCGCGGCGAAAATCACTTCCGAACGGTACTCATACCACAGGTGGCGTATCGTATTGTGTTGCTCAGGTTGTTGCATGGATTATAAGATCATCTTCATACGGAATCCACGGGTGGTGGGTTCCTCTATCAGTTCTTTTACATTGGGTTGCAGGGCTTGGCGGTCGGCATCGGTGAGCGGCGAGAGGTTGAGGTGCTCCACCATGATGTCGAGTGCGGTGACACCGGTCAGCTCGGCATGCGTGAGACGGATGGTAACAGGTCTGTACTGCCTCATGCGCTCAAAGAGCATCTCCCTGACGAGGGCATTCGCCGGCTCGATTTTGTCGGTGATGTTGTACTTGATGCAGAATCGGTTGATGCCCGTATGGATATTCAGAAAATCGAAATCGTCGGAGTCGATGTCATATACGAGTTTGTGAATGCGGTTGACGAAAGCTTTTGTAGCGCTGTGTACAGGGTGGCCGAAAATCTGTTCGGGTGTGCCATCCTCGTAGATGACACCTTCATTCATAAAGAATATGCGCGTGCTCACGTCGCGCGCGAAACGCATCTCGTGGGTGACGATGAGCATGGTCAGTCCGGATTGGGCAAGTTGGCGCATGACACTGAGCACCTCGCCCACCATCGTGGGATCAAGAGCCGAGGTGGGTTCGTCGAACAGGATGACTTCGGGATGCATAGCCAGCGAACGGGCTATAGCCACACGCTGCTTCTGTCCGCCCGAGAGCGACGACGGATAGACATCCGCCTTCTGCGCCATGCCTACTTTCTTGAGCAACTCCATCGCTTCCGCTTTGGCTTCATCAGCCGGGATGTGCAGCAACTCCATCGGGGCATAGATGATGTTCTCAAGCACGGTCATGTGATCAAAGAGGTTGAAACTCTGGAACACCATACCCATCTTCCTGCGCATCTTATCCAGCGGATAGCCCTTGGCGGTGATGTTCTCGCCATCTACCCATATCTCACCGGAGGTAGGCGGCTCGAGCATGTTCATGGCGCGGAGCAGCGTACTCTTACCTGTGCCCGAAGGACCGATGATGCTGATCACTTCGCCTTTCTGTATCTCGCAGTTCACATCCTTGAGCACGGTCAGCTGAGTGCCGTCGCGGAAAGTGAATGATTTAGTCAAATGTCTGATTGAAATATAACTCATCGTGCATCCTTTTTGATGATTAACAGTAATAACCTGCGCAGCAGCCATGCCAACAGGAAATAGATGACCGTGACGATCAGCAGCGGTATAAGCGCATCGAACGTGCGGCTACGGATCAGATCGCTGGCGCGGGTGATATCCTGAATGGCTATGTATCCCACGATGGAGGTATTCTTGAGCAATGCTATGCACTCGCCGATATAGAGGTTGATGCCCTTGCAAACAGCCTGCGGGAATACGATGCCTGTGAAGGTCTTATACGGCGTGAATCCGAGACTCAATCCCGCTTCGGTCTGCCCCTGCGGTACGGAGGCGATTGCGTTGTCGAAGATCGCACCGGACGACGAGGCGAAACAAAGAGAGAACGTGATGACAGCTACGACAGTAGCGCTCAGTCCCGATGTTGCGAACACGACATAGAACATGATCAGCAGCAGCACCAGCGTAGGTATACCGTTGATGAAGTCGCTATAAATATCGGCTGATTTACGCAGCCAGTTGCGCTTACTACGCCGGCACACGCACACCCCTACTCCCAATAGCGAGCCGAGCAGAATAGAGCACAGGGTGATGATGATCGTTACCGCCAAGCCGTCGGTGATCAGTCGCCAGCGGTTCTCGACAACCAGGTTCATATGCAGGCGCTCGCGGAGGCTGAGGCGTCCGCCGGCAGAGCGGTCAACCACGAAATAGCCCGGATGGCACTGGTAGTACGGGATGGAGAAATCCACGGATTTTGCACGCTCTTCGGTCACCAGCAGGTTGGCGGAGACGATATCCGCCTGGCCGGTCTCGAGCCCGATGATAGCCGCGCCGAGGTCTTGGAAACTCATCTCGAACGGTCTGCC